>Ga0315288_10003173_pt1 | contig 20968 bp, 19 predicted proteins | sample YL17G11_20_MG_FD_203454 | JGI IMG/M metagenome (GOLD analysis project Ga0315288, IMG submission 203454) | Sediment microbial communities from Yellowstone Lake, YNP, Wyoming, USA - YL17G11_20 | ecosystem: Environmental > Aquatic > Freshwater > Lake > Sediment | place: USA: Wyoming | collected...
CCGTTCGTCTCCCAATAGGCCTGCCACTTCTTCTCGATGTCGCCGAAGGGGTATCCGGTCATGGCGGGAGCATACCGAAACGGGCAGGCAGAGGTCAACGGCAGGGCTGCCGCCCTTGGCGCGGGGTGCCGCGCCGGCCTACTTCACGCTGCCGAGGAAGACCGGCGCCATGAGGGTTTCCACCGGCGCATGGTCGTCGGTCAGGACCGCGCCGCCGTTTCGCGCGCGGAGCGCGGCCATGCGCTCGGGCGGGATGCGTGCGCCCGCCTCCGAGCCGTCGACTGCGCGGAGCGTCTCGCCCCCGAGCTCCCGGGCTCCCGCCGCGATCACGAAGGTCGAGCGCCCGCTTCCCGTGGACCCGCGGGATGCGTACACCGAGACCTCGGGGAACACGGCACGCAGGGTGTTCACGAAGGCGTTCAGGAACAGCCCGGAGTCGAAGATGTCGATGCAGTTGACCAGGTACGCGCCGCCGGGGGCGAGAATTGCCGCGACCTTTTCCGTGAACTCCCTGGTGGTCAGATGGCTGGGCACCGAGAAGGCGTTGAACGCGTCGCAGTAGACGATGTCGAACTTCTCCCCGCCCTGAACCCTGTCCACGTAGGCGCGCGCATCGCCGCGGACAATCTCCAGACGCGTGTCCCGCGGCAGGCCGAAGAACCGGAAGGCCATGTCGACGACGCTGGGGTCGATCTCGACCACGACATGCCGTGCGCGAGGATAGTGCCGCTCGAGGTAGCCGGGCAGGGTGAACGCCCCGCCCCCGAGGGTGAGGGTCGAGGAGGGAGAGATCTCGCGGGTGAGGGCTTCGTAGATCTGCTCGTACTCGTAGAGCAGCGCGTCGGGGTTCGCGGGGTCGTGCTTGTTGTGGATCAGGGCATCGAGACGGAGATCCCTTTCGGTGCCAGCCGGGGTCGTCCTGTCGGTGACCTGGATGTAGGAGTATGCCGAATCGCCGGCATAGACCAGGCGCTTGCCGGCACCCGGCTCGTCCATCGCTGCCCGGGCGAGGGCCTGCGGGGCGCGCGTGGCGGCGAGCGCGACCAGAATGACGATCCAGACGCCCGTGACGATGCGCCTCCCCCCCATGGCGAGGGAGAGGAGGGCGAGGAGGATCCCCACGAGCAGGACATTCATCGTGAGCCCGAGCAGGGGGATGAGCACGTAGCCTGCGAGGAAGGTCCCCGCGATGCTGCCCAGCGATCCGACGGCGTAGATGCCGCCCACTGTCCTGCCGACCCCGTCGGCCTGCTCCAGCGCGTACTTGGCCATCACGGGCGATATCGTGCCCAGGGCCGTTGACGGGAGGAAGAACAGTGCAACGATCAGGAGGATGGACCGCACGAGGATGCTCGTCGTGAACGCCTCGATGCCGAGGACGCGGGTGATGCGGCCGACGGCGATGTCAAGCGCGATGATGAGGAACGTCAGGACCGAACAGAGGAGGAGCAGCAGGGGGATGATGCGCCGCGGAGAGAATCGGTCGGCGAGCTTCCCGCCGAACCAGTTGCCGAGGCTGATCCCGCCCAGCACGATGCCGATCACGCTCGTCCACGTGAAAAGGGAGCTTCCGAGGTACTTGGCCACGAGCCGGCTCGCCACCAGCTCGACGATCATGACCCCCATGCTCGTGACGAACACGACGGCATGAGGCGCCAGGCGAGCGATCCTGCGCATGAGGTCCCCCCTCAGCGCCTGGCGGGAGGCTTCTTCTCCCTGCCGGGGCTGCGGGATCTCGCGAGGCTCCAGCCCCTGGCTGCGCGCACGAGGAGAATCACGCCCCACACGGCCGCTCCCAGGATCGCCGCGAGCGGGATGGCCACGAGGAGGACCTGCAGCGCGACGAACAGCGCCTGCACGAGGATCTGAGCGGCCCGAACGAACCCCCGGCCGATGGAGCGCCAGTCGATGAAGGGCTCCGCGGCGAGCGGCGCGTCGGGGGAGATGTTGAGGGTGACGGTGGACATGCCCACCATCGTTTCCAGGTACTTCATCCTGCCCTTGATCCTGTTCACGTTGGACCCGATGCGCTCGAGCTGCTGCTCCACCGAGATGGCCTCCTCGACCTTCCTGGCCTGGCGCAGGAGCTGAAACAGCCTGCCCCTCACTTCGAGCTGGTTTTCAAGCTCGCCGGAGAGGTCGTAGTACTCCTCGGTGACATCCTCGCCCGAGATGCTCTTGGCGTCCGTCTTTCCCAGCGCCTCCAGGGCTGCGATGAGCGGCAGGAAACCGCGCGGCGGGATCCTGATGGTGAGCTCCGCGCGCTCGCCTCCTTCCATGTACCGGCTGCTGGACTGGATGAACCCGCCGCTGCCTTCGGCGATCTGCAGGGCTCTCGCGAAGGAGGCAGCCACGTCCTTCACCCGGATGGAAAGGGAGGCGGTCTTGATGACCATCCGGGCCTGGGGAAGGGCGAGAGAATTGCCGGGGCCGCTCTCCACCCCGACGGGCTCTCCGGCGGCGCGCGACTCACTCGGCTCCGCCCTTCCCATGAGCGCCTTGCTCTCCCGCGCGGGCGCGGCCTGCCCGCATCCGAGGATCGCGAAGGTGACCAGAAGAGCTCCCAACACGACGACGGCCTTCTTCATGTCTTCCTCCCGGCGGCGGAAGTATACTACACTGGAACGCGTGACGCGATACACGCTTGTCGCCACGGCGAGCTTCGGCCTGGAGGCTGTCGTACGCGCGGAGCTTTCGGCCCTGGGCTTCGGTGAGGCGCGCACGGAGGACCGCAGAGTGATCTTCGAGGGCGGCCCGCAGGAGGTCGCGCGGTGCAACATCCGCCTGCGGGCTGCCGACCGGGTGATGCTGCGCCTGTCCGAGTTCCCCGTCGGGGATTTCGACGCCCTGTACGAGGGGGTGCGCGCGGTCCGCTGGACGGATCTCATGGCTCCCTCGCCCGCGGTTGTCGTCGAAGCGCGCTCCACCCGGTCGAAGATCTCGAGCGTGCCCGCGATCCAGTCCGTTTCGAAGAAGGCGATCGTCGATGCGCTCTCGAGGGGAAAGTCCCTTTCGCGGATGGAGGAGTCAGGTCCGCGCTACACCGTCGAGGTGGCCATCGCCCACGACCGGGCATCCGTCCTGCTGGACACGACCGGTCCGGGGCTGCACAAGCGCGGCTATCGAGCGGCGGGAGGGGAAGCCCCCATGCGGGAGAACCTCGCCGCCGCTCTCGTGCTCCTCTCTCGCTGGGATCCCTCGCGGCCCTTCGCCGACCCGCTGTGCGGCTCGGGAACGATCCCGATCGAAGCGGCCCTCATCGCGGGCAACATCGCCCCGGGCATCAGCCGCCGGTTCGCGGCCGAGGAGTGGCCGGCGTTCCCGCGGGCCGTGTGGAAGGCCGCGCGCGAGGAGGCGAGGTCCGCCGAGCGAAGGGATGCGGCGTGTCTCATCGAGGCCTCGGACAGGGACGCGAAGATCGTCGAGACAGCACGGCGCAACGCGGAGCGCGCGGGCGTGGGGTCCAGGATCGGCTTCCGCTGCGCGAAGTTCGACAGCTTCGGGCCGAGCGGCGATTTCGGCTGCATGGTCTGCAACCCGCCGTACGGGGAGCGCCTGGGGGAGGCGCGGGAGGTGGAGGACCTCTATCGGGCAATGGGGAGGCTGTTCGGCAGGCTGGACACGTGGTCGCTGTTCGTGCTCACGGCGCACGAAGGCTTTCAGAAGCTCTTCGGCGCGCCGGCGACGAAGAACCGCAAACTGTACAACGGAAATCTCCGCTGCTGGTTCTACCAGTACTACGGGCCGCTGCCGCCCTCGCACCGCTGCGCCGAAGGCGCAGCGGTGCTGACTTGACAGGTCTTCCGCGCCAACCTACCGTTCTTCTATAGAAGAAACCGAGCTTCTTCTCAAGGAGCTGGAGAGCTTCAAGCGGGAGCAGGAACGGGTCCGCTCGCTCGTCGGCCGCATCGGCGGGCGTACGTCAGGCCGGCAGGACATGGCGATCAACATCATCTTCCTGCTCGTTTCGCTGAAGATCATCTGGATGATCCACCGGCAGACGAAGATCGACCACTTCCAATTCTGGATCCTCACCTCTATCGAGTTCCAGGTCAGCGCGGTCGCGAAGAAACTCGCGGAGCTCGAACAGAAGATCGAGGCCGGGGCCGGCGGCAAGGCGCGAGTCGTGCGGAGGCAGCCCGCCAAGAGCACGCCTCGCGGCGGGCGCTGAGCCTCTCAGCCCTTCTTTCGCAGCCTGCAGACGAAGAACCCCTCCCTGTCCTGGTCAGGGAAGATGCGGAGCGCCTTTGCGATGCCGGGGTCCAGGCCGCGCGCCATTCCCGCGTAGGAGCCGGGGATCGACACCGGGACCTTCTCCACAACCAGGGGGAAGCTCTCCAGGGCCCACTGGACGAGCTTCTCGTTCTCCTCGAGGTTGAGCGTGCAGGTCGAGTACACGAGGACCCCGCCCGGCCGCGCCGCGCGCACGCCGCTCGCGAGGAGCTTCTTCTGCAGCCGGACGCATTCCGCGACCACGCGCGGCGACCATGGCCGGGAGGTCGCCGGCTCGAAGACGATGAACCGCCCTTCACCCGAGCAGGGCACGTCCAGCAGGACCCTGTCGAAGCTGTCGGGCATTTCCCCGCCCAGCCTTTCCCCCCGGCCGACCCTGATTTCCACGATCCCGCAGCCCTGCAGCCTCACGTTGTACGCCAGCCTCTCCGAGCGGACCCTGTCGAGCTCGTTGGCGAAGATGGAGCCCCTGTTTTCCATCATCGCGGCCATCTGCGTCGTCTTGCTCCCCGGCGCCGCGGCGACGTCGAGGATGCGCTCCCCGGGGCGAGGCTCCAGGACAAGGGCGGGGATCATGCTCGAGAGGCTCTGCAGGTAGATCTTCCCCTCACGGTAGGGCTCCCATTCCTGCGCATTCCTCTCGCTCGAATCTGAGAGAACGAACGCGTCGGGGTACCATGGGACGCGGTGGTGTTTGACCGCCTTTCCACGGAAGAAGGCCATGAGCTCGGCCGCGTTCGAGCGGATGGTGTTCACCCGGAGGGTCGTGCGGCGCGGCGCGCCCATGCCCCTGAGGATGCGCTCCGCGACGGGCTGAGGGAAGGTCGAGGAGAGGCTTTCTATGAACTCACGGGGGAGCCTCCTGCGGGCCTCCCCAACCGATGCCGTCTGCGCCACCGGGGCCACTGTATCACATGAGGATCTCGAGGATCACAGCATGACTCCGGTCATCACAAGGTGACCTTTGCGCCTGCCGCACACACAGTCGAATAGAAAGCAGATATTCTTCGCGGCCTCCCTGACCGAAGGACCATAGCTTCGGGGCGAGGAGCCGCCCGGCAGACACGCGGTTGAGCTTGGTCTGCTTGGCAAAGGTCCCGCTGTGTCAGGGTGGAAAGCGGCAGCCCCTCATTTCGCTGCTGATTCCCAATCCTCCCTGGTCACCCCCGCTTCTCTGAGAATCCTCGCCAAGAGATCCAGTCCGATCGTTCCACGATGAGGGTTCGGGAGCGCGAGTCGTCGAGTTCCCCTTATCATGAACTGATGTCGGGCACTTTCTCGGGCTGCCTGAGCGTCACATCTCCGAGCGGTGGGATTGGCAGCCCGCGGGCGATGCTGATGAAGACCCAGTCCTCCACAACATCAGCGAGGTTCGTGCGGCATGCTTCAAGGGACGTTCCCGAAGCCCACACACCATCCAGGCTGGGGACGGTTCCGAAAAACGGTTCCTCATCCTGGATGATCTCGTAATGAGCCTGGTCGAGCGCCGCCTGAATGTAACGGCTCAACGACCCGGGGATGAGTAGGGGGCAACACCTGATCTGCTTTCAGTGCTCATCCCGGCCGCCTTGACTTTCAACGCGGCGCTCCGTACCTTGTGTGCCGGTACCGCTTCGATGCTCTCCCGCACAACCGAAACGATCGCTCATCGAATGGCCCTGTTGAGGGACGCCTGTCGAACAGTCCTGGCTTCTGGCGTGATCCGGCGCCTGCCCGGCAGGCTCGCCCGCGTGCTCCTGGCCTGCTTCCTCCTTGGACACGCGGCGCTTGCCGTCTTCGTTCTCTTCGCCAGCATCGCGCTCGCGCGCTGGAACCCGCCCGTGACGGCTCTGATGGTCTACCGCCGACTCACCGCCGGACAGAAGACCGTGGCCATGCGTTTTGTTCCGCTTCGCCAGATCCCCCGCAGCGCCCGGGACATGGTGGTCCGCCTGGAGGATTTCAAGTTCTTCCAGCACGGCGGGATCGAGTTCGGGGCGATCCGCGACGCGTACCTCGTCAACAAGTCCATCGGGTACACGCTCTATGGCGGGAGCACGATCCCCCAGCAGCTCGCGCGCAACCTCTTCCTCACCCCGCGCAAGATCTACCTCCGCAAGTACGTCGAGGCCCTGATCGCCGTGGAGATGGATCTCCTGCTCTCGAAGAACAGGATCCTGGAGCTGTACCTCAACAACATCGAGTGGGGGAGGGGGGTGTACGGCATCGGCGCCGCAGCGCTGCACTACTACGGAACGGGGATCGGGAACCTCTCGGTCGACCAGATCCGCAGGCTCGTCACGATCATCACCAACCCGCTGCGCTACAACGTCGACACGTTCACCCGCAGCAGGCAGATGGCCGCGCGATACCGCTACCTCGTCTCACGGTTCGCGGATCCGTCCGACGCTCAGGCGTCCGACGCACCAGCGTCCGACGCACCAGCGTCCGACGCTCAGGCGTCCGACGCTCAGGCGTCCGACGCACCACAGCCCGCAGCCCCTAAGCCCCCGACGCCCTGATGAAGAGCGTCCTGTCGATCCGCTTGATCGACCGGGCGAGGAAGATCCCGGCAGCGAGACACCCCGCGCCCCCCCCCAGCAGGTAGCTCAGGCCCAGGAGGTCCAGGTTCCCCAGCCAGGCCGTGGCGAGGCTCGCGGCGAGATTGACCGCGAAGAACACGAAGACCGCGAGGAACGCGCGGCCGTACAGCTCGAGGTAGAACAGGAAGATCATCAGGCTGAGGAACAGGGAGTGGAAGAACACGGCCGCGAGGGTGATCCGCAGGGCGGGGATGCTCACCGAGGAGCCGAACAGAGCCCTGCCGATGATCGGGGCGAGGAGAACGAGGACGGCGGTGCAGATGAGCTGCAGCAGGCTCTGTTCGCGCAGGCCCGCGGACAGGCTGCGGATCATCGCATCCTTTTTCTCCTGGATCCTCTGCCACGGCTCGGAGGCGATGCAGCGGAGAAACTCCCGCAGCCGGGGGTAGAAGGAGGTCTCGGTCTCGATCGTGAAGTACAGGAGGCCCGGGATCAGCGTGAGGATGGCGAAGAAGATCGGCACGTCGTAGGGGTCGAAGACGCGGAACCAGCTCCCTTCGACCCGATGGCCGAAGGCGAACCAGAAGACGACCTTGTCGGCCCACGTCGCCCACGCGTACAGCAGCCCCGCCAGGAACAGGAAGCGGTAGCGGCCGAGGTAGACGAAGAACTGCTTCAGCGAGATCCGCGAGGGACGGAAGCGCGCGAGGGTCATGCCGTACAGGACGATCGTCGTGAAGACCTGGCCGAGGGCATAGCCGAGCAGCGCGCCGCCCGTCCCGTAGGGCGCCCCGAGCGCCATCACGCCGAGGAAGGAGGCGAGTGACCCGCCGAGGTATACGAAAAGGATTCCCGTGTAGGACTTCAGCAGCGAGATGAAGGACATGATGACCCAGTTGAGGTTGATCGAGACGAAGAGGATGCCGGCGGAGACGATGAACAGCGTCGGCCGCGAGACGATGCCCTCCAAGCGGAGCGGGGCAAGCCCCGCGGCCGCGATTCCCGCGGATCCGATCAGAGTGGCGAGAACAAACGAGGCGAGGGCGGAGGCGGCCTCACGGTTCTTATCTTCGTAGATCAGGTCGGATATCTGCCGGGTGAAGATGTAGTGGAAGCCGCTCGCGATGACGAGCGAGAAGGCGTAGCAGTACACGATTGCCGCCGAGAACAGCGCCGGGGATTCGCTCAATGCGAGGCCCGCGTAGCGCTGGATGAGGAAGATCCCCAGCACGGACAGGAGCCACGGCCCCGCGACCACCGCCGTCCCCGCAAGGCTCGCGCCGATGAAGCGCACGATCCCGCCCCGCTGGATGACTTTTTTCAGCTCGAAGCCGATGCCGGCCATTACGCGCGGCCCCCCGCGAGCCCTCCCGCGAGTCCCCCCGCCAACCCGCGGTACAGCGCAAGATACTTTCGGTAGACTTCCGCCTTGTCGTAGAAGCGCGCCACCGTCTCCCTGTTCTTCTTCACGAGCTCCGCGATTTCTCCGGGGTGGTCGTGCACGTAGCGCACCGAGCGCGCGAGAGACTCGGAGTCCTTCGAAGCGGAGAGGAACCGCTCATCGTAGTCCAGCAGTTCCGGCACGTTGCCCACGCGCGTGGATGCCACCGGGAGCCCCGCGGCGAACGCCTCGAGGATCACCAGTGGCTGCGCCTCCCGAACGCTGGTGAGCAGCAGAACGTCGAGGAAGCCGTAGAACTCCCGCACATCCGCCTTGCCGGTGAAGGTGAAGCGGTCCGCGATCTGGAAGCTCTCCACGAGCGCCCTGCAGTCCTCGTGGTACGCCGGGTCCTCATCCGTGGGGCCGATGCACCAGAACCGGGCCTCGGGCAGGGCGTCGGCGACGATCTTCGCCATCAGGATGAAGGTCTTGATGTCCTTGATCGGAACGACCCGGCCGACAAGGCCGACATGGAAGCCAGGCCTCTTCACGCGCTTCACGGAGGCGAACCGGGGGATGTCGATGCCGTTCGGGATGACGATGGCCTTGTCCTCGTCGGCGCCCATCTCGAGCTGCCTGCGCCTGTTGTACTCGAAAAGCGAGATGATGCGATCTGCGTAGCGGTAGCAGAGGCGGCTGAAGTCGTTGTACATGTTGATCCACATGTCGCGCTGGTAGCCCTTCACGAAGCCGGCCCGCTTGATCTCCATCTCCCGCTCCTTGTGGTACAGGCCGTGCTCGGTGAGCAGGAAGGGTTTTCCCGTGCGCAGGCGCGCCATGACGCCCGCAAGGCCCGCGTACCCGGTGGAAACGGCGTGGTAGATGTCCGCCTCGGGGATCCCCTGGCCGAGGATCGTGAAGGCGATGTCGTGCGCGGATTTCCACGACCAGAAGTAGTCGGCGAAGGGATAGACGGGATTGTGGGCCTGGTTGCCCTCCACGATCATCTCCCACGCCTTCGGGTTCCTGACTGCGTCGGATGACATGAAGTAGCCGGCGGGCAGGCGCCGGAAGATGCCCTCGATGTCGGGCGCCGAGCGCGCGGCAAAGGAGGAATGCATGGAGCGGATATCCTCGACCAGGGCGTCCATCCGGCCGCGCGGCCGGGCCGTGCTCCTCTGCTTCTCGTGCAGGACGAGGTCCTTGTGGCCGACGACATTGGGCGGCAGCGTGTAGCGGATGGCCTGGTCCCGCTTCGGTGACAGCGTGTACAGGATAAAGCGGACCTCGGGGAGAGCCATGATGAGCTCCTGCACCCACGCGGAGACCCCGCCGGTGACGTAGGGGTAGGAGCCTTCCAGGATGAGGCAGACGGTCGGCTCAGGCATTCGGTTCTCCCTCGGGGGCTCCCTCGGGGGCGCCGGCCCAGAAGGACACAATCCGCCGCTCCTTCTCCCCCAGCCCGCGCGCGAGCCGGGACAGCTTCCTGCAGAAGCCGGCGACCTTGACGTACTGGCCGCGGTGGAACGCCACGCGCGCGCCGAGCATGAGGACGAGGGGGTCCTCCTCAGCACGGATCTGCTCGAGCAGCCGGGCAGCCTGGTCGTGCAGGCCCAGTGCGACGAGGATGTCGACCATCAGGACGAGGTCACTGCGGGGGATCCGCCCCTTCTCGTGCGCCGCGCGGACCGAGGCGAACGCCTCGTGGAGGTAGAACGCGCGGATGGAGCTTGCCCTGCCATGCAGCGCCGCGAGCTCGAAGTACTGCCGGGCCAGCTCCCGCAACACGGCGGAGCCCGGCGCGGCGGTCCCCGGGCCGGCTTTGGCGAGTGACTTCTTCAGAGCCTCGATCCTGTTGACGTAGCGCCCCTCCAGGGCGTTGATGCCCTCGGCTCCGAACAGCGCCGTCTCCTGATCGTCGGTGCCGATCAGCTTCTCGAGGATCGACTTCAGCTGCTGGGTCGTCTCGATGCCGAGGTCCCCGCGCGCGAGCAACCTCTCGATGCTGTCGAGGTCGAAGGGCTCCTCGTCGAGGGGCTTCACGGAGGTGCTGGCATACACGAAGTGCTCGGTGGGCAGCAGCCCGGCGCCGATCGCCCTCAGGGCTCCCGCCGGGGTGCGCGGCGCGTAGCCCGCGGGCCGGGAGCGGAAGAAGTCGAAGCCCGCCACGCTACACCTTCTGCATCTCGAGCAGGTTCTCGGCCGCCTCGAGCAGGTCGTCGGCCGACTGGCCGGCGCCCGCGCGCACCCCGAAGCCGAGGATGAGCTCGAGGAAGACGCGGGTGTCGCGAAGGCTCCACTGGCGCTCGTTCACCCGTGTGAGAAGATTGAGCGAGAACAGCGAGGCCCCGTCGGCGTCCAGGTTGGGGGCCAGCACGACGAGCTGGGCCTCGCCCTTGTATTGGAAGAACCGCGCTTTCCCGCTGGACAGCTCCCTCACGAGGGGGGCGATCTCGGCCAGCAGGCGCAGCACCGGCTCCTTGCCGTGTTCGGCGGCGAGGGCGGGGAAGTTGAGCAGCTCCAGGACCATGACGGCGAGGGTCCCGTTCTCCGCGTCCTGCCGCGAGAGCTCGCGCTCGAGCATGGCGAAGAACTGCGAGAAGGAAGGCAGTCCCGTGACGGGATTGATGTCCTCCTGGCGGATCACGGCGTCGTACTCGATGGCCCGCTCGAGAGCCGGGCCTGCGAGGGCCATGATCAGGAGCAGAAGGCGCTCGGCGTAGAGATTGTACTTTGCGAAGGGCATCTCCTCGACGGCGAGGACTCCCCAGATCCTGCGGCCGGCGGCGATGGGCAGGGCGATGATCGCCCTCCCCGCGTCGAGCTTGGCCAGCTGCTCGTTCTCCAGCAGCATCTTCACCGAGAACATGCTGTTGTTCCGCACGACCCAGCCCTCGATGGAGCCCTCCACGGCGATCGCGCCCGTCTGCCCGTCCGCCGGCTCTTCCCCGAGGCGCGCGGCCATCTCGAGCCGCCGGGACTCGGGCTTGTGCTCCCAGATCGAGCAGCGTGTGGCGCCGATGAAGCGGCGCACCATCTCGAGGATGGCCTGCAGCGCCTTCGAGAGGTTGAGGGAGTTGAGCACCTGGACCTGGGAGTACAGGGACGTGATGCTGTCCTCCTGGCGCGATATCCTCTCCTCCAGTTCCCCGTTGGCGGACTGCAGGGCCCGCACCTGCCGCTTCAACAGGCCCTTGTCCCGCGAGAAGGCGGCGAGCTTTCTCCTGCCGGCGGCGTCCCTGCGCACCAGCGAGTCGCGGACCAGGCCCAGCAGGTAGACCTCCACGAAGGCGGCGGCGACGGGCAGAGGCGCGAGCTCCCAGAGGCGCTGCCAGAGGCCGAGCGGAAGCTCCAGGGTCCCCCGGGTGATGAGACCCGCGGCTGCCGGGAGGCCGACGGCGACCATGACGGCCGAGAAGGCGAGGCTGAGAAAGGCGTAATACTTTCCGTGGTAGACAGCGATAAACAAAGAAACGACCAGGTACGGGTTGAAGAAGCCCTCGAGGAAGCCGGGATTGCCGGGGAAGAAGTAGTTCACGGCTCCAAGAACGAGCGAGAAGGCGAGGATTTCTCCGATCTTCCCCAGTGTGCTATCCTTGTTCACGGGCGCCATAGTAACATGAAACAGGAGACGATGCCATGAGCGACACGGTTCGGTTCGGTTCCCTTGCTGTCCTCGCTGCCCTGCTCGCGGTGCTGGCCTGCCCGGCCGCGGCCGCCGATGAGGCGGCGAGCGCCGCCGCGGCGAAGATCGAGCCCGTTTTCCCCGCGGAGAACGAGAGCCTCGTGCTCGTGGAGGGCGAGGATGCGGTATCGACGAACTTCGCCCGGGAGCCGGTTCTCAACTACGGCTGCTCGGGGTTCCGGGCGCTGCAGCTCAACCGCTTCACGGGCCTGCAGGGGGTCGGAACCTTCTACGCCGACTACGTGTTCACCGTTCCCAGCTCAGGCACGTGGGAGCTGTGGTACGGAGGGACCCCTCCGGGACCGAGGGACGAGCTGTACCCCTCGTACTGCTCGCCTTTCCAGCTCACCATCGACGGGCAGAAGCCGATGCAGGTCTCGCGCGAGACCATGGCCGTGGTGGAGAACTACTCCCCGTCGTTCTACTGGAACCTCGTCGGCAGCGTGCCCCTCGAGGCGCGCCGCCATCGCGTCCGGTTCGAGGTCACGGAGAAGCGCAGGATCGACGGCCGCTACCTGTTCTACCTCGACTGCTTCTTCCTGGTGAAGAAAGAGAGCGGCAAGCGCGCGCTCGCCGCGCCTCTGCCGGCGGCGTTCCCGAAGAACCTCGACAACAGGGCGATCAACAGCCCCTTCCCCACGATCGACGACGCCCTCATCCGGGTGCGCGACAATCCCGGCGCCGTCGAGCCCCTGCTCGATCTGTCTCTCATCTACACGCTGCTGGGCGACTACCTCAATGCGATCAAGTACCTGAATGCGGCCGCCCTGATCCAGCCGAAGAACTCCGACCTCATCCTGCTCACGGCCAAGAACAGGATCTGGAAGGGGGATACAGCGGAGGGCCTGAAGAAGTACCGGGAGCTCCTCGACTTCGATCCGGCCAGGCGTGAGCTGTGGCTGGAGGCCGGCAAGGTCGCCGCGTGGACCGGGCGCTTCGACGATTCCATCAAGTTTTTCACCGACGGCCTCGCCGCCTTCCCCAAGGACCTCGACCTGACCGTCAATCTCGGGCTCACATACGTCTGGGCCAGCAGGGGGCAGGAAGGCGAGCGCGTCTTCCGTGAAGCCCAGTCGATCGCCGGATCGGATGCGGGCAGGCTCAAGGAGGTCGCGCGGATCTACAGGGTGAACGGGTACCCCGACCGCGCCATCGGGGCCTTCAATGCGGCCATCTCGGCTGCCCCGCAGGACCTCCAGGCCTGCCTCCTTCTCAGCGAGACCTACCAGGCCATGGGGAAGACCGCCGACGCCGAGGCGGTCCAGAAGAAGATCACCGACGTCTTCACCCCCTCGCCCCGGCTCGCCTCCTACCTCGAGAGCTTCAAGGAAAAGCAGGGGCTGAAGGAGCAGGTGATGGCGGAGTACCGCCAGAGGCTTGCGGACAATCCGGACAACCTCGTGCTGCGCCAGACCCTCGCGCAGGCCTACTTCTGGAACGGGCAGAAGAGCCGGGCCATCGAGGAGTACCGGCACATCCTCGCAAACCACGCCTACATCTTCATCCGGGACGCCGAAGCTCGGGCGACCGGCGTCCTGTGGCCCCTCGACAGGGGTTTCCTGCTCTCGGATTTCCTCGCCCGGGTCCCGTTCCTCGCGCAGCAGAGGAGGAGCCTCCTTGCCGCCGGAGCCGCGAAGTACCGTCAGGCGCTTTCGACCCGGGAGGCCGCGCAGAAGTCGCTCGACGCGGTAAAGACCGCGCAGGCAAAGGCGAAAGAAGGGCAGGAGGCCGACAAGGCGCTCACGGCGGTCCAGGCTGAGGAGGACAGGCTGCTCGCCGCCGAGGGCGCTCTCGGCAGGGAGGCGGAGGCTCTCGCCGCGTTCGTCGCGGACACGCGGGCCCTGGCGTCGCTCGTCGCCGGGCTCGCCGGCACGGGCGCCTCGGACAACGAGGCGATGGGAGGCCTGCAGGCGCAGGACGCGAAAGCCGAGGAGGCATTCGCGGCTGCGATGAAGTCCCGCGCGTGGAAGTTCGACCGCATGGGGATTCTCGCGGAGCTGTCCCTCGACGCGGCCGACAACGCCCTGGTGCGGCTGGTCATGGCGAAGATCTACATGATGGACCGTCAGACCGGCTCGGCCCAGTCGCTGCTGGGCAAAGACGCGAACGATCCCGGAGGCACGGGCACGGGGGCGGCGTTCACGCTCGCCCAGAGCATGCTGTGGGCGGGAAAGGCGAAGGAGGCGAGCTCCATCGTCTCGAGCCTCGCGCAGAGTCCCGGCTCAGCCGTGCTTCCGTCCTACTTCGCGGACCTCGCAGCCCTGCAGAAGACCCTCGAGTCTGCTTCGAGCCCGGGGCAGCCTGCGGGGGCGCAGCCGGGCGAGGATCCTCTGGCCGCCGTCGATGCGGCATCCGGCGAGCTGGCAAAGGCCGAAAAGGATGCGGGAACCCAGAAGGACCTTCTGCAGAAGAATCTCACGCTTCTGCAGATCCTGTATCGGCGGGCGATGGTGCGCGCCTTCTTTGCATGGGACCAGGGAACCTCCTCCATCAGGAACGAGCTGGGCGACTACTACCTGGCCGAGGAGCCTCCGAACCTCGATGAGGCGATCGTGCAGTTCCGCAAGGTGCTCGCCGTGGACCCCACCGACCTGAACGCGACATTCCGCCTGGGCAAGGTCTACCAGTGGAAGCGGGACTGGAAGGCGGCCCTCGACCAGTACGGGAAGGTCTACAAGGCCGACCCGGCCTTCGAGAACGTCGCCGCCCTGTTCAACCAGGTCTCGCGTGAGCACGCGGACTCTCTTGGCTCCCTCGCCTCGTACCTTGCCGATTCCCAGAGGATACAGTGGCACGCGGAGACGAGCTACGCGCACCTGTTCAACACCACCTGGGGACTCTCGGCGGCCTACCAGACCGACGCCATGAGGATCAGGAGGAACGACGGGTCGGGGGCGACCGACCACTCGGCCTACCAGGTGCACGACATCGCACTCGGTGTGCCGATCGCCTTCGCCGACGCGAACGCCATGCTGACCCCCTGGATCGGAGCCGCGGGGGTGGCGAACAGCCTCTCGGAAAAAGAGCCGCCAGCGGCGATCCAGGACGCGTTCGGGCTCATCTCCGTCGAGCCCTACGCCAAGCTCGACGCCGCGCTCGGCCTCTGGAACGCCGTTTTCCTCACCACGACGCTCCGCTGGGGCCGGCAGCCCGAGACCCTCGACCCCGTGCGGGGAGCGAAGATCTACGACGCGTCGGCAGAGGCGAACGTCACGACGCAGTTCTCCTTCATCGACGCCTGGCTGCTGCGCGACACGACGCTGCGGGCGTACGGGAAGGTCGACCTGCTCCACGACCAAGGGTTCGCTTTCCAGAACTTCCTGTCCACCGTGGTCGGAGAGCTCACCGTGCACCTGCTGAAGGGGGGCACGCCGTACAGCCTCCTCACCCTGATCGGGAACGTCACCTGGCAGCACAGCAGCAATCCCCAGACCTACGCGTACTACGCGCCGAGTGAGGTCTTCATCGCGGGGGGGAACCTGATGGGCTCGACATGGATCGGCGTCGGAGCCGGGCGCGTGCTCGGGCTGAGCCTGCGCGCCTACGGGGGGACCTTCCAGGAAAGGGTGCTCGCATCGGGCGCTTTCGTTCCCCGGATCAAGGGCGAGGCGGAGGCGAATGTGAGCCTTGCCAGGGGGAACGCGACCTGGACGCTGACCGCGCTCGCCACCACAACATACAATGCCGCGGCGAACAACCCGTGGGACTACTGGTCGGCGTTCGTCCGCCTGGGCTATTCGCTGAAGATGCCCGAGCTGCTGGCGCCGTAGCGCTCAGGTGATGTCGAAGAGGGCCTGGTACTCCTGGAACAGCCTGCCCTGGCGCAGCTCGGCGGCGTACGTCGCCGCGAGTGCCGGCACCTCCGCGGCACCGAGGCAGGTGTAGGGCAGCAGCTGCTGGAACAGGCTCTCCTTGAGCGGGGGCAGGGCGCCCGTCTCCAGGCTTTCTGCGAGCATGCAGGCGACCGAGACGAGGATCACGAAGCTCTTGTGCGCCGAGGTGATGTTCAGCGTCTCGTGCTCGAGGGCCACGTCGACGAAGGGGACCGGGAAATTCCACTTCTTCAGCAGCGCGCCGCCGACCTGGCGGTGCGTCACTCCGAACATCTGCTCCTCGATCGCCTCCAGCAGAAGGGCGCCAAGCTTTTCGGCCTCCAGAGCCTGAGCGTACTCGGCGGGCGACGCGGTGAACAGAGCCGCCTGGCCGATGTCGTGCAGGAGCCCCGCGATGAAGGCCTCCTCGGCGGCGTCGCTCCTCCCGCAGCGCACGGCGAGGCTCTTCGAGAGGAACGCTGACAGGATGCAGTGCTTCCAGTAGGTCTTGTGAAAAACGGAGGCGCGCATGCGGGGGAACAGGTTCGAGGCCGTGATCAGGAGCACGAGGCTCTTGATGTTCTTGAACCCCAGCAGCGTGATCGCCATCTGGAGGCTCTTGATCTCCCGCTGCCGGGCGTACAGGGCGGAGTTCGCGATCTTGAGGATCTTCGCCGTGAGCCCCGGATCGACCTTGATGATCGACTCCAGCTCCTTGAAGGATATCTCGAGCTTCCCCTCCGTGAGGTTCACCACCTTCGCCGCCACCTCGGGCATGACGGGAAGGTCGCGGATCCGATCGAGATACTGGTCCCCCACGCTCTTCTCCTCGGCGCAGTATGCTGGCTTTGCTCTCGTGGGGCAAGGGGCGCTATACTCAAGGCCATGGTCGTTTTGTCGGCCGTGATCAACGGCCTCCTGCTCTCGCCCGTTCCTCTCGTCCTGCTCCTCGTGGCCGCCGCCGTTCTGGCCGGACGGAGGTTCTTCCGCGTGGGGGCCGCCCTCGCTGCCGCCGCTGCCGCCCTCCTGCTCCTGCTCGCCAGCGGGCCCGTGAGGGACCTGCTGATCGCCCCTCTCGAAAACCGCTACCCCTCCGTTTCACTCGAAGCGCCGCCTGCCTTCGAGTCTATCGTGGTCCTCGGAGGGGGAACGCACCGCCAATCGCCGGACCAGGCAGGGCGCTCGGCCCTGACGCCGGAATCCCTCGCGCGCCTCGTTCATGGCTTCGCGCTGCACCGGCGCACGGGAGCCCGGCTGATCGTCAGCGGTGGAGTGGTCTGGAACGAAAGCGGGGCCGAACCAGAGGCCGACGTCGCCCGACGAGCCCTGCTGATGATGGGCGTTCCCGAAAACGCCGTGCTCCGGGAAGCCGAGAGCAGGACGACATGGGAGAACGCGAGGCGGGTCTCCGCGATGCTCGCCTCGGGCAAGGTGATCGCTCTGGTCACCTCCGCCTCCCACATGCCTCGCGCCATGCTCGCCTTCCGCCGGGCAGGCATTGCGTGCCTCCCGGCTCCGACGGACTACAGGGCGACGCGGGGCCGGCGCATTGCCGCCGATTTCATCCCGTCGTTCGACGTTCTCTCGGAGAGCTTCCGGGCGCTGAGGGAGTACGCGGGCCTGGCGCTCTACGCCGTGAGGAGGTGAGCGGGTCCGCTCACGGCGAGACCCCGTCGATTTTTATCCTGTGCGTCTCGCACAGTCGGTAAAGCTTCCCCGTCAACTGGTTTCTCCTGGTCACGCCGGCGCCGCATCTCACGCACAGGCCCCTCTTGCGCCTCGTATGGTACAGGCGCGCGGAGCGGACCGTGCCCGTGGACCGGAATCGGCTGACCTGGATGCGCAGCCCCTTGTACAAGTACGTCCCGAGTGCGGCATCCGCGCCTGCCCGCAGATCCGCGAGCATCCGGCGCAGCGCCTCGGTGCCCAGCCTCGTCGGGCCCACGGATCAGCCCGGCTCGAGGGCCAGGGTGCCGATGTCGAGAAGCTTGTCCCCGCGGATGTAGTCGTGAACGAAGAACTCGCCCGGCACCTTCACGTGCTTTCTGAAGGTGAAGGGCCTGTACTCATGGTGGTCGAAGCCGATGCGTATCTCCACCCGCAGGCCTTCCGATCCTCCCATTTCGGCCTGCGGCCAGAAGCTGAAGTATCCCCGCGTCTGCTCGTTGGTACGGTAGGGGTTCTGCCACCCCGGTTCCGCCTGCACCGAGACGCTGTCGTTGATCCAGAGGGTGGCCTCCGCCGCGATGATGGGTTGTCCGTCCTTCGCGTCCACGACCCTCCCGAAGATGTGGGGCATGTTGTAGAAGTAGGTCAGACGGAGGGGGACCTCCTCGAGGGCCTCGGCGGGGGCTGCCCGCGCGGCGCGACGCGGCTCATGGTCCCTGCGCCTGCGCGCGACGACCTCGATCGCCCTGTTCACCATGGTGATGAGCTCGATGATCGTGAACAGCCTTTCCCCATCCTCCCCGCACCCCCCTTCGGGCTGGATGAACTCGCGGGTGAAGCCCCGCTCGCTCGTGATGTACTTCGGGGGGATCCTGTTGAGGGCATATGCCGCCACGTCGAGGAGGAACGAACGCGTCGGCTTCATGTCTTTCCTGTCTTTCAGGACGATCTTGACCGTGTCGAGGACGAGGTCCTCGTTGTAGTTCTTCAGGCGCATATCGGCTCGGTGCCTCTCCTCTTTTTTTGATGTTTTCCCTGTCTTCACTGATTATACCACGCTTGCGCACAACTCACATTTTTTCTTCCCGCCCGGCGGGAGCCCATCTTGCCCCGCCTGCCGCAGGCGCTCTATACTCCCGCCCCGTGGACAGCCAAAAGGACGCCGCCCGGCGGTTCTGCGGGCGCGTCGCCGACTATACCCGTTCACGGCCGGGCTATCCGGCCGGGATCATCGGTCTGCTCGAGCGCGAGTGCGGCCTCCGTCATGGGTCAGTCGTCGCGGACATAGGGTCGGGGACGGGGAAGCTCTCGGAGCTCTTCCTCGCCTTCGGGAACACCGTCCACGGCGTGGAGCCGAATCAGGAAATGCGCCGCGAAGCCGAGCGCCTCTTCGCGGGCAACCCCCTGTTCCGCAGCGTCGAGGGGAGGGCGGAGGCCACGGGTCTCCCCGGCCTCTCGGCGGATATCGCGGTCGCGGGGCAGGCCTTCCATTGGTTCGATCCGGACCTCTTCCGCGTGGAGCTTCGCCGCGTCCTGCGCGGCGAGGGCTTCACCGCGCTGGTGTGGAACGACAGGAACCAGGCCGGCTCCCCGCTGCTCATCGCATACGACGGGTTTCTTCGAGACTTCTCGACCGACTACGCCGGGGTCGAGTCCCGGCATGCGGCGAGCGCGGGGACCATGGCACGGTTCTTTTCGGGAGGCGTTCCTGCCCGGGCCATCTTCCCGAACTCCCAGCGCCTCGACAGGGAGGGCTTCCGAGGGCGCTACCGCTCCTGCTCGTACGCCCTCGAGCCGAGCCATCCCCGGTTCGCCGAAGCGATGAAGCGCCTGGATGCGATCTTCGACGCGCAGGCGAGCGGGGGGAGCGTCGTCATGCCCTATGAAACGACGGTCTTCCACGGAAAGGTCGGCGGGCGATGACCGACCGCATCCGCGCGCTCATCTTCGATTTCGACGACACGATCGTCGGCAGCGAGACGCTGAACGCCGGGCTCCTGCGGGAGTTCCTCCTGCGGGAGTACTCGGTCGCGCTCAGCCCAGAGCAGGAGCGGGAGACGTACTGGTACTCGTGGAAGGACACCTTTCCCTTTCTGGCGCGGAAGTTCGGTATTTCGGAGAGCTTCGAGGAGATCTGGCCGAGGTTCTTCGAGACCAAGAGACGGTGGCTCGCGTCCCACCGGATGCCCATCGCGCGCGGGACGGACCTCATCCTCTCGCTGCCCGTTCCCCGCGCGATCGTGAGCGGGAGCATGCGCGGGGAGATCGAGCTGATGATGGCAAACGTGGGCCTGGGCCCAGAGCGCTTCGACGTGCTGGTGAGCGCGGAGGACTGCGAGCGCAGGAAACCGGATCCCGAGGGCTTCCTCCGCGCCCTGGATGCCATGAAGGTACGGGCCGGGGAGGCGCTGGTCTTCGAAGACTCTCCGCTCGGCATCGAGGCGGCGAGGGCGTGCGGCCTGCCTGTCGCCTTCATGCGGGAGTTCGCGGCCAGCGACGCCTGCGCCGGCGCGCAGATCTGCTTCGACACTTTCGAACAGGCCTATCCGTGGGTGAGGGAGAGGGTGGAGACGGCGGGAGAGGAGGGAAGGGGCGGGCGCGGGGCGCCCGTCGCCTAAGGCTCGGCCTCGTCCTTGTCCTTCGCGAGGATCGCCTTGTTCAGCGCCGCCTCCGTGATGAACCCCATTTTCACGGCGATCCTGCCGAACCGGTCCTTGAGGTTCCCTTTCTGGGTCTCCTGCTCCTGCATGACCTTCTGCGCCTGCTCGACGGTGATGAGCTTCTTCGAGACGAGCCAGGTGGCCAGTTTCATTTTTTTCTTTGCCATCACTGAAGGTATCGGAAGGTATCGGCGGGAAGGCGCGTTGTTTTGACCTCGCGATTGGCTTGCGCGCTGCCAGCGCAGCGGCTACAATCATGCAGCAAAGGAGACGAGATGAAAATGATGAACCTCATTGACGGCATCTTCTGGGGGATCGCCCTGATCGCCCTCGGCGTGTGGTTTCTCGTCCGGCGCTACCTGCCGGTCAATATCCCCGTGATCCGGATCATCATCGCCGTGCTCTTCGTGTATCTCGGCGTGCGCGTGCTCATCCGCGGCCCCTCGGTTCGCGAGAGGAACACGGTCGTCTTTTCGCAGTCCGAGATGAGCTACGGGACGGGCGAGAAGGGCAACGAGTACAACATGATCTTCAGTTCGGGCAGCGTCGATCTCACCGGGATCCCGGTCGGCGAGAGGAGTGTGAGCGCGGAGGTGAACGTCATCTTCGGCTCCGGGACGCTTCGCTTGAGCCCCACGGTACCCGCCCGGGTGCACATGTCGGCGGCGTTCGGATCCGTGCACGACCCCGACGGAGGGTCGGTGGCGTTCGGCGACAAGGTCTATACGACCCCCGCGTACAAGGCGGGGGCGCCCGCGCTCGAGGTGAAAGCTGCGGCCGTGTTCGGCTCGCTGCGGATCCAGCTCTAGCGCGCCGAAGGCGCCGAAGGCGCGCGAAGGCGCCCAAGCGTTCCAATCAGACGCAGGCCAGACGTGTTGGAAAACCGCGTCGCACCAGCGAAGAACCTCAGTACGGTCCGCCAGATGGCGGACGCCTTCCCCGCCGCATGGCTCGGCCTCCCCGCGCTCAAGATGAAGCGCGGCGACACCTACTGGACCCTCACCTAC
>Ga0315288_10003174_pt1 | contig 20962 bp, 14 predicted proteins | sample YL17G11_20_MG_FD_203454 | JGI IMG/M metagenome (GOLD analysis project Ga0315288, IMG submission 203454) | Sediment microbial communities from Yellowstone Lake, YNP, Wyoming, USA - YL17G11_20 | ecosystem: Environmental > Aquatic > Freshwater > Lake > Sediment | place: USA: Wyoming | collected...
GGCCATGTTCGCCGATCTTGTAGAAGAGGAGAGAAGCCGGACGCCGAACGGGGCGCAGTTGTAGCACCGGCTACGCGCGCGGCCTCCGGCAGGAGCCGGAGTAACGGTCGCCGAAGCGGCCGGAGAGCGGGCACGTGCGCGGGGTCATGTTTGCTCTGACAGGCCTAGGCAAACCGGTTCGGCATGCTCTGAAGTGGGACGCCATCTCCGCCGCGATCGGCGGCTTGAGCAGTGGCGCGATGTTCCCGTTCTTGGGCGTGATCCTGCGCCGCGATCTTGATGGCTCAGCCTATCTGATAGCCCTGCTGGGGGCATCGTTCGCGGTCGGGAATCTGTTCAACCCCGTGATGGCCCACCACATTCGCAGCCGGGTGAAGCTCCCCTATGCGGTGTGGCCGCCCGTGTTCAGCCGGGCCTTCTTCCTGCTCATGCCGTTGGCGGGGACGGCCCCGACTTTCGTGGGGATAACGGTGATGGGGTGCGCGCTCGGGTCGCTCGCGGCGCCCGGGTATGCCGCGGTCATCCGTGATGCTTATCCGGTCGAGCGCCGCGGGCAGCTCATGGGTCTGGTGCGAGTGCTTTTCGTGGGCGGCTCGATGTTGGGCGCGCTGATCGGGGGATTCGTGCTGCATGCGCTGAGCTACCGCTGGTTCTTCCCGATGGTGGCGCTCTTCGGGATGGCCGGTTCCGCGGCCTTCTCTCGCATCGGCGTGCCGGCGGCGCCGGGCGCGGAGACGCCGACGGGGGGACGTGTCACCGACGCCTTCAAGATAGTAGCGGCCGATCGGCTGTTCCGTATATATTCGCTGGCTTTCTTCCTCCATGCGTTCGGCAACCTGATCCTCAGCCCCGTTCTTCCGATCTTCCAGGTTGACCTGATGCACATCTCGAACCAGTGGGTGGCGTATCTGTCCATGGTCGCCTCGGGCCTGGGCATGATCGGATACCTGTGGTGGGGCCGCGTGCTGGACCGGCGCGGGCCGTTTAACCTGCTGCTCTGCGTGCTGGGGGTGGCCTCCATCGGCCCGCTGACCTACTTCCTGGCGGGAAACGTGAAGGTGCTGCTCATCGCGGCGGCAGTGCAGGGGTTCGCGGGCGCCGGGGGCGACCTGGCCTACGTCAACGCGGCGCTTCGGTTCGCGCGGCGAGACCTGGTGGTTTCCTATGTGGCGGTGTTCGCCTTTCTACAGGCGATGCGGGGAATACCCGCGCCCTTCATCGGGGCGGCCCTGTGCAACTGGCTTGGGCCACGGCCGGTGTTCCTGGTTACGCTAGGGCTGTGGGCAGCCGCCGCGGCGGTGGCGTTCGCGGGGATGAAGTTGTTTCGCGCCGCGCAAGCAGCCTGAGGCCGGGCTAGAAGCGCTCGAGCAAGCCGACGGCCGCCGCGGCCATCATGGCGGCGCCGATGGGGAGAACCCGGCGGTCATCGAGGTCGAAGGTCGAGCTGTGGCCGGGGGCGGTGAACCCCTTCTTCTCATCCCGGATGCCGAGGCGGAACATGGCGGCCGGGATGCCAGCAAGGGCGAAGTAGGAGAAGTCTTCGCCCCCAAGGTTTGGCTTGGGGACCTCAACGACGCTATCCGGCCCAAGCATCCCGGCGGCGGTGTCCGAGATTACATCAACGACGCGGTCGTCATTGATGAGCGGCGGGTAGCCGTCCTTTTCTATGGTGACCTGCAGGCGCGCGCCCATGGCGCTCACGAGCCGGCGCAGGTCTCGCTTGAGGAAATCCAGGATGGCCTTGCGGCCTTCGGGCTCGAGGGTGCGGATGGTGCCGATAAGCTCGACGCGATCGGCGAGCACATTTACCCGCGTCCCGCCGCGGATGATGCCGAAGGTGACGAGCTTGCGATCCACCGAGTTGGTATGGCGGGCGATGAACTGCTGGATGGCGATGATGGCCTGCGCCGCGACGGAGATGGAGTCCACTCCCTGGTCGGGGCGCGCGGCGTGGGCGGTCTTGCCGAGGATGACGAGCCTGATGTCCTCTGTCTGGGCGGTATCGTAGCCGCGCCGGAGGCCGATCTTGCCGGAGTCCACCTGGGTGTCAACATGCAGCGCCGCGATGGCGCGGAGCTTGGGCCGGGCGAGAACGCCATCGGCGATCATGAAGCGCGCGCCACCGGCGCCCTCTTCCCCGGGCTGGAAGATGAGCTTGACACTGCCGGGGAGACTCGCTCGCCGCTTGTGGAGGAGGGCGGCGGCCCCGAGCAAACAGGCGACATGCGCGTCGTGCCCGCAGCCGTGCATGAGACCCGGCCGGCCAGAGCGGTATGGGACAGGGTTCGCTTCCTCGAGCTCCAACGCGTCCATGTCGGCGCGCAGGCCCACGGCCCGCGACTGGCGGCCCTGCACCAAGGCCACGACTCCCGTACCACCCACCCCTGGCTTGATGCGGCTCAACCCGATCTCACGCAGACGATCAACGACGAAGGCCTGGGTGTCGCGCTCCTGCAGGCTGGGCTCGGGGTTCATGTGGAGGTGGCGTCGCCAGCGGACCAACTGGGGCCCGAGGTGGCCGGCCTCCGACAAGAGCTGTGCTAGCTGCTGGCGCTTCATTAGTAGGCTCCTCCCTGGGGCGGTTGGACGTTCGGAACGCGGGTGCAACGTCTGATTCCCCACGGAGGACCGGCAACCTCGCGAAAGCTGGGCTGTGCTGGGATATGGGCAGGGGAGAAACCAGCACGTCCTACGACATGCCGACTGCTTCATCCCCATCCAACAGACCGTCGCGGAAGTGGACGATCCGCTGGGCGTACTGCGCGATGTGCGACTCGTGGGTCACGATCAGTATCGTGCGACCCTCCCGGTTCAGCTGCTGGAAGATGGCCATGATCTCGGCCCCCTGGGCCGTGGCCAGGTTGCCGGTCGGCTCGTCCCCGAGGATGATGGCGGGGTCGTTCACGAGGGCGCGGGCGATGGTGACGCGCTGCTGCTCTCCGCCGGACAGCTCGTTGGGTCGGTGATCCACCCGGTCGGCGAGGCCGACGGCCGAGAGCGCCTTCTCGGCGCGCTCGCGGCGTTGACTCGCCCGGGCGTACATAAGCGGCAGCTCGACGTTGCGAAGGGCGGTGGCCCTGGGCAGCAGATTGTAGCTCTGGAAGACGAAGCCGACCTTCTGATTGCGTATCTTGGCGAGCTCGTATTCGTCAAGCTGGGACGTCTCGACGCCGTCGAGGCGATAGGTCCCGGAGGTGGGGCGGTCGAGGCATCCCACGAGATGCATGAAGGTGGACTTGCCCGAGCCCGAGGGGCCCATGATGGCAACGAACTCGCCGGACCGGACGCGCAGGGTCACGCCGCGGAGTGCGGCGACCGTCACCTGTCCCATCCGGTATTCGCGGCAGAGGTTGATAGCTTCTATCACTGGACTGTCCGGACACTTTCGGGGAGGGGCGTCGCGGGCACTGGCAGCGTCCCCTGGGCCCTGTCGAGGGCGACGAGGGCTATCTGGTAGTCATAGCGGGCGCGAACCTGGTCGGCGAGAGCCCTGGTGACAGCCACGCGAGCGTCAATCACCTCGAGCAGGATGCCGACTCCTTGCTGATACTTTCCCTCGGCGGCGGCCATGCGCGCTTCGGCCGCCGCGACCGATTTGGCGCTCGCCTGCATGCGCTCGCGGGTGCGGTTAACCTCCACCAGGGCGTTATCCACCTCCAGCCCCACCTGGTTGACCACTCGCTGTCGGTCGGCCTCCTGCCGCGTGAGTGAGGCTTTGGCCACGATCACGTCGGACCTGGTGTTGTAGCCGTCGAAGAGCGGCCAGGAGATGCTCAGCAGGAGGTCCCAGGAAGGATCTTGCGCCGCCCAGTCGGTGTAGCCCTGGGCGTAGACGCCGGAGACGTCGGCCAGCGGCCCGCGGCGGATCCTGGCGAGGCTGAGGCTTCGCTCCCTCGCGCTGACCGCGGCCGATGAGCCGAGCACCTCCGGCCGCTGCTGGCGCGCGGTCTGGAGAGCTTGCTCGAGCGATGGGGGCTGCGGGAGTTCGGCGAAGGTGGCCTCAGCCAGGTCCAGTTTCAGGCCTGGCGAGACGCCCATGGTGTTCCGCAGCCGGGCGAAGGCAAGCTGGACATTGCTGCGGGTGTCTATGAGGTCGAGTTCCGCTCGCGCCAGGTCATCCTGGGCCGGGTAGACATCAACTTCGGCGGTTGCGCCGACATCGGCGCGCGCCTGGACTTGCTCGAGATGGCTCTGGGCTGAGGCGACGCCCGCCTCCGCGACGCCGACGAGCTGGGTGGCGGCGAGCACGGAGTAGTAACCGCTCGCCACCTGCTCGACGAGGCTCTGGACCGTCGTCGTTCGATCGAATGCGGCTGCCTGAAGCGAGTAGGCGCTTTGCTCCACGCTCTGGCGGCGGCCCCGCTGCCAAAGGGTTTGGCTGACCACGAGGTCCAGGTCCTCTCGCCGCTCGGAGCCGACGGTGGAGGTGCGGCTCATAACCCCTTCAACCGCGCTCAGAGAGAGCTGAGGGTAGTAGCTGCTGCGGGCTGCCATCGCGCCTGCCTCCGCGGCCACGACGCCCTGCTCGGCGGTGGTGATCGTGGGATTATTGCGCAGGGCGATGGTCGTGCACTCCTCCAGCGTCAGGGGCCGCGCGGGGATTTCCTCGCCGGCGGCGCAGCGGACCGGCAGTGCCGAGGCCAGGCCGGCCGCGATCAGCCCGGCAGACAGCGCCGCCCGAGCGATGCTCGCCGCATTCCGTCTTGCTCGTCTTTCATTCATAGCGCAGTGCCTCGATGGGGTCCATTGACGATGCCTTCCGCGCCGGAAGGAGCCCGAAGAAGATGCCGACGAAGGCGGCGAAGGAGAACGAGATCAAAACCCATGGCAGCGATACGGCCGTGTTCATCCCAACGGCTCTCAGGAGATAGGAGATGCCGACGCCGAGCGCGGCGCCGATGGCTCCGCCGGCCAGGCTGAGGGTCATCGCCTCGATCAGGAACTGGAGGAGAATGTCCCGCGGGGTCGCGCCGATCGCCTTCCGGAGGCCGATCTCGCGGGTGCGCTCGGTGACTGAGACGAGCATGATGTTCATGATGCCGATGCCGCCGACCAGCAGCGACACCGCGGCGATGGAGCCAAAGAGCAGGGTCATGACGCGGTTCGCCTCGACGGCGCCCTGGATTAGGTCGGCTGCAGACATGATGAAGAAGTCGCTCTCGCTGGCGGGCCCGATGCGATGGCGCTTGCGCAGCAGCGCCTCCACCTCCCCCGAGACCCGGTCGGCCTGGCTGATGTCCTTGAACTGAACGCTGATGGAGCGGACGCTATCGCGGGGGGTGCCGGGCTGAGAGCCGGAGGCGCCCAGGCGGTACATGGCGGTCGTGATGGGGACGACGATCTGGTCGTCCTGGTTCATCCAGCCGGTGTCGCCCTTGGAGACGAGCTGCCCGATGGCGGTGAAGGTCGTGCCCTTGATCTTGATCTTCTGTCCGACCACAGACCGGCCCGGGCCGAAGAGGTTCTCGACCACGGTCGGGCCGAGAACTGCGACCTTACGGCGGTTCTTCACGTCGTGGTCAGTGAAGAATGTGCCCTCGGCAAGCTCGAAGTTGCGCACGCCCAGTAAGCTCTCAGTCGTCCCGATGACGCGCGTGTTGGTGTTCTTGTTGCCGGCCTTCACCTGTGCGTTGAGGCTGGCTTCGGGGGCGACCGCGATGACGCTTGGAGCTTCCTTCGCGATGGCGTTCGCGTCCGCGTAGGTCAGGGTCTGCTCCGATCCCATACCCCAATGGACGCCGCCGTGTTGCATCTGACCCGGGCGCACCGTGAGGACGTTCGTACCGAAGCGCTCGAACTGCTCAAGGGTGGCGGCCTTGGCGCCCTGGGTCATGGAGACGGCGCCGATCACGGCTCCGACGCCGAAGATGACCCCGAGCATGGTGAGCGCGGAGCGGAGCCGGTTCGACACCAGACCCTCGATGGCTACTCTGATGGACTCCCAGGTATCCACTGCCCTCGCCTCGCTCCCTAGTGCCCCCGGCCGCCGCCACCACCGCCGCCGCCACCACCGCCACGGAAGAAGTTGCCGCCGCCGGCCGCCCGCCGGCCGCGCTCCCGCATCCAGTCAGACTGCTCCTGCTGGGCGCTGGCGAGGCTCGGCACGACCACCTCGTCGCCTTCGCCGAGGCCGCTCTTGATCTCAGTGCGGTCATCCCCTATCAGGCCCACGGTGATCGGCACTTCCTCCACCTGCTCGGCTTTCTTGACGCTGACGACGTAGCCCTCGCGGGATTCGCGCACGGCGCGGCTCGGGAGGTAGAGCACGTTCCTCGCCGCCTCAACCAGGAACTCGCAGGTTGCTGTCATGCCCGGCTTGAGGCGCGCATCGGGGTTCTCGATCTCGACCGTGACGAGCACGGTGGTGACGTTCTGCTGGGTGACGGCCTGGGGGTTGATGCGGGTGACCGTCCCCTTGAACTTCGCGTCGGGGAAGGCGTCTATCAGGATGTTGACCTCTTGGCCAACGCGAGCGCGGCCCACGTCGGCCTCGTCGAGGCTGACCTCAGCGAACATCTTGTGAAGGTCGCCGAGTGAGACGATATCGGTCCCCTGAGCGACAGAGGAGCGCCCGGAGGTGACGATGGTGCCCTCTTCGACGAACTTCTGAAGGATCACGCCATTGCGGGGGGCGCGGATGGTGGTGTAGTCCAGCATGGTCTTGGCGTTTTTCACCTGGGCCTCAGTGCGGGCGACCTGGGCGTCCGCGCTCGCCACGTCCGCCTGGCGGAGGCGGTCTTGGACCGCGTCGGCCTTCGCGCGGTCGAGCCCGGCCTTCGCCTGAGCGACCCGCGCCTTATAGGAGTCCAATTCGGCGCTGAGCTCCTGCTCGAGGGTGTCCCAGCGCTCTTGTGCGTTCTCGAGCTCTGCCTTCGCGAGGTCGCGCCGGTTGATCGCGGTGTCCACATCGCTCTCCGGCACGAAGCCCTTCTGCTTGAGGCCCTGGACGCGGACAAGGTCTTTCTCGGCGATGTCGAGATTGGCCTTGGCTTTGGCCAGCCCGGCCCGCGCCTGGGCGCGCGCCTGCGGTTGGGTGGCCTGCTGGAGGCGCTCAAGCTCCTTCGTGGCCGAGTTGTAATTGGCTTCCGCCTGTGCGATCGCCGCCCGGGTCAGGGTGGGCTGCACCTCTGAGTTCTCCCGCGCTTGCCGGAGACGGGCCTGCGCAGCGTTCAGATCGGCCACTGCTTGGTCGTAGGCGGTGAGGGAGTCGGTTGGATCAATCTTGGCGATGAGGTCGCCGGCCTTCACCACGTATCCGACATCCACCGCCAGGAGATCCACGTTTCCACCCGCGTACGACTTCACCGCCACGGTCGTCAGCGGCTGCAGCACGCCGTCGGCGGAAACGGTCAGCTTGACATCTCCCCGTTCCACCTTGACGGCGTCGAACTGCCCTGGATTCTCCCCATGCCTAGCGTGAGATCGAAGCCGCGCGCCGAGCACGGCGGCCAACAGCAGCACGACAACGACAGCGACCATCCATCGCTTCATGCGCAACACTCCTGGCGACCTCCACCGGCCCCCCAAGACGATCCACTGCCCTCTTCTACTCCTAGAGACGATCCACTGCCCTGTTCCATTCCCGCCGCCTCTGACCTTCGTCGAACTGCTCGGGCGAGTGACGAGGCCGGCGATGACACGCGGGGCGCCGTCGTGACCGGTCGGGAGTGTCCGTTGGGCTGGTCGCACACGGCGGCTCAGCTTGGAGCAGGCCTTCCTGCGCTGCGGACACCCCAGGCATCTGATCACGGACCAAGACTCCCACTTCACCTGCGATGCCTTCCGTGACCTGCTGCGGCAGTGGCAGATAAGGCCGCGGTTCGGCGCGGTGGGCAAGCACGGCTCGATTGCAGTGACGGAACGACTGATCCGAACCCTCAAGCGGGAATGACTGGCGCGGGTGCCGCTCATCCGGGGCTTGGATCACCTGGGCGAACTCCTCGCGGACTTCGGGGTGTACTACCACGAGCACCGGTGCCATCGGCGCCTGGGTGGCGCGACCCCGTCTATGCTCTATCAGGGACAACCCTGGCAGAAGCCAGACCGGTTCGTGAAGCGGTTGGCGGGCCCGCTTCGGCTTCGACACTTCGCCGAGCCCCGGATCACCGTCTACGAACTGGCAGCCTGGCCAATCGAAAGAGGCGAACCCGCGCTCGCCGAATGCCCGCTACAGCGGTCCTACGAGTGCCCGACACCCACGTGCGGTACGAGATCCCGGCTGACCCTCACCAGCAGCGAACCGGGCTCGGCCTGGGGTCGCGGGACAGCGACCAGGGGAAGGGGCAGTTCGGCGGTTCAGTGCTCGCCGCGAGGCAAAACATCACGAGGTCGAGGAGTCGATCTTCCTCAACGCGGCCGGCGTTGTATGGTAGTGGCTCAGGAGTTCCCGCCGCAGGTGGCTGCCATCGGTAAAGCCGGACTCGTCTGCAATGGTTGCCACAGGCTCATCGGTCGTCATGAGCATGTCTACGGCGCCACCCAACCGGCGCCGTAGCTCGAACGTTCCAAAACTCACTCCCATGGTCTCGCGGAAGAGAGCCCGGAAACGTGATTGGCTTAAATGGCAGGCGGCCGCGGCTTCGCCAATACTCAGGCGGCGAAGCGGACGCGATTGGCTGCTACAGAGGTGGATGGCCGGGAGTATCCGGGCGATGTGGCTGGTGGTGACACTTGCGGAGCTGGTGATCCGATCCCTGTGCTCCCAGAGCTGGAACAGCTTCAGCAGCAACAACAGCAGATGCAGCCGCACATACTCAACCCAACCTGGCGGAAGGCCAGGCTCACCTGGCCACATCGCGTAGCCGGTCGCGACCACCTCCTCTCGCCGGCTCTCCGAGGCCAAGCGCTCTCCCGCGGCCATGGGCCACACTGTCTGCGACCTATACTTAGCCAAGTGTTCGGCCAGTTCAAGCACTTCGGTTCTATCGTCGGGACTGCGAACCACTGGTCGCTCTGCTGGGTCACAGGCGAACAGCGCGGACCATGGCACGCCGTCGAAGGTCTCAGATCCCAGGAACTGCGGGGGAAAGTGCACACTCACCAGAACGGTTTCCGGTTCCAGGCTGCGCCATGCGTGTGGCTCCCAGGATGGTGAAAGAGCGATGTCGCCAGGCGCGAGTTCCCGCACATGGCGCGAAAAGCGATGTTCTCGGGCGCCCCTGAGAAGCACGACAACCTCGAACCAATCGTGAGCTTCAATACGTAGGGGCTGGGGGCGATGGTCGTGTCTCACAAGCACCGCGAGCGGGTGATCCTGCATCCAGGGATGATCGACTATCGTCGCCGCCAGCACCGCACGTCGCTCCTCTTGTCACCGGCGTGAAGGCAGTCATATTTTACTCGGACTCGATCACATTGTCTACTGCAGAGCAGCAGGCACCGGAGTAGTATGCACGATGAAGGGTCGAAATGGCCGAGCGGCCGGAGAGGAGGTGAGGCTGCACGGGCCCACGGTCGGAGAGAAGTGCTGCCTCATGGGGGTTTGTCCCAGAGCAGACTAAGGAGGATCTGAAAGATGAGGCGTAGGCACCGGACAGGTTTCACACTGATTGAGTTGTTGGTCGTTATCGCGATCATCGGGATACTGGCCGCGATGGTTTTCCCGGTTTTCGCACGGGCGCGCGAATCAGCCCGCAAGGCGGTGTGTCTCTCCAATGTGAAGAACATCGCCCTGGCCATTAATATGTACCTGGCGGACAACAACGACACCCTCATGCCAAGGGAGCACCGTCAGGAGGTCTTTGACTACTTCGACGCGCTGCCGGGAGGGAACACCGACTGGGGAACAGGCAACTATGGGCACTGCAAGTACGGTATCTGGCAGGCCAATCCCTATCTCCGATGGCCAGTGATACTGGATGAGTACATCAAGAATCGCGATGTGTGGCGGTGTCCAAGCGCTAAGTTGCAAGGAGGCGCTAGCTTTATAGTGGGCTCGCCGAACTGGTTGGAATGGTACCAGGCCACAGAAAACTCCTGGGGACAAGACTATGGAACGCTCTGGGGGCCCTGTGCTGGTTCTGCCTATCCGCAAGGATGGGGCGGTGCGGTCACGGACTCCGTCGCGCAGGACCGATTGGCGTCGCAGGGCTACATGGAAAAGGGTGTGGCTCTTAAGTCTTTCGTGCAGAGCATTGGGACGAACCAGACAGAGGACACTTGGGAGCGCAAGCTAGCTTCGATCGAAGACACCGTCAACTTCGTCATCTGCTCCGATGGCGGCGCGCAGCCAGAGGTGCTGGGCAGCCCCGGTCTCGTAGCCTACCCGGACATCTGTGCGCTTGAGTGCGGTAACTGCTGGGGCTGGGTTGACTGGGAGGCATGCGCATCCTGGGCAGCTGACTGCGGTCTCTACAACGTAGCTCCCACCGACGGCTCATTCCTCAGCAACCCGGAGCTTCGAAAGCCCTATTCCCGCCACCTCGGTGGCGTCAATATCGGCTTCCTGGACGGGCATGCTGCATGGTCGAGCTCCGAGCGCTTCCTCGATAAGTGGGTCGAAGAGGCGAAATTCGGCGCCGGGCCTCCCTATGTAGGCGAGGCCTTTGGCATGCACAACTGGGGTCCCTATTCCCTCGGACAGTGTGCAGACTATGGAAGCGTTGGTACACTTCGGTAAGACCGGTTCGGATTAGTAGAAGACGACATAGCTGACATGAATGGGCGGAGCGCCCGCCGGCCGGGCGCTCCGCCCTACTGTAGACAGACCGACCGGCCCGGTGGGAGCCGGCAGGACGTATGCCGAAGTTGCGGTGAAGGGCTGTTGGGCAAGTGACGGAGTTGAGATTGGCGGCAGAAGCTGTCTTGGGAGAGTTGAGGCACCCCCTCGCAGGCACAGGCGCCCGAATGCGAACACCGGGCGGGGTGACGCGACGCGCCGTCGTGCTCGCCCTCCTCCTTCTTCTTCTCATCGCGGTCTTCAACTTCTACGTGGAGATGCTCTGGAAGGGCGGCTGGGATCTATGGATGGTGTCGTCCGGCTGCCCGGCGATGACCCCGGTGTTCTTCCTCTTCTTGCTTACGGCTGCCATGTCGCTGCCCAGATTTCGCCGCAAGGGCCTCACGCGCCAGGAGCTTCTGGCGGTCTACGCGATAGTGATGGTGGGAGCACCAGTTGTCACCTACTCGGTGCTCGCCTGGGTGCTGGTCAAATCGGTTCACTACTACTACATGTTTCGCGTCAACCCTGGGTGGGCGACGCTGTTCCTTGGTGAAGTCCCCAGATGGTTCGCACCAAGCGATCCGACAACCGTGCAGAGTTTCTTCGAGGGCCAATCCCGAGTGCCCTGGGCAATGTGGTGGCTTCCCCTGGGCGCGTGGTCGTCTTTCATGCTGGCGCTTTTCGGCGCGAGCCTCTGCCTGATCTCCCTGCTCCAGCGCCCCTGGATCACCTCAGAGAGGCTCACGTTTCCGATAGCCCAGATCCCACTCACGATGGTGGAGGAGTCGGGAGAGTGCGGGACAGCTGGTCGTTTAACCCTGGCCAGGGCCTTTTGGATAGGGGCCGTGATCTCGTTCTCGCTTCATCTGCTCACTGGCCTTTCCGAGCGCATACCGGCCATTCCGCACATCACACTGGGTCCGATCGAAGTCATCCCGTGGCAAAGGGTAGGGCCGCTGGCCGGGCTGGGCGGGATCTCGATCCTGTTCTGGCCCTGGCTGATCGCCATTGCCTACCTCATCCCGAAGGACCTCTCGTTCTCTGTCTGGTTCTTCTGGCTGGTCCGTTTGGCCCTCACGGTAGCTGCCGTGGCTGCGGGAGCCACACCGCAGCGACCCGAGGACTGGTATAGCAGTTCCTTTCCGGCTCCCTACTACCAGGGCACGGGCGCGACTCTGGCGCTGGCTGGATGGGTGCTCTGGGGCGCTCGCAAGCACCTGGGCAAGGCGGCGCGCAGCGCCCTCGGCCGCAGGCACAGCGCAGACGATGCAAGCGAACCGCTGACCTATCGCTGGGCCATGTGGGGCTTTCTGCTCTGCTGCGCCTTCATGGTCTGGTTCATCTGGCTGGCGCACTGCCGCGTGGCTTTCGCCCTCACGCTCATCGGCTTGATCTTCGCCTATTTCATCGTGTGGGCCCGCATCCGCGCCGAAACCGGGCTCGGGCTCTTGCCATTCCCGATCTACGCGGCCGAACTGATGATGGTACCCTTCGGAAGCCGGATCTTCAGACTCCGCGAAATTGTCACCTTGGTGAGCTTGCGGTGGGCCTATTACCCCGGGATCACGACCTCCTTCGAGGTTTTCCCGAGCACGATCCTCGAGTCGTACAAAATCGCCGACTCTGCGCGCCTGAACTCGCGTCGACTGACCGCGGCGATTGCGGGAGGCTTCGTCCTGTCCCTGCTGGTCGGGCTTTTCGTGGTATTGACCGGTATCTACCATTACGGCTGGTTTGGCTTCGGCTTCACTCGCAGCGGATGGCTCAGCAATGTGGGTGGTTACGGGGGTAGCCAGATCGCGGGCTTCCTGACCGATCCGCGATACGCCGCGACCGACGTCAATGGGCTGCTCGGTCTGCTGGGCGGCGCCGTGGCGGTGCTCCTCCTCGGGCTGGTGCGGCTTCGCTTCTGGTGGTGGCCGTTCCACCCCATCGGCTACGTGGCGGCCAACACCTGGGGGCTACAGCTTTGGTACCTGCCGTTCTTCATCGGTTGGCTGGCGAAGACACTTATCGTACGGTTCGCAGGCCTGCCGCTGTATCGGCGCACCATCCCGCTCGCGGTGGGCCTCATCGTGGGAGACCTGGTGAATAGCGGCCTCTGGGGCGTCATCAGATTGGTGAGGCTGGGAGCTTACTAGGCCCGGAAGAGATGGCCGATCTATGTTTCGAAACCTTGTTAGACTGCTGGTGGCGGCCGGAGCCTGCTTGTGCTGGGCTGGGATCGTCGCTGCTGGCGAAGGAAGTGCTTACATGAAGGACAGGAACATTGGCAGCAGCATCGCCAAAGGATCTGCGGGGTTATTCCAGCCCTTCACATCCCTGGAGGCCGCGCTGAACGGGCCTCGCAGCACGTTCTTCGGCATTACGCCGCAGAGGCGGCCCAGGGACCCCAAGACGCGCTACACGGCCGGGGGAGTCAGCGGGGCGGAGGAGCCTCCCACCTTTCACCTCACCTTCGAGGTCACGAACAACCAGATCCTATGTTCGCTCACCTCGACCGGTCTTCTCGCGAACCCATGTATATTCTCCCGCCTGGTCCCCGCCGAGCGCCGGGGGCGCGGGTTCATGGGAGAACAGCTCTTGGGTGGGAGCCCGTGGTCGTTCGCCATCCGGCGCGAGGGTGCGGAGCCAGTGAGCTTACACGCGACTCACGGTGTCAGCGTCGAACTGCTCGGGAACCTCTTCCCAGTTTTCAGCTATCAATGCGAGGGGCTGCAGGCACGGATGCTGACGTTCGCCCCGGAGACCGGCGCTCCAGACGAGGTTCGGCCCCGCGCCATCATAGCCGTAGTCCAAGTGCAGAACCCAGGGGCCGACGCAATTGAGGCGAGTCTGCTGATCCCCAGTGTGCACGATCTGCGCGATGCAAATCTCGCTTCAGCCGTGGCGGCGCCTGTCGAAAGCCCACACCCTCGTTTCACGGAGAACCCCGTGCCTCTCCGCCCCGGCTACGAGGCGGTCATGGCGCTGGACGGTACCGCTTGGGAACCGGAGTTCCCGGAGATCGGCTTCAGTCTGCCGCCCGGCGGGCAGACCATCTTTGCCTTCGCCTTCATCCTCGGCGAGAGTCCAGAAGAGGTTTGGCAGACAGGCAAGATGCTGCGCGGACGGTCCGCACTTGACTGGCTCAACCACACGTGGCAGTCGCGCACGGAGCGGTACGGCAGACTCACAATCCCCGATGACCCTTACTACGCGGAGAGCTATGTCCGGCTCTTCGAAGAAGGCGCCACCGCGATCCTCCGCACGGCCGATGGTCTGCTGTGGACCGGGGGCCCCAGCGGGTTCTCGGATTTCGCCATGGTTCTGTTTGAGCCGCGCCTCGTTGCCGACATCATCGCCCACAGCCTATCCGGATACCGGCCCAGGAGGCCGGGCGAACCGCCTCCGGTGGACCTGGCTTACTCTCTGGCGGGTGCAGTCGCGCCGCTGCCTGATGTAGCTCTCTACTATCGCATGACGGGAGACCGCGCCTTCTTCCAGCAGCATCCGGAGGTGCTCGCCTTCGCGCGGGAACGCCTGGCGGATATCGTGCAGACGCGCGAGGGAGAGCCCTTCCTTCTCCCCTCGAAGATGCTCTGGGACGGTCCCTCCCGGGGTGACTATCACACGGGGTCGAATGTGCTCGCCTGGCTGGCCTTCGGGGGCATGGCCAGGGTCGCACGCGACGCGTACGGTGAGCCGGAGCTGGCCGACGAGTGGTCGGCAATCGCCTCGGCAGTGAAGCGGGATATTCTGCGCTACTGTGTGGGTGAGGGAAGCCTTGGCCCTCGGTTCTACGAGGGAGCTAACAAGGATGGCACGTTCGTAGCCGGACACGACGGCGAGGAAACCTTCACTACGCTGATGCCTTTCTTCGGGTTCTGTGAGGCCGACGACCCGGCCTACATCAACCACGCCAGGCTGGCGCTGTCGCCGGAGAATCCTCTCTATGTTGCGGAGGTAGACGGGATCGCGTGGGCGGACGGACGAGACGAGTCCTGGCAGGGCAACTGGAGCACAGGCGCTCCGCCTCCCCGGGGGCCGACCACGATTCCGGGGCAAATGGCCATGTTCGCCGGCATCAGGAACGAACGCGAGATCCATGACCGGCTGGAGCAGTTGCGCGGGCTCACCGACCTCGACGGCTCGCTCTGGTGGTGGCCTTATTCCTATCCGGCGGTGGATCCCGCGCTCGTGCGGCGAAGGGATGTGTCCGGCTGCGACCTGAGCAAGTCCGGCTACGCCGCCGCAGTCTACCTGTGCCTGTTCGTCAACAACATCCTGGGACTGAGCGTGGACACGCCGGCCCACCAGGTGTCGCTCCGGCCGTTCTGTCCCTGGCCCAGCTTCACTTGGGAGCACTGCGGCCTCGGAGCGGCCCGGTTCGATTTCCGCTATGAGCACCGCGACGGCCGGGTGACGGGGGAGATCACGAATCGCAACGAACAGGTTTTCGACGGCACCATCGAGTTGACGCTGCCTGCCGGGACTCACGCCTCGGAGTGCAGGGCGAATGGGATGCTGACGGAGAAGATGGAGCGCACGCGCCGTTACGGTGGCCCGGCCGTGAGGATGTCCGCGCCCATCGCTCCCGGCGAATCGCTGCGTCTTGAGGTCGGCTGCGCCGCCGCCACGGGCCCGGAGATCGCGCAGCGAGACTTGAAGACAGGATCACCCCATGGAGCACATACATGAACGACGCTACAGCTGCGCCCTTCCGACCGTTCGCGTCTCTCACTGAAGCACTCAGCGGACCGCGGAGCGACTTCTTCGGCATCGGCCCCGACGGAGGGGGAAAGCGCCCCGAGAGCTACTACCAGTCGGTGGATCGCTACGTCAGCTTCGACGTGTCCAACAACCAGATACTGTGTTCCATCGCGGCAAACGGCCTGCTGGAGAACGCGTGCATCCTCAAGGACGTCGCTCCCAGCCGTGGGGTCTCAGACCGACTCCCAGGGGTCTTCGCCGAGAAGGAGTTGATCGGCGGCGGCCCGTGGCCTTTCTCCATCGCACTGGAAAGACAGGATGAGGTGCATCTGCACGAGATCGGGGGCGTAACTGCGGAGCTTCTCGGGAACCTGTTCCCGCTCTTCAGCTACCAGCACCGGTCTCTCGGGGTACGCCTGCTCGCCTTCGCTCCCTCGACTGCAGCCCCAACGCCCGTTCCCCCGCGGGCGATCATCGTCGTAGTGCAACTCCAGAACGAGGGCGACACCGCGCTTGCGGGTGTGCTGCGCGTTGCCTCGGCCGCAGGCGAGCTGGGCGAGGTGGTTTCCAGGGAAGTAGAGCAGCCACATTATGAGGCGCTCATGTGCCTCGACGACACCACGTGGCGGCCGCACCGGCCGGAGGTGAGCTTCGCCCTGGCCCCGGCCGAGAACGCTACTGCCTGTTTCGCCTTCCTCCTGGGCGAGAGCACGGATGAGCTCCGCCGAACTGGGAATGTGCTACGCGAGCACACCGTGCTCGAGTGGTTCAACGAAACCTGGATGAACCACTCCCATCGCTTCGGTCAGCTCTCGATCCCGGATGATCCCTACTACGCGGAAGGGGTCCTCCGCTTCCGCGAGCTATGTCGTCAGTCAGTGCTGCGTCTGGGGGACGGCAGGTTCGGCGGTGGATTCTGGGGGAGCGATTTCGCAGGCGCATCCGCGTGGGCAAGCCCGAAGATCTGGAACAAGGACAACTTCCACGCTATGCTGCCTATGGCTCTGCTGGATCCACCCTTGTGCAGGGATGCGATTCTATTCTTCCTGCGATGGGCGCTGCCGCATGCACCATACGGCCCGGCCGCTCGGCGCTTCAGAAGCCCTCGGCGAATCACGCATTCGCTCGCCAATGGACTCTCGCCACTGATCCTCGCCGGCGCGTACTACCAGATGACGGGGGACAAGTCATTCTTCCGCGCTCACCGTGAGGTGCTGGCGTTGGGGCGCGATCTACTCGACGATGTTCTTCAGAGCAGGCAGGGCGGGCCGTTCCTATTCCCCTCCATGTACATCTCCGACGGCGAGGCTCGGGGAGACTACCACACCGGCTCAAACCTGCTGGTCTGGTACGCCTTCCACAGCATGGCCCGCCTTGCCCATGAGGTATACGAGCAGCCGGAACTGGCGGGCCAGTGGTCGGAAGCTGCGGGGAAGGTGAAGGACGCCATCCTCGCGCACTGCATCGGCGTTGGCTCCCTCGGCGCTCGCTTTTTCGAGGGCGCGAATAAGGACGGAACTTTCGTCGCCTGTCACGATGGTGAGGAGACGGACGTCGCGCTCATGCCTTTCTACGGCTTTTGCGAACCCGATGAGCCAGCGCTCGTCAACCACTCGAAGCTCGGCCTCTCGCCGGAGAATCCGCTCTATGCCCCGGGGCTCGACGGCATCTGGTGGGGCGACAATCATCACCAGCCCGCCGCGACCTTTCCCGGGTGGATGACAGCCCTGGCCGGGGCCGCCACGCGGGAGGAGGTGGGACAGCGGCTGGAGCAGATACGCCGCCTCACCGACCACGATGGCTCCATCTGGTGGTGGCCCTACAGGCACCCGGAAACCGACCCCACCCGGATCCGGCGCAAAGAGCCCTGGTTCAGACTCGACCTCCACGGCCGGAAGCACGATGTCGGAGTGGGTAAGTGCGGCTGGGCGGCGGGCGTTTACCTCTGCCTTTTCACCACCAACATCCTGGGCCTCCGCGTCGATGTCCCGGCCGGACAGGTTGCGCTCCGGCCCTTCTGCCCCTGGCCCGAGTTCACTTGGACGGACTGTCGGCTCGGCGACTCGCGCTTGGACTTCGCGTACCGACACCACGGCAACCGCATCGCGGGCGAGATCATGAACCGAAGCGACCAGCCCTTCGAGGCCACCATCGAGCTAGCCCTGCCACTCGCGGCGGCACCGCACCGGGTGGTTGTGAATGGCCAGCAGGAGGGGCAAGCCGAGCCCACGCAGCGCTACGGCCGGCCGGCAATGCGAGCCACCCGCGGTCTCGGTCCCGGGGAAGCGCTCAGCCTGCAGGTCGAGTACCGAGCGTGATGACCGGGTATCCGGGCCCCGAGGCGGATCGAAGCCGGGGGCAATGCCGGCCTACAAGCCGGTCTCGCACCCACGGGAGCGCGAGATCGCCGCGACGAAGCGAAGCGCTCAGAGATGCCAGGCCGATCGGGGCGGGGCTGTCGGGGCGCACAAGCTCACGATCCCGGAAAGGAGGAGCAGGGCCATGAACCTGCTCATCATCGTCAGCGATACCTTCCGCTGGGACTATCTGGGCGCCTACGGGAACGACTGGATCCAGACTCCGAACCTGGACAGACTTGCCTCGCAGAGCGCGGTCTTCCTGCATGCTTACGCCGAGGGGCTACCGACCCTACCCGCCCGGCGCGTGATCAAGACCGGCCGCAATGTATTCCCCTTCACCTATCGGCCGCAGGCAAGCGATATGGTACAGCTGGAAGGTTGGCATCCGCTCTTTGACGAGGATGTCACGCTGGCCGAGCATTTGGGCGGGCACGGGTACTGTTGTGCCTTCGTCACCGACGTCTATCACATGATGAAACCGGGCAAGGACTTCCACCGAGGCTACAACTGCTGGCACTGGATCCGCGGCCAGGAAGGAGACGCCTATAAGCTCACCGATCCCGGTCAGGTCCGCGAGCTCCTTCGTACGGCCGACTGCTATGACCAGGAGCCGCTGCGCGATGACCCCTGGATCGTGCAGCACCTGATGAACCGCAAAGACTGGACTAGCGAGGCCGACACCTCCGTCGCCAAGGTGATGTTGAGGGCCGGCGAGTGGCTCCAAAAGTACACGCTAGACAATCCCTTCTTCATGTACGTGGACTGCTTCGACCCGCACGAGCCCTGGGACCCGCCGCTGGAATACGCCCGGCGCTACGATCCCGCCTACGAGGGCCTGGATGGGTGCATTCCTCCGCTCACTACAGCAACCATGACCGACCAGCAGGTCCGAAACGTGAAGACGGCCTACGCGGCCGAGGTGACACTGGTGGACGCCTGGATCGGGCGCCTGCTCGAGGTGGTCGAGGAGAAGGGCCTTCTGGGGAGTACGCTGATCGTCTTCACCTCCGACCACGGGTGCATGCTGGGGGAGCAGGGAGAGATCCACAAGGGCGCGGACCGCTTGCGCAACCAGTGCACGCGCGTGCCCTTGCTGATCCGCCATCCGAAGGGCGAAGCGGCTGGCGCACGTGTGCTTGACTTCGTGCAGCACCAGGACATCATGCCCACGGTGCTGGCGCTCATGGAACTGGAGATCCCCGAGCGGGTGCTCGGGCGAAGCGCCTGGCCGGGCAGCCAGCCGGGCGACCGGGCTCGCGACTATGTGGTAACGGCCTTCGGCGATCACGCGTCGATCCGCACGAAGAAGTGGAACTACCTCCAGCCTTGGAAGCAGCGCCCGGGGTTGAAGCCGGGCCGCTATGAGCTCTACGACCTCGAGCGCGATCCGCAGGAACTGTTGAATGTTCTCGAGGATCACCGGGAGGCCGCCAAGCACCTGGCCGAGAGGCTCCAGCACCACATCCGACACTTCAAGCCCTTGACCTCTGGTTCGTTCCAGTCACCGGCAGAGGCGGATGAGGGGATGAGCTTCAGCGCCCTGCCATCGCTGGTGCACCGGACGGCGGGCATACCCGGCCCGGCAGGTGGGACGAGCGATCGGCGCTAGCAGGAGCATCTTCCGAGGGAACGACTCAACCACGAAGCTCAGGAGAGAGCCCTATGGCAACGAAGAGGCAGAATGAGCCAGACAAGCATCTGGCGCTTGCGGCGGAGGATATGCAGTGGTGGCGGGACGCCAAGTTCGGCCTGTTCCTGCACTGGGGCGTCTACGCGATTCCCGGCCGCGGCGAATGGGTGATGTTCGTCGAACGCATGGACGTAGACGAGTACCGGAAGCTCGCGGATCGCTTCGATCCGAGGGAATTCGATGCCCGTGCTTGGGCGAAGGCGGCGAAGCAGGCGGGGATGAGGTACATGGTGCTCACCGCGCGCCATCACGACGGCTTCTGCCTGTTTGACAGCCGGGCGAGCGATTTCACGAGCGCCAAGACCGCCGCGAAGCGCGACTTTGTCGCCGAGTACTGCGAGGCCTGCCGCGAGGCCGGGCTGGGCGTCGGCCTGTACTACTCGCCGATGGACTGGCGCTTCCCCGGTTACTTCTTCCCACACATGTACCGCAAGAGCGCGGAGGAGATGAAGGAGCAGTGCTGGACGCAGGTGCGGGAGCTGATGTCCAACTACGGGCGCGTAGACATCCTCTGGTACGATGGCTCGTGGCTCGCACATGGCGGGATTGGCTTCGACACGAGCCGGGACGGTTGGTATTCCACGAGGGACTCGGATGCCAGCGGGAGCTGGCTCTGGGAGCCGGAGAAGCTGAACGCCATGGTTCGCGAGCTTCAGCCGAAGATCGTCATCAACCCCCGTTCCGGCTGGCGAGGGGACTTCGACACACGGGAGTGCTTCACCGGGGATATGCAGACCGACCGGCCCTGGGAGCAGTGCGACACGCTGACTGGAACCTGGGGGCACATCCCCGGTGCGCCCATGCGCTCACTGCGGAACTGCGTCCAGCTCCTGGCGGCCGTGGTCAGCCGCGACGGGAACCTGCTGCTCAACGTGGGCCCGACGCCGGAGGGGACCATTGAGCCGCGGCAGGTCCGCCGACTTGCCGAGGTGGGCGAATGGCTGGGGCGGTATGGCGAGAGCATCTATGGCACGCGCGGTGGTCCTTTCATGACGGGTTCCTGGGGCGGTTCGACCTACCGAGGGAGTACGGTCCACCTGCACATCCTTGATTGGCCCGAGGACACACTCACGCTGCCCGCCCTCGAACGCCGAATCGTCGCGAGCCGGAGCCTTACGGGCCAAACAGTGAGCGTAAAGCAGACAGACGAGGCGATCGAGGTGACGGTGCCGCCGTCAGATCGCGAGGCCATGGACACAATCATCGCGCTGGAGTTGGACGGGCCGGTGACCTAAGAGGATGTCCGCAGCCGTGATGCCCAACAACCCATCGAGCGATACGAAGGAGAACCGCATGGTCAAAGACGTAGACATCCTCCCGGTCTTTGAGTGCAAGCCCATCGACCTCGGCAGCATCCAAGCCTTCTGTCACCACGAAACCGCCGCCACCGAGACCGGGAATGTGGGTGTCGAGGGCCTGTGGGACCGTCCTGAGCGTGCTGTTAGCCTGCCTGTGGTGCCCAGATCAGCACGGCGCCGTTGGGCGCCGCCTTCGCGTTGAGGAGTGGAACCGGCATGGAGCTCTTCCCTGCGTCCGTTGTTCTGATCCTCCGAGCCTTAG
>Ga0315288_10003175_pt1 | contig 20958 bp, 17 predicted proteins | sample YL17G11_20_MG_FD_203454 | JGI IMG/M metagenome (GOLD analysis project Ga0315288, IMG submission 203454) | Sediment microbial communities from Yellowstone Lake, YNP, Wyoming, USA - YL17G11_20 | ecosystem: Environmental > Aquatic > Freshwater > Lake > Sediment | place: USA: Wyoming | collected...
CGCCGGAGCCTGTATCAACAGCCAAATTAATCGAAGCCGGTCTGAAAAAAGATGGTAAATGGAACGATAAATTCGTTGAATACTGCCTCAGCAAGCCGAAGCTGGTTGCGTATGTCTATGAAAGGGACTGCAAGACGATAGAAGAGTTAGTCAAGAAAGAGGAGTACAAAAAGGCTGTTGCCGCATACAGGGACATAGCAGGGCGATATAAAACTTTTGCGGAACAGAAAACAGATATTGAGTTCAAAATATGCCAAGGCCTGTTCAACGGAGGTGATTACAATGCCGCGATTTCGGAATTAAACCATTTTGTCGAACAAAACAAGGCGGCAAACCGCAAGCTGGCTAAAGACGCATTTTTGCTCTGGGGGCAGTGCTATATCCAACTGGGTGAGGTTGACAAGGCAGCTAACGTGTTTCTCACGCTCATTATTGAGTATCCCGAGACTAAACAGGCACCTGAAGCAAATTTCTTCATGGGTTACTGTTATATGCTCCAGGGCAAATTCGACCAGGCAAAAGAGGCTCTCAATTTGGTGGTCAAGGACTATTCGAAAAGCAGTTTTGCCGGCAAGGCCAAATTATGCCTGACACGTATCGAGAATATGACAAAGTAGGCAATGTGGTAGTGCCGGAAGCTATTAATCTTGAGAAAACTGTACGGCATAATAATGGTTTAGAGCGAAATTTGGGGTGAAATTGAGGCCGGTCTTCTTTTAAGGCAATATTTAAACTGTGGGTTTGCAAAGGTCCTGAGAATGTGTATAATGTTTGCCTTGCGATATTAATGCAGAAATGGTTCGACGTTGCTCACCATCCTGAGCTTGTCGAAGGAATGAATTGAATGGCAGGGCAAAGGACATGCGAAAACACAGGATACGATTTATATTAATTGTAATAGTTGTGATTTCAGCCGCGGCAGCGGCTGCGGAAACATGGCATCTCGGCAAAGACCAGCAGTGGAAGTCGGTATCTGCCGACCCGCTGCGACGCGACATCGACATCGCGGCGAGCGAACAGAGCAAATATCTGCTGGCGGTTTCACAAACCAAGCAATTGGCTGACACAGGCCAGACCCAGGCGCTGCGGGAAGCGTTTACCAGACTTAAAAAAGATTTTCCACAGGTCGCCGGGCCCGATTTTGACGCCTTCTCCGAAGCGGAAATCCTCCGTTCGCGGGGCAAATTTGTCGATGCAGGTCACAGCTACGATAAATTTTTAACTGACTATCCGACCAGCGAACTTTACGAAACCGTTCTGGACAGGCAGTATTCGGTGGCTACCGCTTTTCTGGCTGGCGAGAAAAAAACCATCCTCAAAATCTTCAAAGTCAGGGGCTATGACGATGGCGTCAAAATGATGGAAAAAATCAGCGACCGCTCCGGCGACGCACCTATCGGCGTAGATGCCCTTGTTTCCGTTGCCCAAAGTTATGAAAAGCGGCAAAAGTTTGAAGAGGCATATCTCGAGTGGTCCCAGATTTCCTCCAAATGGCCGACAGGTCAAATCGGCAGGGACGCACTGCTCGCGATGGCGCGATGCAAACACGCCGCCTACAAAGGGCCGAAATACGATGCCTCAAATTTAATCAGCGCTAAAACTTATTACGAGAATTTCAAGCTTCGCTATCCCGAAGATGCCCAAAAGCTGGATATCGACGCCAAACTGAAACTGATAGACGAGCAAATGGCGTATAAGCAATTTTTCATCGGCCAATATTATCAGCAAACAGGCAGCTGGCAGCCGGCCAGTATGTATTATCAGACGGTCGTCGATGGTTGGCCCGAAAGTACAGCAACGAAAATGGCAAAGCAGCAGATAGATAAGAGTAATTTGAAAAAGGAAAAGAAAAGTATATGGGAAAACGAAACCATAAAAAAACTGGGCAAACTTATTCTGTAGCTCTTTGGATTACGGCTGCTGCGGTTTGTTTTTGTTTAGCCGGCTGCGGCGGCTATTCCAACGAATCGCTCTACCCAGATGAAGTGGGAACTGTCTATGTGGAGATGTTCGAAAACGAGAGTTTTAATCGCGGCGCCGAATATGAACTGACCGATGCCCTTGCAAAACGCATCGAGGCCCAGACGCCTTACAAAATAGTCTCCAATAGAGACCGTGCCGATACCGTACTGAGCGGACACATAGTGGCTGTGGATAAATCGGTGCTTACCGTAGAACGCCAGACCGGTCGGGCACTGGAAAAAGACGTCGAACTGCGGGCGGTAGTCAGCTGGAAAAATTTAAAGACAGGCAAACTGCTTATAGATAATAAGACCGTCGATGCAATGGCAAGCTATTCGGAATGGCAGAAACAGGGGACAACCTACGCCTCAAGCCTGGCAGCAAACAAACTGGCTCGCAAAATCGTAGAGTTGATGGAAAAGGAATGGTAAAAATGCCCTCGCCCGGCAAACCGCGGTTCGCAAGATTTTATTATGGCAAATAATAGAAATAAAAAGTCCGGCTACTCTAAGGGTAACCCTCAAAACAAAAAGACGCCATTGGCCGCAAACAAGCGGGGGATGTTTAACTGGCTGATTGTCGGTTTTATAGTGCTGATGGGATTGATGATGCTCCAGCAGTGGCAAGGGGCCGATGAAATCCGCTGGGACGAATTTGTCGATTATGTAAAAAACAAGTGCGTTGAAAGCGTTACCATAAAAGATATGGAAATAGCCGGCAAATTCAACGACCAGGGTATTAAAACCAGGGGGACAGCCGGCAAAGGCTCCTTTGTGGTTTATTTTAATCCTGATATACAGGGTAAAGAGCTCAGCGGACTCCTCGAGCAGAACGGTGTGAAGAATAATACCGCCCCGCCCCGCACCTGGATATTAAATCTTATAAGTATGATATTTCCGATACTTCTGTTCGTGGGCATTCTCTACTTTATGTTTGCAAGGAACATTCGCGGCGGTGCAGGCGGGATGCTGATGTCGTTTGGGCGAAGCAGGGCCAAACTGCAGGACAAAGACCATGCTCAGGTTACATTTAAGGATGTTGCCGGCGTGGATGAGGCCAAAGAGGAAGTTGCCGAGATAATCGAATTTTTGAAAACTCCCAAAAAATTCCAGCGACTTGGCGGACGAATTCCCCGCGGAGTCCTTCTTATCGGCCCGCCCGGATGCGGCAAGACCCTGCTTGCAAAGGCGATAGCAGGAGAAGCCGATGTGCCGTTCTTCAGCATATCAGGCAGTGATTTTGTTGAGATGTTTGTCGGCGTCGGGGCATCGCGGGTGCGGGATTTGTTCAAGCAGGCCAAAGACAGTTCGCCCTGCATTATTTTCCTCGATGAAGTTGATGCTATCGGACGCAAACGCGGCGCCAGCTTTGCCAGCGGCGGACATGATGAACGCGAACAAACGCTAAATGCCATTCTCGTTGAGATGGATGGCTTCGACACCGACGACCAGGTGATAGTTATCGCTGCGACAAACCGCAGCGACATTCTGGACCACGCTCTGACCAGGCCGGGAAGATTCGACAGGCAGGTGGTTGTGCCTTTGCCAGACCTGAAGGGCAGGCTCGAAATTCTAAAGGTCCACGCAAAGAAAATAAAATTGAGCCCCGAAATCAGCCTCGAAAGACTGGCTCGCGGAACGTCGATGTTCAGCGGTGCCGACCTTGCTGCGATTATCAATGAAGCCGCTCTGGGGGCGACGATGGCCAATAAGGACTGCGTGGAAATGGCCGACCTTGAAGAGGCGCGTGACAAGGTTCGCTGGGGACGGGCAAGAAAAAGCAGGGTCATCGACCAGCAGGAACGCGAAATAACAGCTTATCACGAGGCAGGCCACACCCTCGTACAGTCCCTTTTGAAAGATGCAGACCCCCTGCACAAGGTCAGCATCATACCACGCGGGCCTATGGGCGGAGCAACATTTGCCCTGCCGGAAAAAGACCGCACCATATTTACAAAAAGGTATTGCATGGCACTTTTACAGGTCTGTTTCGGCGGCAGAATTGCCGAAGAATTATTCTGTGAAGATATATCCAGCGGTGCGCAGTCGGACATTCAGCAGGCCACCAAAATCGCACGGCAAATGATTGGAACCTGGGGCATGAGCGCCGAGCTTGGGCCTATAAACTACGGTTCCGATTATGAGAGTATGGACGCATATATTTTACCCGCCGAGAAGGAATATTCCGACAACACCGCTGAGGCAATTGATGGAGAAGTAAAAAAGATTATCGGCCAGGCCTACAAAAAGGCAAAAGAGCTGATAGAAGTAAATAAAGATAAGGTTGAACAGATAGCAAAGGCGCTGCTCAAATATGAAACTCTCGATGCTGATGAGGTGAAGATTATTTTGGAAGGCGGCGATTTGGACAAACCCACTGTTTCTGATTTGTTAGCTGCCGAACAGGCAAAAAACGAAAAGCAGAAAAATAATTGATTATTCACAATTATCAGCTTTCAAGAATAACCTTATGCGGAAAAAAATTATAGTATCGGCTGGGGTTCTTTGTGTTTTAACCGCCTCCTGTCTGGGTTTGTGGGGACAGAATGCACCAGAATCAATTCAAGCCGGTTTCACTGAACTTGTAAGATACGGAAAGGAATTTTCCTCTGCGCACATTGCCCCGGCCGCAATGTCGGGCAGACCCGGCATAGCAGTCATATTCGACGGCACAAGCGATATGCACTATTACGCAAGCCGGCAAACTGCCCCCGGCGGTTATAACCTCAAAGTCGAAGCTAAATCGGAAGATTTCACATTCGATGAACCCGTCTTTCCTAAATGGAACAATTTCCACGATAAGCAACAGCGCCAAAATACAGAGGTATATGTCGGCAGGTTTACCATATTTGTACCGATTAAAGAAGCGAAAGCTAATCTCGATAAAGGCAGTGTCAGCGTAAAGATTTCCGGCGTTGCCTGCACCAGTACTATTTGTCTGACGCCGTTTGAGAAAATGCTTCAGGGGGATGTTGACTGGAGTCAGAAGGATTCCTGGAAACAAATCAGCTTTGAAATCGCAGCAAGTTTGGCAGGGACAATTAAAGGCCCCAGTTACCCCCTGTGGTTTGCACTGGGACTGGCGTTTTTAGCCGGCTTATCTTTGAATATTATGCCGTGCGTCTGGCCCGTCCTGCCGCTTATCGTAATGAGGATAGTTGAACAGGCAAAACAGAGCCGTAGGACATCCGTTCTAATGGGGTTTGCGTTCTGTGCCGGCATACTGCTCTTTTTCGCCTGTCTTGCCGCTGCAAATATAATTTTGCAGGTCTCTTTTAGTACGGTACTTCAGTGGGGCGACCAATTCCGAAACCCGGATTTTGTTGCAGGGATGTCCCTGTTGCTGGTGGTGCTGGCATTATTCATGTTCGGCATATTTTCAATTAGCATTCCATCCGGCATCGCAGGCAAAACCGGTTCCGGCAAAGGTTACGCAGGCGCCCTGGGAATGGGCTTTCTGGCGGCAATTTTAAGTACGCCGTGCAGCTTTGCGATTCTGGCGGCGGCCTTTGCCTGGGCACAGACCCAGCCGTTACCCCTTGCTTCAATTGCGATGATGGTTATAGGCCTGGGAATGGCCTTACCGTATGCGGTATTGACCTCAATGCCTGATTTATTGAAACGCCTGCCCCGCTCGGGGCAATGGATGGAATTATTCAAACAGGCGATGGGTTTTGTCCTGCTGGTCATAGCCGTAAAATTAATTGCCGCTCTGCCGGAAGCGCGCAGAATGGGGGTATTGTATTTTGCCGTGACACTCGCATTTTGCGTATGGATGTGGGGCGGCTGGGTCGGCTACGGAAGTAAACTATCCCACAAACTTATCGTAAGGATTATTGCCGTTATTGTAGCTGTTGCTGCGGGATTGTTATTCCTGACCGCACCGGCTGCTCAGATTATCGACTGGCAGAAATACGATTCCAATTTGATAGAGACGGCTAAAGCCGACAATCGACCGGTTTTGATTAAGTTTACCGCTGACTGGTGCCTGAGTTGTCAGGTGGTGGAGAAAACCGTTTATAGACGCGGTGACATCGCAAAGCTAATCAAAGAAAAAAATGTGCTGGCGATTAAAGGCGACACGACCGTAAGTGATTACCCCGCGACAATTGCCTTAAAAAATGTCTATAATGAGCCGGGTGTGCCGGTCAGCATCCTGTTTGTGCCGGGCCAAAAAGAACCCGTTATATGGCGGGGACTTGCCTTTGCCGGCGAACTGAAAACCACACTCGAAAAACTTCCTTCAAAATAATAGCCATGGCCAGGAAAATAGCGGTATCAAAGATAAAAGTTGATAAAGACCAGGCACGCCGGAGAATCAAAAAAATCTGGCCAATACTGAGGAATACATATCCCGATGCAGCAATCGCACTTAAATTTACAAATCCTCTCGAATTGCTTATTGCAACGATTTTATCGGCCCAGTGTACCGATGTGCGGGTCAATATAGTCACAAAAGACCTTTTCAAAAAATACACATCTGCTCAGGACTGGGCAGGGGCAGACCTCAAAGAAATCGAATCTGATATACACAGCACAGGCTTTTACCGCAATAAGGCAGTCAATATCAAAGGCGCCTGCAAAAAGATAATAGAGCAGTTTGGCGGCAAAGTCCCCGATACCATGCAGGAGCTTCTGCAGCTTCCCGGCGTGGGCAGAAAGACCGCAAATGTAGTCCTCGGCAACGCCTTCGGCATACCCGGTGTTACCTGTGATACCCACGTTATCAGACTTTCCCGGCGACTGGGACTTAGCGAAAACACCGACCCGGTAAAGTTGGAGTTCGATTTGGCCGAAATAATACCAATGCAGGATTGGACGCTGTTTAGCCATTTGTTGATTTTTCATGGGCGAAATATCTGTCAGGCACGTAAGCCGAATTGCCCTGATTGCCACATTGCAAAATATTGTCCCTCGGCCGACAATCCAGATTTATGGTAGTATTTGTGCAGCGAACTATTTCTGAAGGAGTTTTTTTCTTATGGTGAATATGATTAATAGTCCTGTTCGGGACCTGTGGCGGATATTCAGGATAATGGCTGAATTTACGGAAGGATTCGAGGAGCTTTATTCTGTCGGTCCCGCGGTATCGATATTTGGTTCGGCACGCACAAAGCCAAAAGACAAATACTACAAAATAGCACAGGAAACGGCACGGCTGTTGGGCAAGGCCGGCTTTGCCGTAATAACTGGCGGCGGCACCGGAATTATGGAAGCCGCAAACAAAGGTGCTGCGCAAGCCGGCGCCAAAAGTGTCGGGCTGAATATTGAACTGCCCAAAGAGCAGATTCCAAACGAGTACCAGAATATATCGCTCCATTTCAGATATTTCTTCTGCAGAAAGGTTATGTTCCTCAAATATGCCCACGGCTTTATCGTTTTCCCGGGAGGGTTCGGAACGCTCGACGAGTTTTTCGAATCGCTCGTATTAATTCAGACATTAAAACAGGCGTCTTTCCCCGTAGTCCTGGTCGGTAAAGAATACTGGAGCGGTCTGATAGACTGGATGAGCGAAAAAATGCTCAAGGAGCATCATAATGTCGGCGTCAACGATATGGGCGTATTTACAGTGGTTGATAAGCCCGAAGATGCGACAAGGATAATAGTCGAGTTCAGAAATGCCCAGGGATATAGCGGGTTGCAATTTCCGCTGGGTGTGAGGAAAAACGGTCATTCACTTCCAAAGAAATCCAAATAAAAAAAGGACCCGCAGTTACTTTTGACAATCGCAGATTTTCATCGCCTCATCGAGATGATTATGCAGATATTTTTTATCCGGCCCGCCCAGATGTTCCCATGGCAGTATTTCATCCGTACAAAATTGCCTTTGTGCCGCAGTATCGATATCCAGGCCGAACTTTTCAAAGGCCTTTAACCAGATTTCATAATTGAAGCATTCGTCCCACAAATCAAATCTTGCACCGTTTTGCCAGGCCGATTCGATTACATCGCCTAATCGTCTGTCGCCTCGGCCTGTCGCCGACTCGAGCACGCTTCGCTCTATATGGTGAAATTTAAACTGCAAAAATGTAGCGCCAAGCTTTCTCTTTTCATCAAGGATTAACTGTTTTGCATGCTCGAAATACGACTTTGGTTTTTGCCCAAGCCAGCCAAACGGCGTATGCGGCTTGGGAACAAACCAGCTCACTGCCGCATTGATGTGGCCCGTCCTGCCGTCAACTTCCCTGTGCAGTCTGGCTAACTGAAACGAAAGCCGCACAATTTGCTTTATGTCGTCTTCAGTCTCGCCCGGCAGGCCCGCCATAAAATATAATTTCAAGCCCTGCCAGCCTGCCTGATAAGCGGCACGAATAGCGGCAAATAAATCCTCATCTTTCAGGGGCTTATTTATAATTTGCCTCACCCTTTCACTTGCCGCTTCAACGGCAATCGTCAGCCCCCCCTTTCTTACCGATGTCACCAGCTTGGGCAAAAGTTGCAGCTGCTGGTCGACACGCAAACTCGGAAGCGACAGGCCGACATGTTTATCCGCAAAATATTCATGAAGCCCGCCCGCCAGCTCTTCGAGATTCGGATAGTCCGCTGTGGATAAACTAAGCAGGCTGACCGTATCGAAGCCTGTTGAACGATAAGCGGCTTTTGCAATATCGACTATTTTTTCGATGCTGCGATAGCGAATCGGCCTCCTGCAAAAGCTCGCCTGGCAAAATCTGCATCGGCCCGGACAACCGCGCATAACCTCTACACACACCCGCTCGTGAACCGCCTCGACAAAGGGAACTATCGGCGTACGAACAGCAGGGGCATTGTCAAAATCATCGACGATGGCACTTTTGAATTCCACGGCCAGGCCGGGCAAAACCGGCGCAAAACTTTTTATCTTTGAATTGTCATATTCGAATTTATAAAAACAGGGTACATAAGCCCACGGAAATTTTCCTGCGGCCTTTAGAAGTATCGCCTTTTTTGCTGTACCGTTTTTTTTCTCGAGCCTGACAAGGTTTGCCAGTTCGACAATGGCCTCTTCAGCTTCACCCAGCACAAACAAATCGATAAAGTCCGCTATCGGCTCACAGCAGTTAGCCATCCCGCCGCCGGCGATTATCAACGGGTCATTTTCGCTTCTGTCGCTGCTTTTGATTTTCAGCCCGCCGAGGTCAAGCATATTAAGGACATTGGTATAACACAGTTCATTGGTTAAGCTGAAACCCGCAATATCAAAGCTTTTCAGCGACGCCTTTGATTCAAGGCTAAACAGAGGGATTTGTTTTTCACGCAGTATTTTTTCGCCGTCATGCCACGGTGCAAAGACCCTCTCCGCTGCCGTATCATCGAGTTTATTTAGAATATCGTACAGGATAGATAAGCCCGTATAGCTCATCGCCACTTCATACACATCAGGGAAACATAGGGCGAAGGTTAAATTACAGCCGGCGAGGTCTTTTTTGATTTGATTTACTTCACCGCCTATATATCTGCCAGGCCTGCGAACAAACGGTAGAAAATCACGCTCAACTTGCTCAGTTAATATTTTTACTTTCTTTTTATTCACGGCGGCATTATAAGTCGATTGCCGACCATTTTCTATTGATTATTTGCCAATTATTAATCATCAGAGTTTTTATAATGGCAGCCGACGATGCCGCTCTATAGTCCGCGATAAAACTTTAGATGGTATGCGATGCGAAAAAAAAGCCCGGCTTTAATTTCAGTCGGGCTTATATCGACGTATCAATCTTTTATTTGTTAAGCCTTCTTTTTTTTTACTACTTGTTTCCGGCAGGCCAGAGGATTATTGGCTCGACTTGTGCCATTCGCAGAATTCTCGCAGGTTCCTCCGGCATACCGGTGCGAGCCGAAAGGTACGCCGATTCAATCAGTGCCATATTCCTTAAATTCTCACCTGCGCTGCTGCAAATCCTGTTTTTATCGGGCATTAATATGCCCAGAGCAAAGTTCTCCAAAACTTTTTTTGTACAATCAGACGGATTTTCATCGTAGTCGTATTGTTCGCAGATTTCTCCCATGCCGTTGCAGACGCTGAATTGGTTATTGCCGGCGGTAAGAATTTTATCCTTGCCATAGACCTTTATGATTTGCTTTTCAGTGCCGATGCCGGCCTGCCTTGACGCCAGCAGGCTGCCGAAACAGGTGTCGGAAAATTTCAGGGTTACAACTGCAATATCCTCTGTCAAGTAAAGCCGTTGTTTTTTGTCCATCGCCTGGTTGGTCGTCAGGCAATAAACGTGCTGCGGTATTTCAAAATTACACATCAGCTGGTCTATTAGCTGATACGAATTTCGCAGCAATACCCCGCCCCCGGAAAGCCTCGGGTCGGTTTCCCACGGTGCAAAATTCTGATTCCCGGCAGCGTAGACAGCGGTTATCAGGAATATTTGTTCGATTCCACCTTGCTGTATAAACTGGTGCAAAGCGGTAAAGCCGGCGGAGAAACGACCAGGGTTGGCGATGGCAAATTTCACATTTTCATTTTCAGCCAGACGCACAAATTCCGCGGCTTCCTCAAAATTTCTCGCCGGCGGAGAAAGCTTGAGGACATTGCATTTTTTCTTCATCGCCATCCGTACATATTCGTCGCAACTGTGCATCCCGGCCGCAACCAGCAGGCAGTCGAACTGATTTTGGATAATCAGCTGACGATAGTCGTCGTAAGCGGTACATTGATATTCTGCTGCGATTTTTTCAGCCAGTTTGGTGTCCTTGTCGGCAACGGCCTGAATCTGGAAGTATGGAATTTTCGATGCCGTTTCGAGCAAAAGGCAGCTTGCGTCGTCTATCCCCAGCACCGCAGTTCTTAAATAGTTCATAGTTTGTTCTTCATAGCATTGAATAATTCTCTGAACATTTTTGCCCTGTCTGGTTCTCTAATCTCCCTGCGGTTGCCGGTTCTTGCTCTGTATAATGAAATGTTCCGGCACAGGGAACTGCGAGCACAAAAGCAGAACCTCTTTGCCCACTTCCTCTATCACCGTCTCATTGTCTATATTTTCAACTATTTTATTTATAAAATATGCGACACTCTTTGCCTGTTCTTCCTTCATCCCGCGGGTGGTGATTGCCGGAGTCCCGATGCGAAGCCCGCTCGGATTGAAAGGCGGTGCTGGGTCGTTTGGAATACTGTTGTAATTGGTTTCGATTCTCGCCCTGTCGAGCGCCTTGGCAAGTTTCTTGCCGGGTATGCCTTTATTTCTAAGGTCGATAAGCATCAGATGATTATCCGTCCCGCCCGAAGCGAGATTGAATCCGTATTCAAGCAGCTTTTCAGAAAGCGCCTTTGCGTTTTTCACAATCTGCTTTGCGTACTCGACAAATTCCGGTGTGTCTGCCTCTGCAAGTGCTACCGCTATTGCCGTCATCGTGTGCATATGAGGCCCGCCCTGCAGACCGGGGAATACCGACTTATCAACTTTCTCCGAATGCTCTGCCCTGCAAAGAAGCATTCCCCCCCGAGGCCCGCGCAGCGTCTTGTGCGTCGTCGTAGACACGATATCCGCGTATGGCACAGGGCTTTTGTGTATCCCGGCAACGACAAGACCCGAAATGTGTGCGATGTCGCTGACATGATAAGCCCCAACCTCTTTGCTTATGTCCCCGAATATATCAAACTCTATTTGTCTCGGATATGCAGTCGCTCCGGAGATAATAATTTTTGGTCTGTTTTTCTTGGCAAGCTCTCGAATCTGGTCATAATCGAATCTTCCGGTATCCGAATTGACGCCGTATTGCACGGATTTGAATATCTTGCCCGTTACACTGACATTCCAGCCGTGGGTAAGGTGCCCGCCGTGAGGCAGCGCCAGCCCCATAATCGTATCGCCTGGCTTTGCCAGCGCAAGATATGCTGCCAGATTGGCGACCGAGCCGGAATAGGGCTGTACGTTTGCGTGGTCTGCCTTGAATATTTTCTTGGCACGGTCTTGCGCTGTTTTCTCGATAAGGTCGGTTACCTGCTGACCCTCATAATATCGTCTGCCGGGGTAACCTTCGGAATACTTGTTGGTAAGGCAGCTTCCGCTTGCCTGCATAACTGCTTTTGAGACGTAATTTTCTGATGGGATTAGCCGGACACACCCGCTCTGGCGGGCTTCCTCCCGTTTTATAAGTTCATAAATCAGCGGGTCATATCGCTCAAGAGCTGTCGTCATAATTGTTTTTTCCTTAAAAATCAGGGTTATTAGGAGTTATTTTATAACAGCGTTCGTGTTTTTATACAAGTATTTATTTGTTGACAAATTTGAGCGAAACCTTAGGATAAACGGCTTAAAACAGTTATAGCAAGAAGGAAACCATTGACAAGTATGGCCGAAGATAATAACCAGGATTTAGCCAAATGCAAAGCCCTTTTTGAAAGAGCAGAGAAGGTTGCCTGGACTAACAATTTCGATTACGCCATCGAGCTTTACCTTGATGGCCTGCGATGTGCACCCGATGACCTTGAAAATGGCCATATTAAGCTCCGAGGAATTGCCCTTTTAAGGCAGGTAAAAGGCGGCAAAAAGCCCTCGATGATGGAAAAAATCAGATATCGCGGCGGCAAAACCCCTCTCGAGCAGATGATTAGTGCCGAATACCTTTTCACAAAAGACCCCGACAATTTGTCTTACGCCGAGGTGATGCTAAAAGCGGCGATTGCAGGAGGACACAAAAAAACCGCCGCCTGGCTCGCTGATTTGCTTTTTCAGGCAAATAACAATTCCGAAAAACCCTCTTTGCAGGCTTATCTGCTCTTAAAGGATTCTTACATCAGCATAGGCCAGCTTGACAGGGCCGTAGCTGCCTGCCAGTATGCCCAAAGACTTAAGCCCGGCGACACAACATTGGCAGATGAGGTCCAGAGGCTCGCCGCAGAATTAACGGTTTCAAAAGGCAAATACGACCAGGCCGGCGATTTCAGAAACTCCATTAAGGACCGCGATGTTCAGGAAAAACTTCAGATGCAGGATAGCGTCGTCAAGACAAAGGATTACCGCACCATGGTTCTTGAAGAGGCCAGAAAAGCCCTCGAGCAGAATCCGAATCTCCCCAAAAATATATTCAATCTCGCAAAAGCCCTCGAAGATTTTCAAACTGACCAGGCTGACAACGAGGCCATTGAGCTTTTGGAAAATACATATAAGGCAAAGAACGATTTCAGTTTCAAACAGCAGGCCGGCCTGATAAAAATAAAGCAGTTCAGACGTAAAATAAGGGATGAAAAAGCCGCCCTCGAAACAAACCCCGCCAATGCCGATGCCAAAGCCCGATTTATAGAGCTCTCAGCCGTACTCAATAATACCGAACTGGAGCATTATCGCCTCTGCGTTCAAAATTACCCCACCGATTTGCAGTTAAAATATGAGTACGGTGCGCGGCTTGTCCGAAATAAACGGTACGACGAAGCCATACCCCTGCTCCAGGATGCACAGAGAGACCCAAGGCATCGCCTTGCCGCTATGGACAAAATCGGCCTTAGCTTCTTTATGAAGGGCTGGTATACCGATGCCATTGATGTCTTTAACCGGGCCATCGACTCTTACGAAATAAAAGATGATAGCATTGCAAAGGAATTAAGGTATAATCTGGCGCGTTCTTACCAGGAGCATGGCGATACCGAAAAAGCCATCGATATTTATCGCAAAATCGCTCAGCTCGATTTCAGTTATAAGGATGTCCGCCAGAGGGTGGATGAATTAAGAAATAAAAAAACAGGACCAGCCTCTCAGTAAGTATATATTGAAGTTTGTAAGTGAAATATCGAAGGTTTTTTAGGAGATTACAGTGGCACATTCGTTATCAGCCAAAAAAAGAGTCAGGCAAAACGCTAAACGCAATGAAATTAACCGCGCTCGAAAAAGTCAGATAAGGACACAGGTCAAACGTTTCGAGGCAGCCGTTGGCAGCGGCGATGCGGCCGCAGCAGCGGAACAGTTTCGGCTTGTCGCCCAAAAACTCGACAAAGTCGCTTCCACCAGCACCATGCACAAAAAAACCGCTGCACGAAAAAAATCACGTCTTGCCAAAAAACTCAACGCTCTCAAGGCAAAAAAGGCTTAATTAAAAGCCCAAACTATATTAGGCACAAGTGCATAAGTCGTAAGTTAAGTGGTATTTCCTTTACTTATGTCTTGTGAACTTGTGCTTTTATGGTATCCTTACACAAATGCCCGAAATCTTCAAAAGACAGATTATTAAACTAATCAAGCACCGTGACTACGAACCCTTGAAATTATCCCAGTTGGCAAAAGCCCTGGGCGTAAGCTCGCAGGACTATCCGCAATTTAAACTTGCCTTCGACCAGCTCCAGCAGGCAGGCCATGTAATAATAGGTGCCCGCAACCTCGTTACTGTCCCTTCGATGTCGGGCCGAATCGTCGGAACCTTCAGGGCAAATCAAAAAGGGTTCGGCTTTGTAATCCCTCTCGACCCCGCCGCACACGGCGATTTATTCATACCGCCCGATGCGGCAGCAAACGCAATGACAGGCGATACCGTCGCGGCAGTAGTCGTCCGCCAGACAAAACTCGGCTCACAGCTAAGATACAGCGGCAAAATCATCGAAATCCTCGAACGGGCACATAACCGTTTCGTCGGAACATTATTGAAAAAGCAGCAGGGCTGGATTGTCCAGCCGGACGGTTCTGCTTTCGTCGAACCCGTTTTGGTCGATGATGTCACCGCTAAAAATGCCGCCAATAACGATAAAGTCGTCGTCGAGATGCTTTCCTTCCCAACCGCCGAACACATCGGACGAGGCGTAATAATCGAAGTCCTCGGCCGCGCAGGCCAGTACCACGCCGAGATTAGCTCCGTTATCCATCAGTACCACCTCCCAGACGATTTCGATGCCGGCTGCATAGAGCAGGCGCACCAGGCCGGCACCGCCTTCGACCCCGACAAAATCGACAGCAGAGAAGATTTGACAGATAAAGTCATCATCACCATAGACCCGCCGGATGCAAAGGATTTTGACGATGCAATAAGTCTTGAAAAAGACCGCAGCGGCAACTGGGTCCTCGGTGTCCATATCGCAGATGTCAGCCATTTTATCCCGACCGATTCGCCGCTCGATATCGAAGCAAAAGAGAGAGGCAATAGCGCCTACCTCCCAGGCCGAACCATTCCGATGCTGCCTGAAGTTTTAAGCAACGGTATATGCAGTCTCCAGCCCGAGCAGAGACGTTTCTGCAAAACCGCATACCTGACCTATGAAAAAAACGGCAAACTTTTAACACGCACTTTCGCCAACACCGTCATCTGCTCAACGCAGCGCCTCACCTATCAACAGGCCGATAAGTCCCTCAAAGGCCACACCAAAGACATCAAACCAGAGGTTGCCCGGCTTCTGAAAGAGATGGAGACGCTCGCCCGTGCCATTGAGACCCGCAGGGCCGAAAATGGAATGATACACCTCGATTTGCCCGAGACCGAACTGGTTATGGATAAAGCAGGCCGAGTCGTCGATGCGACCCCTGCCGACAATAGCTATCCCCACACTATGATTGAAATGTTTATGGTCGAGGCCAACGAGGCCGTCGCTTCATTTCTCGACAGACACAACGTCCCCTTTATGCGACGAATTCATCCCGACCCCGATACCCTGACCATGAAAAATCTCTCACAGCTCGTAAGGGCTTTCGGCATCTCCATTCCGCGAACTCCTGACCGCGCAGCGATACAAAATCTCCTCGCCGCCGTCAAAGACGCCGACTGCTCCTTCGCCGTCAATCTCGTTGTCCTGCGCAGTTTTGAAAAAGCCCGCTATTCCCCGCTCCATATCGGCCATTACGCCCTTGCCTCCACTCACTACTGCCATTTTACAAGCCCCATACGCCGATATGCCGATTTGCTCATTCACCGCCTCCTCGACCATTATCTCTCAAAACACCCCGCTCCGCCAAAACCCGACAATTCTTTATCCGAGCAGGAATTGACCGAAATTGGTGCACACATCAGCTTCACCGAACAGCGCTCCGACGACGCCGAGAGTGAGCTTAAAAAGGTCCTGATTCTGCAGATGTTAAGCAGCCATATTGGCGACGAGTTGGATTGTGTCATTACCGGCATTACCGGCTTTGGCGTCTTTGCTCAGTGCCGCAAATACGGCATTGAAGGCCTGATTCAAATGAATGACCTGGGTCCCGACCAGTGGCAGTACAACCAGAAAGCACAGTGCATTGTAGGCCAGCGTACCGGCTATACTATCGGTCTGGGCCGCCTTATAAAGGTGCGCATAATTTCCGTAAACATCCCTGCCCGCCAGTTAAATCTTTGCCCCGCGGAACCGCTGGCCGGCAAAACCAAACGCCAAACGGAAGAAAAACCTGCAAAAAAATTCAAGCACCGCAAACCTCGCAGCCGCCCCCCAACCCGCCGTCGCCGCCCAAGAAGATAAAAACCCCACGATTTCAATATTTCCCGCCCTTCACACCTTCTTACTCTTCTCACTTCGACATTCCTTGTTCGGAATTCGTTATTCGATATTCTTTGCTGTCTTCTGTCTTCATTCCGCAATTTTGAATTTTTAATTTTAACCTTTACACTTCTCCTATAATCCCTTGTCTTTATTGATCTTATATTCAATGCTATCGGCCAGTGCTTGCCAGCTTGCCTCGATAATATTCTCTGACACTCCAACCGTCCCCCACAGTGATTTTTTATCGCGTGATTCGATTATAACCCTGACCTTCGCCGCCGTTCCTTCTCTTGCATTAACCACCCTTACCTTATAATCAATCAAGTGTAAATCTTTGATGCACGGATAGAAATTTTCGAGCGATTTTCGCAATGCCGCATCCAACGCATTGACCGGACCATCGCCTTCCCCAACGACGTGCTCGGTTACTCCGTCAACCTTTAGCTTTACGGTAGCTTCTGTAACCAGACTTCCGCCTGCCCGTTTTTCAACGGTAACGTGATACTTTACCAGCTCAAAGGCAGGCTTATATGTCCCCAGAGTTTTTCTGACTAATAAATCAAAGCTTGCATCGGCTGCCTCGAACTGATAGCCCTGGTTTTCAAGCTCCTGAACGCGGTCGAGAATCTTTTTAGCCAGCTTCTTGTCGTCGGTGGCTTTTGTCTTTTCGAGTCTGGCCATGACATTTGACTTGCCGCTCAGCTCGGAAATGAGGAACCGCCTTGCATTGCCGACAGCTTCCGGGTCGACGTGTTCGTATGTTCGTTTGTTTTTTCTCAGGGCATCGACATGCAGCCCCGCCTTATGAGCAAAAGCACTTTCGCCGACGTATGGCATATTCGTTACCGGCGTCAGATTGGCGATTTCGAATACGAAACGCGATACCTCGGTAAGTGTTTTGATTTTTTCTTTGCTCAGGACGCTAAAGCCCATCTTAAAGGCAAAATTCGGTATCAGGGTGCATAAATTCGCATTGCCGCACCGCTCTCCCAGCCCGTTTATTGTCCCCTGAACGTGTCTTGCCCCTGCCCGAACCGCCGCCAGTGAATTAGCCGTTGCGCAGTCGCAGTCATTATGAGTGTGAATCCCGATTATCATCGTGCCGAATTTTTCGCAGACACTTTTTGTAATTTCGTAAACCACGTGGGGCATTGTGCCGCCGTTGGTATCGCACAGTACAATCGCATCTGCGCCTGCCTGTGCCGCAGCCAAAAGAACCTCAATGGCGTATTTAGGATTACTCTTAAACCCATCGAAAAAATGTTCAGCATCAAAAATTGTCTCAAGCCTTTTTTTCTTGAGGTACTTCACCGATTCGGCACAAATTTTTAAGTTTTCATCCAGCGAGCACCCCAGCACATCCGTAACGTGCATGTCCCAGGCCTTTCCAACTATGGTTGCAGCCGGCGTCCTGCAGGAAAGGATTGTATTAAGCGAAACGTCATCGCAGGCCCTTGCATTGGCCCTTCTCGTATTCCCGAAGGCCGCCAGTTTTGAGTTTTTTAAACCAAGCTTGCCTGCCTCGGTAAAAAACTCCATTTCCTTCTGGTTGGAGGCCGCATACCCGCCTTCAATATAATCGACGCCCAGCTTGTCTAAACACCGTGCAATCGCCAGCTTGTCTTCAAGTGAAAAACTGATGCCCTCGGACTGCATCCCGTCGCGAAGGGTCGTGTCGTAAATACTTATTTTTTCCATAGCTAAATATCCGAAAGATAGATAGTATTTTTGTGCTGCTAATCGCACTTAATTCTACCCCAAAAGAACAGCCTGTAAAGAAGAAAATAATATCACCCCGACTGATTTTAGAAGGGTGTACGTCAAGTTTGTAGGTGGATTTTTCGGCTCGGCTGAACCCTTCCGAGCTTGTCGAGGCAGATTCGTCGAAGTCAGACAGCCTTTGGCTGTGATTGAAAATGTAAGGGCGGGTTTAAACCCGCCCGTTCCACATTCATTAGTTCCGGCACATTGTCTTTATTGATTATTCTATTTTCTCAAACCACCAGTTCTTGGCAGACCAGTAAAGATACGTTGCCTTGCCTTTTATGCCGACAATAGGAATTGGTCCGAAATTTCTGCTATCGTACGAAGAGTTCCGGTTATCTCCTAAGACAAAGACATCATGTTTGGGAATGGTGATTGGTCCAAAATCTTTAAGTGTTTCGGTTATGCCATTCTGTTGTTCACCAATAAATATTTTATATTGAGCGTCCCCGTTTATTTCATAAAACGTATCTCCATGTAATAGTGATGGTGTGATGCTTGATGCTGACTCTGTAATTTTTCTAAGTTCAAGTTTCTTTCCATTCACGTACAATTCGCTATCCTTTATTTCCACCGCATCTCCCGCAACAGCGACGACTCTTTTTACATTATTAATTCGCCTGTTCTCCGGGTTTATGAATACGACAACATCTCCTCTTTTGGGATCGCTTTTATGGTATGCCATTTTATTTACCAATATTCTGTCGCCTGCTTGAATGGCAGGGTACATAGTCCAGGTAGGAACACGGAATGCTTCTTCGTATTTTTCTCTGAAGTAAAAAGCATTGCCAATAAAAGTGTTGCCTGCGGTGGTCGTCAATAGTAGAAGCACATACACATACCAGCGGTTATAATCCTTGAGTGAATAATCACTTCTTGCGTGCTTTGCAGCATAGTACGAATCAATTATTGCCACAAGTTGTACAATGGTTGCTGCAGCTATCGCAACTCCTATAATTAGCACGCGGATAACGGAATGTTCGGCCACCAGTGCAAATATGAAAAAAGGATAGCACAGACTTATTAAAAACATCAAAACGATTGCTTTGACTATCCTGCCCGCGTAAATATGTCCCAAACCGGGCATGATAAATGAAAATGCTACCGCTGCCCATGGCTGCCGTTTGTATCTGTTCGTATTGAGAGTTGCTTCCATAATCATTTTCCTTTATCAAAATGAAAACCGTATCACAAAAAGAATTCTGCAAATGCCGATTACAAGACTCCCTGCAATTAATGCCGGCTTTGCAAATCTGTGCGAGATAAGGGCAGCAAAAAATTCTCTGCTGAATAACCTTGTGCTTCTTTGCTGTTCATAGTAATCTATCTGATTCATTACACGTTCGCTGAAGCCGGGGCTTATCTGTATCTCGCTCTTTCGTTTTTTCCATGCATCGTAAATTTCTTCAGGCTTCATAATTTTCTTTCTTTTTCAAAAAACGTTTCAAATGCCGCTCGGAGCTTCTCCTTCGCTCTGCTGATTCTGACTCTGATTGTTCCGGCGCCGGCGCCTTCTATTTGTGTGATATCCTCATAGGAAAGCTCCTCCATTTCTGCCAGCACAAACGCTCTTTTTAGTTTGCCCGGCAGTCTATCAAGATTTTTTTCCAGTTCGGCAAATAACTCCTTTTCTACGAGAGCCGCCGAGGGTTCCTGCCGGTCAATTTTTTCGGGCAATTCATGAAATGCCGGCGTTTTCTTCTTTTTCATTGCATTGAGACTTTTATTCCGAGCGATGGTAAACAGCCATGTCGAAAACCTGCTGCTGCCGTCAAACGATGAAAGCTTCCTGTATGTCGTAAAGAACACATCCTGCGCTATATCTTCGCACGATGCTGCATCGCCCGTAAGATTCCTTATCATCCTGATAACCGGCTTTTGATATCGTTCTACAAGAAGGCGAAATAATTCGATATCGCCTTGGAGTATTTTCTGTATCGTCTCGTTGTCCTCGGCCATCTGTGCGTTTCCGGTTAATAATAAGGGTTTTCTGCTTAGTTATACAATCGACCCCCAAAAATGTTACAATAATTTTTGTTTTTCATAAGCGCTATACAGGCCAAAACCGACTTATTAACAGACGATAACCGAACAAGAGCAACGGATATATACCGAACTGCTGGTCAGCCGCATGGGGAGCGGAATCAGGAAAAAACCATTTCCGAGGAAATTTTCTTAAGATTATTGCAATTGCCTCCGTCCTGCGTATAATGAAACGCTTATTTATAAGTCGATATACGAAAATACTATTTTAAGATGGTCGTAACTATATGAATTTAACGCAAATTTTACAGCCCGGCTGTGTCAAAGTCCCGCTTAATGGCAGAGAACGCCAGGCCGTTATTACTGAATTGGTGGATTTACTTAACGAAAAGGGTTTGCTGCTGGACAAAAAAAATGTCCTCGACGCTGTTTTGATGCGTGAACAAACCCGCAGTACCGGCATCGGCTCCGGCATCGCTTTGCCGCACGGCAAATGTAAAGGCGTCAGGGAACTTGTCATGGCTATCGGAATAGCAGGCGAGCCGATTGATTTTGCCAGCGTTGACGGCAAGCCGGTAAAAATTGTAATTTTGCTGGCCTCGCCCATCGACCAGACCGGCCCGCATATTCAGGCACTTGCCAGAATAAGCAGATTGATGCTTGATACGAAATTCAAAGAGCAGATTGAAAAAGCCGCTTCTGCCGATGAGGTTTACAGCCTCCTCACCGCCAAAGAAAATCAATAATCACGCAAGTGACATGTTTAGCACTGAGGCCTGCCTCGGTGTCCGTAAAACACTCTTCTTCCGCAGTTTTGAGTTTTTGGCTTTAAATTTTAAACTTCTATGCCCGCCCCTTCATTTACCTTGCAGGGGA
>Ga0315288_10003177_pt1 | contig 20957 bp, 17 predicted proteins | sample YL17G11_20_MG_FD_203454 | JGI IMG/M metagenome (GOLD analysis project Ga0315288, IMG submission 203454) | Sediment microbial communities from Yellowstone Lake, YNP, Wyoming, USA - YL17G11_20 | ecosystem: Environmental > Aquatic > Freshwater > Lake > Sediment | place: USA: Wyoming | collected...
TTAGTTTGGTGAGTAAAAGTAGACGGCTCTTCCGCTCGGCTAATGCGTTCAAAGCAGCTATACTTTTTCGAGATACCAACGAATCGCCCTCCCAGTCGCCAAACCGACTGCGTACATCGACTGAAGGAGGTCGCACATCGATAGGTATCCGATTGGGAATCTCGGTATTACGTTCTTTTACCGTCTACGATGAGCACGTCGTAGACAATTAATAAGTTCATTGCGGTTGGGTGTATTTGGGTGATAGATATACTGATAAAATCCTTCATGACTTATCGACAGGCAAGGGCAAACAATTGGGATTCTACCGTCAATGATTACTGGCGACCAAACAACTTTGAGCTCGGTGACGACATAAGATTGAATAATACAGTTCATTACTGGTATGTGTTGGCGGGATTATTACCTTCCTGTTAGCGCACGAATTTGCGCACGATGGGTTATATAACATTGATATATGGGAGAAGCATTGTGGTGCAATTCGCGAGAAATTGTACTCTTATCCCTGTTCAGCGCCTTGGCGATATGGTTAATTGTTTCCCCCTTCCAAAGCATCTCGGTAATATTTTCTCGTTCGACCAGGGATAAGTGATGATATTGTTTTTGCATAGGCGTCCATTATAACATATTTTTTCATACTGTCCAAAACGTTGCACTTCATTATTGAACTCGTGTCCATCAGTATTTATATATCTTGAGAAATTTAAGTTGATTGTTTAATCTTCGAGCGGGGTTGTTAATTGTGAGGCGGTCTGAATTCCAGAGGCGACTTCAGGAATTATTCCCATTTTGATATAAATCGGTCGGATGTGTTTATGGATTTCGGGAAGTTCTCTGATAAATATTAGTGCCCCTAATATACAAAATGAACCGCAGATGATTAGGGTATTTGGCGCACCAATTTTAGAAGCAACACTACCTGCCAAGAGACTGCCAAACGGGGCGGTTCCGATAAATGCCATTATATAAAAACTCATCACCCGACCGCGTTTATCATCATCAATAATTGTTTGAACAACCGTGTTGCTCGATGCCATCTGCACCATCATCCCAAAACCAACTACCGCCATGAATAATGAAGAAAGCAGGAACATTCGTGAAATTGCGAAAGTTATAATTCCAATACCAAAAATTGCTGCCGATATCGGAATAATTCGATCAAGTCCAAACACGGTCTTTTTGGATGCAAGATATAATGCACCGATTATTGCCCCAACTCCGGCTGCACCCATTAGAAATCCGAGTGTCTGAGGTCCGCCGTGAAGTATCTGCCCAGCAAAAACCGGCATCAGCACCGCATAAGGCATTCCCATTATGCTTATCAGTGCTAATAGTATTATGATAGAACGAATTGGCATAAAGCTGAAAGTGTAATGAAATCCTTGTTGCATTTCTTTAAAAATATGCGACTTTTGCGGTTCGATTTTTTGCTCTTTAATTTTCATTAAAAGTAAACCGACAATCACCGCAAAAAAAGTTATCGCATTTACAAGAAAACATATCCCTTCACCCGCGGTTGCAATTAAGATACCGGCGACCGTCGGTCCGATTAATCTTGCACCATTAAACATCGTAGAGTTTAAAGCAATTGCATTACCCAAATCTTCTTTTTTCTCGACCATTTCGATAACAAATACCTGACGTGCTGGCATATCAAACGCATTCACCAAACCCAAAAAGACACTTAAAACTATAATATGCCAGATTTGAATTGTATTTGTGAAAACGAGCAGCCATAAGATTAGAGCTTGTATCGTGGCGAGAATTTGCATCCAGAGTACTATTTGAAAACGATTTATACGGTCAATCAGGACACCGGCAAAAGGTGTAATGAATAACATTGGCAATGTGCTTAAAAATCCGACAAAACCAAGTAAAAAAGTCGAATTGGTTAATCGATACACTAACCAGCTCATCGCAATCCGCTGCATCCAGGTGCCGATTAATGATATTCCCTGCCCGCCAAAATAAAGCCGATAATTTCGATATCGGAAGGCACGGAAAATATTTCTCGGATGTATCGAATTATTACTAAATCTCATATTAAGTTTAACATTAATGATACATTTTAATTTTATGAGTGTCAACTGATATTAAGAGATTACACAGATTAAAAAAGAGATTACACCGATTAAAGAGAGCGAATTTTTGCTGAGTTTTCTAAAAATTACCTTGACTAATTCACATTCTTTAATATAATGCTAATTGGTGATGAAATTAAAAAAAGGACCGGTAACCGAACTAAAAGAATCGTTAGAAAAGACAAAAGCAGAAGTTAAAACTCATTATGAAAACTACTTAAGAGCACTTGCCGAGTTTGAGAATTTCCGCCGACGCAAAGAGAAAGAAATCGAAGAATTTCGATGTTTTGCCAATGAGAATTTAATGTTTGAATTAATTCCGGTCTTAGAGAACTTTGAACGTGCATTAGCATATAAAGATGTCACCAAGGATAGTGAGAATCTGAAAAATGGTTTAGAAATTGCCTATCGGCAAATGAAAACTACATTAGCGAAGTTTGGTTTAAAAGAGTATTCTTGTCTTGGTCAAGAATTTGACCCAAAAACATGTGAAGCTATCAGTTTTATTGAAACCGAAGAAAACCCAAAAAATGTAATAGTCCAGGAACTAAGCAAGGGCTATGAGTATCAGAATCGGGTAATTCAACCAGCAAGAGTCATTGTTGCTAAGCCCAAGTCAGAAAAAGATTTGTCACAACACGAGACAGAAAAAAAATCTCAGGTTGAAGAGCAGGACAAAGGAGTGTGATTTAACGCCCCGACTGAAAAATATTCTAAATCTTTTCCTAATAATTTCAGTCTAATAACTAACAATAAATTTAGTAATTTTGGAGGCACAATATGTCTAAAGTAATTGGTATAGATTTAGGAACAACTTTTTCCTGTGTGGCTGTAATGGAACGCGGGCAACCAGTTGTTATTCCTAATCCCGAAGGTGGCAGAACTACACCCTCAGTTGTTGCATTTGGTAAAGAACGGTTAGTAGGAACGCTTGCGCGTCGCCAATCAATCATAAATCCTGAACAAACAGTATACTCGATTAAACGGTTTATGGGACGGAGATATTCGGAAGTATCAGCAGAGACGAAACGAGTTCCTTATAAGGTTATTGAGGCACCAAATGGTGATGCCTGGGTTAAAATTGAAGATAAAACATATTCGCCACCGGAAATTTCCGCAATGATTTTACAGTATCTTAGGAAGTCAGCCGAAGCTTATTTAGGTGAGCCGGTCACAAAGGCAGTAATCACGGTTCCCGCTTACTTCAATGATTCGCAGCGACAGGCAACTAAAGATGCTGGGAAAATTGCCGGTCTGGAAGTTTTAAGAATCATCAATGAACCAACCGCAGCATCATTAGCTTATGGTTTGGACAAGAAAAAAGCAGAAAAGATTGCGGTCTATGATTTAGGTGGTGGTACATTTGATATTTCAATCTTAGAAATTGGTGAAGGATTGTTCGAAGTTCATTCAACCAATGGTAATACTCATTTGGGCGGTGACGATTTTGATGTTCGAATAATGGAATGGGTATTAGAAGAGTTTAAAAAGGAACATAGCATTGATTTGTCCAAAGACCGCACTGCGCTGCAGAGAATTCGAGAAGCTTCCGAAAAAGCAAAATGTGAACTTTCAACCACAATGGAAACAACGATAAGTCTGCCATTTATCTTTTCTGACCCTAAAAAAGGACCGCTTCATCTTGAATTAAGATTATCCCGAGCAAAATTAGAAGCAATTGTTGGCGATTTGGTTGAAGGAACACTTGGTCCAGTAAAAAAGGCGCTGGAAGATGCTAAATTATCAACAAGCGATATTAATGAAGTAATTTTAGTCGGCGGACAAATTAGAATGCCTAAAGTTCAAGAAGTAGTCCGCAACTTTTTTAATAAAGAACCAAATAAAAGTATTAATCCTGATGAAGTTGTCGCTGTTGGTGCCGCAATACAAGCTGCTGTACTTGCGGGTGAAGTAAAAGATGTTGTTCTGCTTGATGTTACTCCGCTTTCATTAGGTATTGAAACTCTGGGCGGTATAATGACTAAAATTATCGAACGTAATACTACAATCCCAACGCGCAAGAGTCAAATTTTTACTACTGCTGAAGATAATCAAAATGCGGTTACCGTTCATGTATTGCAGGGTGAACGAGAAATGGCTATTGACAACCGAACCCTCGGTCGGTTTGAACTAATGGGAATACCTTCTGCCCCACGTGGCATTCCACAAATCGAAGTAACTTTTGACATTGATGCTGATGGAATTTTACATGTCACGGCAAAGGATTTGGCGACTAAAAAAGAACAGAGCATACGTATTACTGCTTCTTCAGGATTGAACAAAGAAGATGTTGAACGAGCAGTGAAAGACGCGGAAATCCATGCTTCTGATGATCGTACAAAACGCGAAGTAATTGACGTGCGGAATCGTGCTGATACACTAATCCATCATACCGAAAAAAGTTTGAAAGAATTTGGCGATAAAGTATCAGAAACCGATAGAAAAAATATTGAAGATGCGACTAATCGTCTAAGAGAAACAATCAAAGGTCAAGACAAAGCCGCAATCGAACGCGATACTGAAGCACTGCAAAAAGTTAGTTATAAATTAGCCGAGGAGATGTACAAACAAACACAAGCTACAAAAGGTAGCGAACAAACAACAACGACTAAGGAAGAACCTAAAACTGAGGAAAAGAAAGTTGATGCGGATTATCAAGTATATGATGATGAGAAGAAATAATATCTAATCAGAAATGGCTAAACGTGATTATTATGAAATCTTAGGTGTCTCTAAGTCTGCGTCGAGTGATGAAATAAAGCAAGCATATCGTCGTTTAGCCAAGCAATATCATCCGGATATGAATCCGAATGACCGAAAGAATGCGGAAGAAAAATTTAAGGAACTATCTGAAGCCTATGAAGTTTTGATTGACTCCAAGAAGAAAGAACTATATGACCAGTATGGACATGAAGGTGTTTCGCAACGATTTAGCCCTGGTGGCTTCCAGTGGCGCGATTTCAGCCATGCTGAAGATCTTAAAGATGTCTTTGGTGATGTCTTTGACTTTTCTCAAATTTTTCGTGGTTTTGGTGAAGGTAGTATATTTGATTTATTAACTGGTCGAGAAACAAGTCGCTCGCAAAAAGCGCGTGGACGTGACATTCATGTAAGAATTCGATTAACTTTAGAAGAAATTGCAGAAGGCACAACTAAAGAAATTAGTTTTTCTCGATATGAACATTGCGATAGTTGTAAAGGTGTTGGTGGTAGTGGAACTACGACCTGTACGACTTGCCAAGGACGGGGAGAAAAAAAACATGTCTCCAGAAGTATGTTTGGGCAATTTGTCCAAATTACTGTTTGTTCGGACTGTCAAGGTGAAGGACGTGTTATTAAAAATAAGTGTATAAAATGTTCTGGTGAGGGAAGAGTACGATTAGAACGAACTTTAAAAGTTAATATACCAGCTGGTGTGAGTACTGGTAATTATATACCTTTACGTGGTGAAGGTCATTATGGTCCTGGTGGTAGAGGTAATGTTATTATTGAAATTGAAGAAAAAGAGCATCCATTATTTATCCGGGCCGGCGACAATATCGTAATTGAAACACCAATCTCAATTACAACTGCTATTTTAAGCGGTGATATGCAAATTCCAACCCTTAACGGTAAGAAAAAAATTAAAATTCCTTCGGGTACTCAATCAGGAGAACTAATCCGAGTTAAAGGTTCTGGTATAAAAAAATTGAATGGTGGTCGAGGTGATGAACTTGTCAGAATTGTAATTCATATCCCCAGACATCTATCCAATCAGGAAAAATCACTACTTAGCGAATTAGAACGAGTCCGAAGTGAGTCTATCCCAGAGCCAAGAAAACCGAGACAAGACTAATGGAATTATATTATACCGACTCCAAAAATGTGTTCTCGAATTATCTGAATATTATCGGCACTGAAGTTCGGAACATAAGTAAAGTAAAGCGCCATAAAACCAGTGACATGATTTTCGTAACTGATGGTACGGATAATGAATATCAAACAATGATAACAACCATTAAAAAAAATTGTATCGAAGCGGACATTATCAACAAAACCCGAAAAGTTCGTGAGACAACAACAAAGGTCACATTAGCACAGAGTATTATCAAAGGCAACCACATGGATTTTATCATTGAAAAAGCAACTGAATTAGGAGTCTATGAAATAATTCCGATTATTACTGCTCGCACTATCGCATCTGTTTCGGATAAAAAGGCGCAGCGATATCAAAAGTTGATGCTTACTGCGATGAAAACTTCAACCCGTACTCATCTCCTCCATCTTACGAAACCAATGATATTTGATAAACTCCTTGATACATTCTCCGAATATGATTTAACTATTTTAGCATATGAAGAAGAAAAAAATAATCGTTTGACTGATGTTTTAACAAAAAAAATATTGAATAAGGTCCTACTTATAATTGGACCAGAGGGTGGTTTTTCAAGCAGTGAAATTAAAACAGCAAGCGAGCGCGGTATAAAATGTTTCTCATTGGGAATAAGACGCTTGCGAGCTGAAACCGCTGCAATATCAGCACTCTCATTATTGTTGAATGAACAAAAGGAAATGTAGATGTATACAACAAACAAAAATTTAATCAAATTTACTGAAGGGGGGTGTTAAATAAAACAATGACCCAAATAACTGTAAAAGAAGGCGAGAGTTATGAAAGTTTTATTCGACGTTTTCGTCGAGCTTGTGAACGTGCTGGAATTCCTAAAGAGGTAAAACGTCGGGAATATTATGAAAAACCGAGCCAGCGCAAAAAGCGCAAGATTGCTGAAGCAAAACGTAAAGCGTGGCGTAGAACTCAGGAAACACTTGGCTAATATTCTATTCTGGTTGAAATCATGATTATTTATAGCATGTCAAAATAGGGAAGTTGTAAATAATATGGATTCCCGAACTTTTTCTCTTTTGGGTTTTGACCGGATAAAGGGAATTGTTGCTTCAAAAACCCAGACTACATTCGGTATTGAACTCGCACAAAAAATGCATCCCAATGACAACATAACCACGGTTGAGCATGAATTTAATTTAATCCAGGAATGTCTGAATCTTAGTGAGGAAATATCTTTAATGAATGTTTTAGACTTACGACCCTATTTAACAGCTATCAGTACTGGTACCGTTTTAACCGGTCCAATTCTAAATGATGCTAAAATAACACTTGACGCTATTCGGAAAATTAAGGAATTCTTAATTAAACGTAAAGAATCAAGTCCTAAGCTTTATCATTTAATTGAGTGTATCCAGACGCAAGAACCACTCGAAAAAGCAATCGACCGTGCAATTGACGAATTTGGTGAGGTAAAGTCTGAGGCAACACCTAAACTAAAAAAGTTACGAACTGAAATTACGAAAAAAAGAAATGTTATTATCAAACGGTTAGAATCGATAATTATTGAACAAGAAACTTATCTACAGGATGATAATATTACAATTAGACATAACCGTTATTGTATACCATTGAAAGTTGAAGCTCAAAAGAAAATCTCTGGTATTCTTCACGAATTCTCACCCGCTGGCAAAACAATTTTTATTGAGCCATTATCGTTAGTTGAAAATCAAAATGAATTAGCACGAATAAAAGACGAAGAAAAAAATGAAGTTCAAAGAATTCTTTCATTGCTATCGAAGGCATTATTCGCAATTCGAGATGAACTATCTTCAATTTTCCTGATTATCGGAGAAATTGATTTTTTATTTGCTAAAAAACGGTTCGCAATACAATATAATTGCACAAGACCAGCTTTCTCAAAAGACGGTATTATCCGAATTATCAAAGGTGTTCATCCTCTGCTCGCTCTTTCAAAAAAAGAGATAGTTCCATTAGATTTAATTTTCCCAAAAGAAATAAATGTGATTTTAATCTCTGGCCCTAATGCCGGCGGCAAAACAGTAGTTTTAAAAACAGTTGGTCTTTTTACTCTTATGTGTTTATCAGGAATGTATCTTCCTGCCGCGAACGGAACTGAAATACCATTTTTCCAAAACGTTTTTGCTGATATTGGTGATGAACAATCACTCGATTCTAACCTTTCATCATTTACTGCCCATCTATTAAGACTGAAAGAAATATTGATAAATGCGAATAAGACAAGTTTAATTTTATTAGACGAAATTGGTTCATCAACTGCACCCGAAGAAGGTTCTGCTTTAGCAATTGCTATTCTCGAAAACTTACGTGACAAAGGTGCCTATTGCCTTACCACCAGTCACTTAAATCCACTTAAAGCGTTTGTCAATGACACTCAAGGCATGGTCAATGCTGCAATGGAATATACAACTCATCCAACCTACCGATTTACGATTGGTCTGACCGGAACATCAAGTGCTTTAGAAATATCAAAAGGTTTAGGATTTCCTGAAACTTTATTGGATCGTGCTAAGAAATTTTTAGACCAGGATTGGCTTAAGTTATCTGAGCGTTTAAAATTATTGGCTAGTGAAACCGATAAAAATTTAGAGTTAAATCAAAAACTAATCAGAGAAAAACAAGAATTAGAGCGGTTGCGTTCGGATTATGAATCAAGACTCAATAAGTTCAAATCTTTCGAACATGAAGAAAGACAAAAAATTCTTATTGAGACACGAAGGCTTTTGTCTGAACAAAGACGCAATATCGAAAATCTGGTTCGTAATATTAAAGAATCTAATGCAGAAAAAAATGCGATTATTAAAGCAAAAAAATATATCGAAGAACAACTTCAGAATATTGATACCACAGATTTCAGGCAAAAATCGTCAGAAACAACCTTTAATATCGTAAAAGATGTTTTTGAAGTTGACGATTATGTTTTTAGCAAAACTTTTCAGAAAAATGGTCTAATCATCGAAAAAATGCATAAGTCAGTTACTGTTGCATTCGGTAGTATCAAATTTGAGTTAGCTTATGATGATTTAGAAAAGATACGGACTCGAAAAGATGAACAAAAATTAGAATCGATGATTCCAAACAATCAAAATTCTGAACAAGATTATAAACAATCAGAATTTGAACCAATTCTAAATATCATCGGTCAAACCAAAGAAGAAGCAATTATATCTTTACAACGATTTTTGGATGATGCAATTAATAATCAGATAAGTGAAGTATCGATTATACATGGAAAAGGTAAAGGCATTTTGAAAGATATGCTCTGGAACACATTACGTAGTGACAAACGAGTTGAACAATTAAGATACGGAGAACCTTTTGAAGGTGGCATGGGTATGACAAAAGTCATTTTCAAAAAGTAGGCTAATAATGATTAAAAAAGAGACTATCGATCAGATTCGGGAACAAAGCGATATTGTTCAAGTTATTAGCGAATTTTTACCTTTAAAAAAAACGGGCAAATATTATCGCACATTATGTCCATTTCACAGTGAAAAAATCCCGTCTTTTAATGTAAGCCCTGAACGTCAAATCTACCATTGTTTTGGGTGTGGTGCCGGTGGTTCGGTATTTACCTTTCTTATGCAATACGAAAAATTGTCATTTCCTGATGCTATAAGAAAGTTAGCCTCAAAACTTGGAATTACAATTGAAACTGAGAAATCACAATATCAGTATCAACCGTTATTAGATGCCTGTGAATATGCTACTAATTTCTTTCAAACTGCACTTCAGCATTCACAATCAGCAATGGAATATTTAAAGAAACGCACAATCAGTCCGGAAACAATAAATCGTTTTCGTCTTGGTTATGCGCCGAGTGGTAATTTATTACTGGGCAATGGAAAAAAACATGGGTTTTCCGAAGAAATACTAATCAAAGCTGGCTTGATTATAAAAAAAGAAGATGGCTGTCATGATTGGTTTTATGAGCGCATCATTTTCCCGATTTTTTCTATTTCTGGAAAAGTCATCGCGTTTGGCGCAAGAACTTTAGATGATACTCGAGAACCCAAATATTTGAATTCTCCTGAAACATCAATATTTCGGAAAGGCGAAAATCTCTATGGTTTGTTCCAGGCTAAAAATTATTTATACCAGAACATACCAATTCTAGTCGAAGGAAATTTTGATTTACTTTCTTTAGTTGATAAAGGAATAAATAATGTAATTGCACCTCTCGGTACTGCATTTACTCGGGAACAAGCATTAATACTCCGACGATTCAGTAATCAGATAATTATTGCTTTTGATGGCGATTCCGCTGGTCGTGCTGCGACCCTACGGATTCTAGAACTACTTCTGAAAATAAATCTCGACCCACAAATACTTTTCCTACCCGATGGATTTGACCCTGATAAATATATTAAAACTTTTGGCAAGGATAGTTTGAATCAACTTATAAAACAAAGTCTCGACTTTATTGATTTTTTGTTAAAACTTAAAGAAACCAGTACAGTTGCGAATAAACAAATATGTTTAAGAGAAATTACTAATTATATATCACTAATAGATAGTAATATAAGTCAAGAATTATATTTAAATAAAACTTCAGAAATTTTTAAAGTTTCTAAAGAAATTTTATTAAATCAGATTCAAAAAGAGTCAAAAAACGTACCGAAAACTGAAATTGCAGTAAAATCATTGAAACAAATTTCATTAAAATTAATTGAACAACAAGTTCTACCATGTATATTAACACTGCCTGAATATGCAATAATTGCCAAGCAAGAAGTTCCTCCAATCTGCTTTAGTTCTCCAGAGATTCAAACAATAATTCAAACGGTTTATATCAATGTTGAATTAGATAATTTTTCATTAGCAAAGATTATTGACGAAATCGAGAAACCAGAATTAAAACAATTAATTGCGGATTTATCATTTCGCAGTAAATCGATACCTACAAAAAATGAATTTCAAAGTAAATTAAGAGCAATAAAAGCTTCTTGGTTTTATAAAGAAATGCTTATTGCTAAAGAAAAAGGAGATTTAACTTTATTAGAAAAATTTTCTTTGGAACACTATAATTTAAAAAAGAAGCTTAGTCGAACGAGGAGTAAAAAATAATGAAAAGTCATAAAAAATTATTAGATTCGGTATTTAAAAAAGTATCAAAAACAAAAACTATAACTTATGACGAATTAGATGAATTATTGCCGGACGATTTACAATCTGCTGAAGAAATTGAGGATATAGTATCTTCTCTTTCTCAGCGTGGCGTAAAAGTTTTAGCAAATCGAGCGGCTCCAACCGTACATAAGAAGAAATTACCAAAACCAACTATTTATAAAGTTGAAGATCCTACTAAATCATACTTCCGAGAATTAGGAAAATTTTCTTTACTTACCCGTGATGAGGAGATTAAGTTTTCTAAAACGATGGAAACTGGTTACAAAGCAATTACTCAGTACATATTTGAACCAATAACGTTTGCTGAGAAATTAGTTGAGGAATGTTTTTCGGTTGAAGAAGGGACGCGTTCCCTAGACCAGATCGCCCGAGTTGAATTCGAGTGTTTACTTAATAAAAAAGCCCTGTGGCGTGACCGTCAGAAATTTATTCGTCGAGTCCGCGCGATTAAACGAAGTGTGGATGCTCTAAAAAATCTTACTGCTCGAAAATTAACTTCTTCAACACAGAAAAAAATCCAGTCGTTAAGAAAACACATTTTTAAAAAAATACAATCGCTTACCCTTCAACACCATTTACTTAATAATTTCATACTTGAATTTAAAACAACCGCTAAGGATGCAATAACAACTAATGTAAAAATTAAAGCGCTATTAAAGCATAAAAAATCATCGCGAGACGAATTAAAGATTTTAAGAAGAAAAACGCGCTATTATCAAAAGTTCTTCGCTAAAAAGTTTGAAGAATTGAATGAAATTTTATCCAATATCGATAAAGAAGAAGTTAAAATTCTTGAAGCGCGTGACCGAATGATCGAAGGAAACATCCGATTAGTCATATCAATCGCAAAACGGTATATTAACCGTGGTTTAGAATTTGCTGATTTGCTTGAAGAAGGAAATGTTGGATTAATCAAGGCAATCGAAAAATTCAATTATCATAAAGGATTTAAATTCTCAACTTATGCTACCTGGTGGATAAAACAAGCGATTACCCGAGCAATCGCTGACCAGTCGCGTACGGTTCGTGTTCCAGCTCATATTCTTGATGCAATTAATAAAATTACCAAAGTTAAAAGGAAATTTATTCAGGCATACGGACGAGACCCAACGGTCGCTGAATTAGCTCAACGACTCTCTACCCCAAAAGATAAAATCGAAGCTTTAGCTAAAATTTCACAATTTGGAGTATCTTTAGATAAACCGATTGATGATGATGAATCAAGTTTTATTGGAGATTTTATTTATGATGAAAAAACAATTTCTCCTGCCCATTCCGCTGGTATTTCTTTACTCAGAGAAAAATTGGGAGAAGCATTAAGCGTTCTTTCTAGACGTGAGGAAAAAGTTCTTAGGTTGCGATTTGGTTTAAGCGATGGTTACCCGCGAACACTTGAAGAAGTGGGTACAATATTTAATATCACAAGAGAACGGGTTCGGCAAATTGAAGCAAAAGCATTAAAAAAACTTCAACACCCGGTCCGCTTACGTCGATTTACACAACTCCGCGAACTTTTACAATGAAAAAAATCCAAACAATTGGAATTATATCAGATACCCATGATAATTTACCAAATGTGCACATCGCCGTTAATATTTTTAACGGTAATAAGGTATCGTTAGTGATTCATTGCGGTGATTTTGTTGCTCCTTTTACACTCGTGGCCTTTAAAGAGTTACAATGCCCATTGATTGGTGTCTTTGGAAATTGTGATGGTGAACAGAAATATTTACTAACACAGGCACGGAATTTTGATTTTTCTATCCATCAACCTCCTTTTGTCACCAATATTAACGATAAAATAGTTTTTATTACTCATAAACCGATGCTACCAGAAATTAAAACGGATATTTTACTTTACGGTCATACCCATAAACCAATAGTAAAGCATGGGTCGAGCAAACATGGACCAAAACTAATTATAAATCCAGGAGAAGCTTCTGGCTGGTTATATAATAAACCAACAATTGCAATTCTGAATGTTGAAAAAAATCAGGTAGAAATCATACCTTTATAGACTCAGTGTTCTGTTTTTTAATTTTCCTTTTATAAATAACAATAATTATTACTCCAACACAAAATAAAGAAGTGACAACAGTAATTATGCGACCGATACTATAAAATTTTGAATAGTAGAAGAATTCTACTTTATGAGTCCCTCTGTTCAAATAAACTGTCCTTAACGTATAATAGACAGGATAAACTTTTGTTAGTTTACCATCGACTTTACAAAACCAATCTGGATGATAATTTTCACTTAAAACTAAAAATCCGTTAGTATTTTGCTCAGTTTCAATAATAATACGATTCGGCGTATAATTCATAACTTTTGCCGTTCCGACAAAGCTATCTGAATTATTTGACCCAACACCGGGTACTGACTCTGATACTATAACATGACTTTGTGGATTAAAATTGATGTCTTTAAGACGCTCGAAAATTTGGTCTTTATCCTTAATTACTTCGTAATTAGGAACAAAAAAAACACGTGGCAAGGCGCTACTGTTTTTGTAAACAATATACTTTCTACCACTATAGGCAAGTTCCAATCCGGGTCTACTCACAAAATTTAGCAAATCAGTAATCATTGCTTGAGTCCTTGTGTCATATTTAGAAATATCTTCAGGTAAAGGAACGCTAATAATATACTTGATATTAAGTAGATTAAGAAAATTAGGGAAAGCTAAATTAGGTGCCGAATACATAACAGTTTGCCCGGCACCGATGAAGTCCTGATAAGTTTGCAAAGGATTTGCAGTATAACCACCAGCATTCTGAATATGGTATAAGTCTAATATGCCATCATTGGAACGCTCATAGTAAAGGGGATGAATTCGATATAGTGTCGTATCATTCCTTAAAAAACTTACAACCTCATCGGGCGCATAGTAAACATTTGGGTTTTCAACCGTTTTTAAGAATTTTCTATCAATGCGCCATTGGTCAAATAAGATTAAAGGTATTAGAATTAATATAAAGCTCGTAAGTTTTATCTTACCGTTTGCCAGTTTATTAAAGAAATATAAACAGACAAGAATTAGAATGGCAGAGATTAAAATTCCTCGCCAAAAAAATGATGAATTTTTTGTAAATGCATCTATTTTCTGTGGGTCCGTAACACTGCCTTTACTCATCAAAAATACTGCTAATAAAAATACGAAAACAACGATAATAAAATATATAAATTGTTTGAACTTTTTCTTTATATTCTGGTTAAATAATTTTTTTTGTTGATTATAATCAAAAAGAGCCTGTAACCCGATTGTGCCAATTACAATCACGGAAAATGCAACCAGGTAAAATGCCATTGAAGGTCCTCGAAATCTTTTAACTCCAGGCATTAGGTAATAGATAATTTTAAAGAATGGTGTATGACCACCAAGTGCAATTAAAGTACCGATTATACTGGTTCCAAGAAAAAATGCGGTCCTTCGTTCTTTAAGTTTAAGATATATTGCAAGTCCCGCAAGTAAGAGCAATATAACACTAAAATACTCCGTGTGTAATTTAAAATAATTTTCTCCCCAGTAATTATCGAGTAAACCACTAAATTGAGGAACAATCAAATCAAATAACTCTTTAGGTGGTAACGCCCAGGAAGATGCAAATTCATAACCCCGAATTTCACCTCTCGCACCATAAGCAAGATTACCTAAAAATGGCAGGTAATTAACCGCTAATATTCCTAAAGCAATTACTACGCTTACTATGACATAACTAATTAGTTTTAAGTTCGTACTTGCGCTATTTTGCTTTCGATTTAATATTAATTGGACAACAAAATATGCTAAGGCGACCCATAAGCCATAATAAGTTAGTTGAAAATGGCCGTGGGTGAAACTTATACCCACCATTGCACCGGCAAAAATAAACCAGTAAAACTTATGTGTAATAATTCCTTTATTCCAAAAAAAGAAAGCTACAGGGAAAAACGCTGCTGCTAATAATTTTCCTTCATGCCCAGCATAAGTTGTCGATAACAAATTACCCGCAAACATATACGCAACACCACCAATTAACGCTGCGGTATTCGACATTTGCAACGATTTCAGAAATAGATACATTCCGATACCAGCAATCATAACACCGAAAACAAATAAATAAGTCCAGAATATATGCGTTGGAATAATTAATCGGATAAATGGATAAATTGATGCGATATCACCATAAGGTCCAGCAACTGTTGGTAAGCCACTAAATATATAATTGTACCACATTGGCATCGATTTATACTCGGACAATTCGCGACTGATGATTTCTCTTGCAGGATAACCACCAAGTAACCAGTCTGAACCATACATCATTTTTGAACCAGTTAATAAAGTCGGCGCAAAAATCATGAAATAGATAACCGGTAGCACTAATAGAATAATTATTGCCGTTTTATTGGTTAATGTAAACGGCGGTTTGACATTTGCGGGTTTGACAATTTTTCCCTTTTTCATTTTGTTACACTCCTTTCTTCGTTAAATTCCTTTAAGACTCTCCGGTAAAGTTCATTATATTCTTTTCCCATTTTTTCCAGATTGAAATTATTGACTATTCGCTGTCGGTTGCGAACTCCGATTTCTTGACGCATTGTTTGATTATCTGCCAATGTCATAATTTTGTCAACGAAATCGGAAACATCATCCATCTTGCATAAAAAACCATTCTCACCATTAATCACAATCTCCGGTAATGAAGAACAATTTGTTGCTACAACTGGTTTACCGCAAGCCATCGCTTCAGCCACCGCATAACCGAAACCTTCAAGTCGGGATGGCAAAAGTCCGATATCACATAAATTATACCAGTAAACAAGTTCTTCGGTAGTTAAACGTCCCAAGGGGATTAGCCGTGCATCAGGAAAAACCATTTTCGGAGAACGCAATCCGGTTGTATAAAACAAAAGAAAACGATTGTCGAGCTTTTCCATTATTTTGGGTAATAAATCAACTCCTTTTCGTTTTGTTAGGTTCCCGACAAAAAGTAGTTTTATTTTTTCCGGATAAAGGTCGGACTTGATGCTAATTGGTTTAAAAATATTTGTATCAATTCCACAATAAACCGTTTCAACATTAGTTACGCCAAATAAATTTCTAACCGTCTGTTCAGTAGCTTTACTAATAGTAATAACGATTTGGGCTTTTTTTACTGAACGGTACATATATTTTAACATTAATTGGTAATAAAGTTTTTGTGCTAATGTCAAATAATTAGTTTGGAATGGATTAGTAATAATATGGAGAACGCTAACAATTAAGGGATGTAACTCACTTTTAAAAACAAAACCAAACTCGGCGTTAGAATGGATAACATCGTAAGATAGTTTGGCCTTTATAAATGGGCGAAGTGCAAATGGATAAAAAGTCCAATAGGGATGGAAACGTAAAAATTTTACTCGCTCGTTTAATTGGACTTGTGTCTGTCTGAGCAGTTTATAATAAATATCAGCACCGGATTTCCCCACTAATGGTGTACAATATAGTATTCTCATTTATTTATAGATAATTTTATTTTACTAACAAATAAACCAAAATAGCCAATCTCGCGAATTATGCACTTAGGCTAAATAATAAAATGACCTACATATCTATTAACAACCCAAAGGTAGGTTGATTTTCATTTGGTTAATAACCATTTTGCAGTTTAATTTTATAGTTAAAGTCCTAAAAAGTCAAGTATAATGTCCCCAAATTCAACTGCATTTTTAAAAATATTTACAATATTATATATAGTTCGCATCTTTACCAAATCCCTTTTTGAGATTTATCTATTTAAAATCGAGAACAAATTTGCTGTATATCTCTTCAGTTTCTACCACTGTCTTGTGCCAGCTGAATTTTTTTGCCTGTTGAATACCTTTTTCTTTCAGTTCCTCTCGGAGATTTGGTTCTTCAAGAACCTTCTTCATCTTATCATAAATTTCGATTATAGAGGAGGGATTTACTTTAACTCCTGCGTCATCAACAATCTCAGGAAATGAACTTGTGTTAGCAACAATCACAGGTATTCCACAGCTCATCGCCTCAATCGCCGGCAGTCCAAACCCTTCATAATAGGATGGCATCACAAAAAGGTCAGCCGCATTGTAAAAAAATGGTAAGTTTTCTTCTTTAACATCCTCATAATACAGTACATTATTCTGTAAACCCAATTTCGATATCAATCCTTTTGTAGATTTTTTCTGTTTGCCAATTCTCAAGAGCACAGTATCTTTATATTCTTTTGCAAGATAAGAAAATGCACATAATAACCCTTCAATGTTTTTCCTTCGCTTTTCCGTTCCAACATTTATAATTAACTTTTTATCCGGAGGAAGACCCAATCGTTTTCTTATTTCAATTTTATCATCAAGGGGTTTGAAAATAGTATTCTCTACACCCAAATAGACGACATGAATATTTTCCCCGGGAATACTATAAATTCTTATTAAGTCCCTTTTTGTTGAGAAAGAATCGGCAATTATGAGGCTCGCTTTCTTTAATCCTTGATAAAGATAGTGCCTTAATATTTTTTCAGCTGGATTATCAGAAATAATCAATGGTGCAACGTCATGACAGGTTATTATGGTATTCTTTTGGAAAATTAGAAAGGAGAGATTTTGATTGGTAAAATGATAGATATCATAATCAGGAAATTTTTTTCGCATGCGAAACCAAAAGAACGGTTTATTATCGAATATTGGGAATTTAGTACCCCGAGTAACTATCTCTCCATTATGAGTTTCTAATGCGCGACCTTGGTAGTTTAAAAATAAAAGGTCGAGGGAATATTTATTTTTTAATCGCTCGAATAAATTAAAGGCATACTTACCCATTCCCGAATATAACGGCTGGTCATTTATCAATGCGATTCTCATTTGGTTGAATCCGCAATTTTCATAGACGCTACTGCAAATAACTAATTGTATTATAAAAAGGGGTGTAAATATATCTAAGGATTTTTAAAAAAATATTACTCCCGAATTTCATAAATATTTTTTTATTTTACCTAAAAACAATGTGAAGAAGATAACTTCCCCAATAGTACCCCAAATTCTGACAATTAATGCCACTAATATGGCAAATCCCGATGGCATTAGAAAAGTTAAAAAATAACTAAAAACTCCTTCTTTTATCCCTAATCCGGCTGGTGTTATTATACTAACAAAACCAACAACCCAGGAAAAAGCTTGTAGCCCGGCAATTAAAAATAGACGATTTATCGTTAACGGATAAAATGATTTAATGAGAAAATAAATACCAACTCCCTGCAAAACCCAGCTCAATGTATATAATAACAAAAGTTCTAAGATCTGAATGTAAGTAGGCATAAAATCAATTAGCGGTCGCTTGAACAGTTTCAAAAAAAAGTTAGTAATAGCAATTAGTATCCGGGGGTAAGTTATAACTAAACAAAAGGGAACTATTAATAAATAATATGTGTAAGATACGCCCTTCAAAACCGACGCCCCTGTAATCAAAAAAAGTATAACTCCACCTAAAATACTAAGGATTGTTTCTAAACTTATCGTAATAACACAAGTATGTTCAGAAATTCCTTCTCTTCTTGCAAGATAAACTTTTCCGATTATTCCCCAGATTTTTCCCGGAACATATTTAGGAATTGTCGAGAGTGCGTTGATTCTTAATGCGGGGAAAAAACCAATGTCTTCTTTTAAAATTGACAGGCTCTTTTTCCAGGTATAGGTAGCAAGCAGAAAACAAAAAGCCATGAAAAGATAGGAAAATACAAGATAATAGATATTGAACTTTAATTTACTAGCAACAATGATATGCCAATTATGATATAAAGACTTTCCAAAGAAATAAAAAAGTATTACTAATAATGCTATTCCAATTGTTCTTCTAATATTTCGGCGCTTCAAATTTCTATTCTTTTTGAGCTAAGATAAAGATAAAGCGAGCTATCGTTCCTCTGGTGCGACCAAATTTTACCGAGTCAATCTTAAACCGAAGTATTGGTACTAACATCCAATATAAATAATTACAGTATAATTTCCCTAAAAAACCAAAGATATTCCCCAACCGTCCGATAGCGCCACCGGAAAGCCCAGTCGCAAAAATTATTTTATATCCAACATCATCAAGCAACATTCTTAGGCGATTTTCCGTAGTAACAAACGAATGGGTATAATCTCCGTCATAGAAAAACGAATGGGAGCTTAAATAATCAGGGGAGATTATGCATAATAGCCCGTTAGATTTTGATACCCGTCTAATTTCTTGAATAAGTTCTAATGCTTTAGTATGAGTGGGCATATGTTCTAAAATATGGGATAAATGGATATAGTCGAATTGGCTATCTTTGCATGGAATTGGTGGTACAAATGCATTTATCACTTTAGCGCCCATTGATGAGAGTTTCTGACGGTATCCTTCATTAACTTCTATTGCGGTATAATTAAAACCATTTTTAATACAGCGTTGAGCAAATTCACCATTTCCTGCACCAATATCAAGAATATGAAATCCAGCTTGTAGATACGGTAGGATTATTGAAAACAGCTTATCCGTAGATTGCTCTACCATCTTTTGTCCCAGTGCAGTTCGGGGATGCTTACTTTTAAAGTCGTAAAATGGCATTAATCGCGAACGGTTAATCTTTTAGTATTGTGTATGCAATTAAAATTCTATAAATATAAACCAATGTTCTGAAGTTTCTAATTATAGTTTCAAATATTGGTTTTTAACTTTTTTTTACAACTTGTGCCATTAGTTTTGATTTTATCCGAGCCGCAGTATTCTTATGAATTATACCTTTCTGTGCTGATTTATCAATTAATGCTTGAATCTTGGGTAGAGTTTTTAGTATTTCTTCTTTCTCTTTAATACTTTTTATTTCTTTTAAAGCTTTCCTTAACTTTTGTTTCTTTTGCCGATTATGAATCCGTCTTTTTGCAGCTTGACGAACTCTTTTTAATGACGATAAAGATCTCTTTGCCAAAATTGCCTCCGAATATTTAAGATTTATAAATGCCGGGGGGCGGAATTGAACCGCCCACACCGGGATTTTCAGTCCCGTGCTCTACCAACTGAGCTACCCCGGCAGTGAATTTATTTTATATGAAAATGTATCTTTGTCAATATATTTATAATAACGTGGTGAACACTACTTGTAAAATAATACTGTGCATTGTTTCGTCACCAATCTACTTGAACATCGTAATCGTAATAAATCCATAGTAGAGTGTTATATTAATAATAGATACAGTTTTTATTATTATTTTTGGGTTAAGGAATGGTAATTCCAGACGTCTTGGATGATTGTTTTTAAGTCAGATTTTATTGGTTTAAAACCTAATTCCCTTTTTATCTTTTTTGATGATGCAACCAGAACAGGGCAATCACCGGCACGTCGAGGTCCAATTTTATAAGGGATTCTTATACCTGAAATATTCTGGGCAGTTTGTAAAACTTCTTTGTTAGAATATCCTCGACCATTTCCAACATTATAAACTTGGCCTTCTTTAAACCCTCGTTTCATAGCTAAAATATGAGCTTGAGCTAAATCATATACATGAACATAATCACGGATACAGGTTCCGTCCAATGTCGAATAATCATCGCCATAAATAACAAACTTATTTTTATTTTGGGCTGAGTGCAATAATAAAGGAATAAGGTGGGTCTCTGGGGTATGATTTTCACCCCAAGCGCCATCTGAAGTAATATAAGCACCCGCGACATTGAAATATCGCAAAGCAATATAATCTAACAATCCGGCTTGAGCAAATTCCTGTAATATCAACTCAAAGAGCTTTTTGGTTTGTCCATAAGGATTCACCGGGTTTAATGGAGCGTCCTCTGATACAGGTAATTTTTGTGGTGTACCATAAACCGCAGCTGACGACGAAAATACGATTTTGCGACAATTAGTCGAAATCATTGTTTGTA
>Ga0315288_10003178_pt1 | contig 20955 bp, 19 predicted proteins | sample YL17G11_20_MG_FD_203454 | JGI IMG/M metagenome (GOLD analysis project Ga0315288, IMG submission 203454) | Sediment microbial communities from Yellowstone Lake, YNP, Wyoming, USA - YL17G11_20 | ecosystem: Environmental > Aquatic > Freshwater > Lake > Sediment | place: USA: Wyoming | collected...
CCATCCGCATCGAGCACCACCGGAGCATCGTATTTACTGACCACGGTTCGAACCAACTCGGCCGTCTCCGGGACCGTGCCGATCCCAGGCCCTACCGCCAGGACGGACTTGCCTTCTACCAGTCGGTCCAGCCGCCCGCCCTCAAGCGCGCCGAGAGAAACTGTTCCCGCTTCCGTTTCCGGCAGCGGCTCGGTCATGAACTCCATGCCCAGAGAGGCGATGATGGGCAAGGCGCTCTTGGCGGTGGCCACAGTCACCAAGCCAGCGCCCGCCCTTAGCGCTGCCTTGGCCGCCATAGCCGCCGCGCCGGTCTTGCCAATCGATCCCGCCAGGATTAGGACATGGCCGAAGATTCCTTTATGAGCATCGGGCTTCCGGGGAACCGTCAGCCAAGCCAGATCTTCCCGGCAGGTCAGATTCAACTGCAGTTCGGGAACGTTCTCGAGGGCCTCGGCGGGCGTCCCGATGGCCTTGACAACCCATTCACCTCCGCGCTCGCAGGCAGGCGGGAAAACGTGCGCGACTTTCGGCGCGGTGAACGTGACCGAAGCGTCGGCACGCACGCACTCGCCGATCAGCTCTCCGGTGTCGGCCGAGACTCCCGAGGGCAAATCAACTGCCACGACGCGGGCCGACGGGAACGCCGCATTGAGGTCGCGGATGACTTCGGCGAGAAATCCCTCGACCGGCTTCGTCAATCCGGTGCCGAAGAGGGCGTCAACCACGAGCGTAGCGTCTGCGAGTCCGGACTTCAGGCGCTGCCAGGCGGCGGAGTCTTCCACCACCTCCGGCGTTCCGGAGGCTGCCAAGCGTTCCCAATTGACGGCGGCATCTCCCCTCAAGCCCTTAGGGTCGGCCAGCAGGAGAACACGCGGCCGGCAGCCCTTCTCGCGCAGCAGCCGCGCCACAACCATGCCGTCGCCGCCGTTATTTCCCCGTCCGCAGAGAATGACGATCCTGTGTTCTTCCAGGGGCGAAAAGCGCTCTACCAAGAACTCGACGAAACCTCGCCCCGCATTCTCCATCAGGGTCAGGCTGGGCACACCGTAACGTTCGGTTGTCAGACGATCGATGCGCTGCATCTGACCAGCGGTGAGGATTTTCATCGGCTAGACCCCGGCCAGCGTTTCCAGGTCCTTCAACTTCTGCGAATCACCCATGGCAATCAGGAAATCACCCGCAGTGATCGTCTGATGCGGGCCGGGATTGAAATCCAGGTGGCCGTCCTGGCGCCGGATGGCCAGGACAATCACCCCGAGGCTCTGCCTCGTGTCCGCTTCGGCGAGGCTAGAGCCCGCCAGCTTGGAGTGCTCAGCCACGCGCACTTCCTCAATCTGGAGGTCCAGGTTCCCGTCGCTGAGCGAGGAGAGCGCAATATCAAGAAACCGCTGCACGTTCGGCCGGGTCAGCATGCGCGCCATGCGCTGTCCGGCATAAGTGTATGGCGACAGCACCGTGGTGGCGCCGGCTTTCAGGAGCTTAGGCTCCGCCGCCTCCTCGCTGGCGCGCGCCACAATAGGCAAATCAGGCGCCATGCCGTGCGCCGTCAGAACGATGTAAACGTTCTGCGCATCCGAGGTCACGGCGCTGGCCAAGCCCCGGGCGTATTCAATGCGCGCCTGCCGCAAAACCGCTTCGTCGGTGGCGTCACCGACGATGACCGGAAAGTTTTGTTCCTGCGCCCATTTGGCCTTGGCCGGCTCCTGCTCAATGATCACCAAGGGGATGTTGCGAGCCGCCACTTCCAGGGCCACCCGCCGCCCCACCCGGCCTACGCCGCAGATGATGATGTGGTCCTGCAATTTGGAGATTTCTTTTTCCATGCGCCGCCGACCGAAAAACGATCCGAGTTCGGATTCTATCACCGCGTGGGTCAAGGTAGCCATGGCGAAGCCCACCACGCCGATGCCCAGGAAAATCAAAACTACATTGAAGACCCGGCCCGCCTGCGAGAGCTGATTCACGGGTTCGGCCCCAATCGTGGAGACCGTCATCAGCGTGCCGTAGAGCGCCTGGAACCACGGCCAGCCTTCAATGATATGAAAGCCCACCGTGCCCACGGTGAGCAGGCAGAGGACAAACGCCAGAACCACCACGGGACGGCTGAAGGTTCCGGGCCTCAGGCGAGAGCGGGGGCCCGCCGCCCCCAGGTGGGCTACGGGGCCCTGGGAGAGCGCCGCACGCAGGTGCTCCGCACTCACAGCATCCATCCTCCACTGACATTCAGAACCTGGCCGGTCAGGAAAGCGGCTTCCTCCGAGGCAAAGAACTTCACGGCCTCGGCCACATCCTGTGCCGTGGCTGGCCGACCCACGGGAAATCGCGCGTCCGTCATCCGCTGAGCCTCTTCCAGCGAAAGCTCCTTGTCATCGATGATGGACGGATTCACCACGTTAACGGTAATGCCGTAGCGGGCCTCTTCCAGGGCCAGCGAGCGGCTGAACGCCACCATGCCGGCCTTGGCGGCAGAGTAGGCAGAGATCTTGGCTTGGCCAAAAGCCCGCTCCGCACCCACCGCCCCTAAATTGACAATCCTCCCCCAACGCTGCCGGCGCATGACGGGCAAAGCGAACTTCGAGGTATAGAAGACGCTGAAGAGGTTCAAGGCGACCACAGCGTGCCACTCCTCCGGCGTGGATTCCAGGACCGGCTTCCATTCGAAGTCGCCGACGTTGTTCACCAAAATGTCAAGCCGCCCGAAGTGGCGCACCACGCTGTCGATCAACTCTTTGGCGCACGCCGGGTCAGTGACGTCGGTCTCAACCGCCCAGCCGTCAGTGCCTGCCGCGCGCAGGGCGTTCACGACTCTTTGCGCGCCCATTTTGTTAGTCCGGTAGCTGACGGCCACGCGCGCGCCTGCCCGCCCCAAGGTTAGGGTAATTTCCTTGCCAATTCCTCGCGAGGCACCCGTCACCAGGGCGACTCGATTCTTCAGAGACACGCTCTAACTCCTTGAATATAAAGGTCTTGTCGCAGGTCCTTAATAAGCTACGCGTCAGTTGGGTGGCAGCCATGGCTGGCTTATCCTGTCGCCTTGGCCACCACCATGGTCATGTCGTCCTGTAATTCCGGGCTGCCCGTCCAATCACTCACACTGCGATAGACTTCTTCCACCAACTCCTCGAGCGGGCAGCCCAAGGCGCGCTGGGCCACTTCCAGGAGGCGCCGCTCTCCATACTCTTCACCGTAAATATTCTCCGGTTCGGTGAGTCCGTCGGTAAAGGCCAGCAGCACGTCGCCGGGCTGAAGTTGGATCGTTGCCTGCTCGTACTTCATGGGAGAGAACATGCCCACCACCGTACCACCTGTTTCGAGCCTTTCAATGTGGCCCTGACGGAACACCACCGGAGGCGGGTGCCCGGCATTGGTGTAAGTCAGGCGGCGGGTCGCGGCTTCGTACTCCGCGAAAAAGAACGTTGCGTACTTTTCTGTCGAGGTGCTCTCGTAAAGTTGGCGGTTGAGCCGCTCAACGATGGTCGCGACAGAGAGGCGTCGCGCCCCAGTCGCGCCCTCCGCAGGGTAGCCGTCCTGGAACTGGGCCCGCAGCGACGACTGGATGGCCGCCATCAGCAGGGCCGCGGAAATCCCCTTCCCGGAAATATCGCCCAACACCAGCGCCACGCACTCCTCTCCCAGGCGCAGGAAATCGTAATAGTCGCCGCTCACCACGCGCGCGGGCCTGCAGACCCCATACAGTTCGAGTCCAGCGACCTGCGGGGCCGAACGCGGGAATAGCCGCGTTTGGACTTCCCGGGCAATCTCGAGTTCGCTCTCCAGGCGGGATTTCTCCTGCGATTCGCGCAGCAGGCGTTCGACCGAGGCCGTCATGCCGTCAAACGCCGCGCCCAGGGCGCTCAATTGGTCGCGGGAAGGCAGAGATATCCGGTAGGAGAAGTCGCCCTTTTTCACCTGCTCGGTGGCGTCATAGAGGTTGTCCACGGTGTGGGTCATGGTGCGCGTGAGCCTGACGCCGATGATCAGCGCGAATCCTTCGATAACCAGGAAGATGATCGCCACGCCTTCGAAGGCCAGGACATAGATGCGAGAGTATTCTCCGAGTGTCGCCAGGAGCTGGTAGTTCAGCGTCACAATGCGGGATGTCACGTAGACCAAGACCGGTTGCTCCAGCTTCTGTTCGCCATCTCCGCCCCACAAGATAGGGTCGAGCGTGGAGGCGCCAAACACCGTGAAGTCCAAGCGGTTGAGGGGCTCGGGAACCTGAACCAACTTGGACCGGATCGAGGCGGCTTGGACGTAAGTCCCCTGCGGCGTTTTCACGCGAAAGCTCGGACGGCCGCCCGCGGGGGCGCCCCGCTCTGGCTGGGCTGTGACCACGCCCACGGGGCCAACCCCCGCGCCCACCAGGTCCAGCAGCTCAGGCGTGAAGGGTTGGGAGAGAATAATCGTCAGTTCACCCGAGGGGGTCTGGTTCCTTTCGACGGTGCGCAGGGCAATTTCCCCATTGTCCATGACGATTCCCGCGAACTCTTCGCGTGTGAGCCAACTGGGCATGGTCACGGGGTTGGCGACGGGCCTGCCATCCAGGAAAAAGGCGCGCGTGCGGGAGTCCAGACGAACGGTGATCTCCAGACCGGGATAGTTTGCTCGATGCTCTTGTAGCTCGGAGACATAAAAGGCCCGAATTCGCTCCAGCATTGCCTCCGGCGGCCGCCTTTCGGTCAGGCGCGCCTCGTGGATGACCGCCCGGTTGACTTGCTTCAGCTCCGCAAAACTCTCATGCAACCTCGAGGCCACCAGGAAGGCCGCAAACTGGCCGTTGACAATGAAGGCGCCCAATCCCACCAGCAGCACAATGAGGAGTATGGGGACCACGGCAATGAAGATGTAAGCCACCATGAGCCGCCGCCGGAGTCGCCACAGCAGGCGGTGACGGACGAACCCGATGCCGCGAATGAGAAAGTAAACAAGCGAGGGGATGAAGGTGATCCAGAAGAGGAACCAGAGCGGCCCGGGGACCGGGCCGGTCAGACGCTCGACCAGCCATAGGGCCACGCCGTACGCGATGACCCAGACGGCGAAACGCGTCATCCGGTGAGTGCGGAATTCGACGCGTAGTGCTTCGCGGATCATCTTGTCACGCACTATTTCTCGGCCAACGTCCGGCTCGCGGCCCGGCGGAGGTGGCTGTGCCGCACGCTGTAGCCGAAGTAGATAACGAGTCCGATTGTGAGCCACACCAGCAGCCGCAGCCAGTTGACCCAACCGAGCTTAATCATCATATAGCCGTTGAAGCCGATGCCCAGCAGCGGCACCAACGGTACCAGGGGAGTGCGGAAGGGCCGGTGAACGTCCGGCCGCTTGACGCGCAGAATCATCACGGCCGTACAGACAACCACAAAGGCGAAGAGTGTGCCGATATTCACCATCTTGGCCAGGTCTTCGATGGGCAGGGACCCGCCCACCAGGGAAACCAGCCCACCGGTAATCAGCGTGATGCGGAACGGCGTGCGGAAACGCGGATGCACCCAGCCGAAGATGCTTTTGGGGAGCAGGCCGTCGCTGGCCATGGCGTAGAAGACGCGCGTCTGCCCCAGCAGCATCACCAGGATCACGCTGGTGAGGCCGGCAATGGCTCCTGCCGTGATTACGCCCGAGGCCGCACGCAACCCGTGGCGCAAGAAAGCTTCGGCGATAGGCGCCTCAATGTCGATCGCTTTATAAGGCACCATTCCGGTGAGTATCGCGGCCACCGCAACGTAAAGCAAGGTGCACACCCCGAGGGAGGCGAGAATGCCGATGGGCAGGTTGCGCTGAGGATTTCTCACCTCCTGAGCGGTCGTCGAAATTGCGTCAAAACCGATATAAGCGAAGAAGATGTAGGCCGCGCCCTGCCAAATTCCCCCCACGCCGTAGGGGGCAAAATGCTGCCAGTCGTGCCCCCAGTTGTCCCGGTTGATGTAGAACAGTCCCATGACAATGACAAACAGAACCACGCTCACCTTGATCGCCACAATGGCAGTATTCACGGAGGCGCTCTCGCGAATCCCGATGGCCAACACTAGGGTGACGACAAGAACAATCAGGGTAGCCGGCACGTTCCAGGCGAAGGCCCACCCGAAGATCGTGGGGGCATCGAGCGGAACACCTAGTTGCGCCGCCTTCCGCGCTGCCGTCCAGTGGTCGTAGGAAAGCCACAAGGGAAGCTTGATGCCCAGGTCCCGGAACAGAACCACCACGTGGTTTGACCACCCCGAAGAAACGGTGCTGGCGCCCATGGCGTACTCCAATACCAAGTCCCAGCCGATGACCCAGGCGAGGAACTCCCCCAGGGTGGCGTAGGCGTAGGTGTAGGCGCTACCCGCCAGCGGAATCATGGCCGCAAATTCGGCATAGCAGAATGCGGCGAAGGCGCAGCCCAAGCCGGAAACCACGAAGGAGAGCATGAGCGCCGGACCCGCGTAATTGTGCGCGCCCAGACCGCTCAAGACGAAAATCCCGGCGCCGATGATGGCGCCGATCCCCAGCGCCGTCAGTTGCACCGGACCCAGCACGCGACGCAAGCCCCCTTCCCTCTCCTGCGCTTCCTGCAAAATAAGCTCGAGGGGTTTTCGCAGAAAAAGCCCCGCCATTCGCGCTCCTTCCTGAAAAAGGTCGGGCCGCGGTTCCGCCCCCTTCTGACGGGCAGCCGCACCCCGCCTCCGTCCCTAGGATGTCATCCCCTGGGGGCGCTCCGCCGCCAAAGGTAGTACGCGGGAATTCCCAGCGCCACGATCAGTAATCCTGCCAGGCTGCGCTGGGCTTTGTGCGTCAGGAGCGCCCACTCGACGAATAACGCAAACGCAATGTAGATCGCCGGCAGGACGGGGTAGCCCCAGGCGCGATAAGGACGCGGCGCCTCCGGCCGCGTGCGGCGCAGCCAAAACACCGCCGCAATCGTCAGAACATAAAACAGTACCACGGCAAAAATCACGTAGTCCAACAATTCACTGTAAGTCCCGGTGAGCGTGAGCAGCGCCGCCCACAGCGCTTGCACCATCAGGGAGACTGCCGGCGTACGGTATTTCCGACTGACGCGCGCCACGGGAGCGAAGAACAAGCCATCTTTCGCCATCGCGTAGTACACGCGCGCCCCAGCCAGGATCATGCCATTCAGACATCCAAAGGTGGAAATCATGATGGCGGCCGCCATCAGCCAGGAACCAGTCGTGCCCAGCATCACCTGCATGGCCGCTGTGGCCACGCGGTCCTCTGCGGCGTACTGGATGCCCCGCGCGAGGGGCCCTGCGCCCTGCGCCGTGCCCAAAAGCGGCAGTACGCGGAGATAGACCCAGTTACATCCCAGATAGAGCGTACAGACGACCGTCGTCCCGAGAAAGAGGGCGAGCGGCAGGTTGCGCTTCGGATTGATGATTTCCGCTCCGGTAAAGGTCACGTTGTTCCAGGCGTCGGCGGAAAAGAGCGGGCCTACGAGTGCCACCGCGACCACGGTAAGCGTGGCCAGGTCCCAGTTGGCGCCCTGCCAGAGGTGCTCGACGCGGACCGGCGCCACCCTGGGCCGGGCTATCCACCACAGGCCCAGCCCCACCAGACCCAACAGCGCTCCGACCTTGAGGACGGTAAAGATATTCTGCACCCAAGCGCCCGTCCGCAGACCGAAGATGTTGATGACGCTCAGGAACAAGATCGCCAGGATGGCTATGAGTTGCTGCGAGGACAGGGTCAAGCCGATGGCGCGTCCGAGGAGTTGCACACTCCCGAGATTCAGAAGGATATTGTCAGCAGAAACCCAGGGGACGAATACGCCCAGGAATTTCCCAAAGGCCACCCCCACGGCGGCGTGGGTTCCCGTCTGGATCACCAGGAAGAGCGTCCAACCGTATAGGAAGCCGAACAGGGGCCCAAAGGCCTCGCGCAGGTAAACATACTGGCCGCCCGCTTTGGGCATCATGGCAGCCAGCTCGCCGTAGGTAATCGCGGCGGCCACCGTCATCAAGCCGCTGATCACCCAGGCGAGCATAAACAGCCCGGGCGAGCGCACCTGGCGCGCCACGTCGGCAGCCACGATGAAAATCCCTGACCCGATCATCGACCCCATCACGATGGTCGTGGCGTCAAGGAGACGGAGACCTTTGACCAGCTCGGGAGCCTCGGTGGGTGGCGGTGCGGATGTCGGTGTGGACATGTTTCAGAAAGTGGCTGGCACCTCGTCAGGCCTCGGCGGCAACAGCCCCTGGCCTAGGGACAAACCACGGGGTTACGAACCGCCCAAAACCCGCAGAAATTCTCTGGCACGCGCCCCGATGTCCGCCGCCTTGAGCAAATCGGCGATCACTGCCACCGAATCAGCCCCCGCCTCGGTTACTTCCCGCGCCGTCGCGAGGGTTATTCCGCCGATGGCGACCAACGGCTTGCGCGTTGCCTGGCGCGCCTCCCGCAGGCCGGCAAGGCCAACCACGGCGTCGGGCTTTGCCTTGCTTTCGGTGGGGAAGATAGGCCCGAAGGCGATGTAGTCGGCCGATGACTGGTCCGCCTCGCGCACCTGGGCCAGGTCATGCGTGGAGCAGCCTACAAGCTTGCCCGGCTCAAGGCTGCGGCGCGCCAGCTCCACGGGCAAATCGTCCTGCCCCAAGTGGACGCCGTCAGCCCCTACGGCTCGAGCCACGTCGGCGCGGTCGTTGACAATGAAAAGCCCGCCGGCACGCCGCACCTGCTCCGCTATCTGGCAGCCGGCTTCGTAGAGCTGGCGGGAAGAGGAGTGCTTGTCGCGATACTGGATCAGCCGCACGCCCGCGGCGAGCAGAATCTCGCAAACTTCTGTCAGCGAACGGTCCCCGGTTTGTGCGGCGTCGAGGATGGCATAGAGGCGCGGAAGTGAGAAACCCATAAGTGGCGTGAAGCCTGAAGCCCTAGAACCCGCCCGCCCCGTTGGGCGAGAAGCGCGCCAGGAAGCGCGTATCGAACTTGCCGGCGCGAAAATCCGGGTCGGCCATGATCTTTTCGTGAATGGGAATGGAAGTGGAAATCCCCTCCACGATGAACATCTCCAACGCCCGCGCCATGCGGCTGATGGCTTCGGCACGGTTCTTGCCGTGCACGATCAGCTTGGCAATGAGCGAATCGTAGAAGGGCGGGATGACCGATTCGGCGTAGGCGGCGGTGTCCACGCGCACGCCCGTACCACCCGGGACGTGAAACCCGGTCACCTTGCCGGCCGAGGGCGCAAAGGTTTCGGGATTCTCCGCACAGATCCGGCACTCGATGGCATGCCCGCGCAAGCCTACGGTCTCGCCCTCGATGGGCAGCCGTTCCCCTGCCGCCACCTGGATCTGGAGCTTAACGAGATCCAGCCCGGTCACCATTTCGGTCACGGGGTGCTCCACCTGGATGCGCGTGTTCATCTCCAGGAAAAAGAGGTTGCGGTTTTCGTCCATCAGGAACTCGACCGTGCCGGCGTTGGTGTAGCCGATCTTCTGCAAGGCCCGGACCACCTCGCCCCCCAGCCGCTGCCGCATGGCCGCGTCGATCTGGGTCGAGGGTGATTCTTCCAGCAGCTTCTGGTGGCGCCGCTGAATCGTGCACTCGCGCTCCCCCAGATGGATGACCTTGCCGTGATGGTCCCCCATGACCTGAAACTCGATGTGCCGCGGCGAAGTAATGTATTTCTCGATGTAAACATCCGGGGTGCCGAAGGCCGCCGCGGCCTCGTTGCGCGCGGTCTGGAGGGCGCCGGCCAGCTCCTCCGGCAATTTCACGATGCGCATTCCCCGGCCCCCGCCTCCGGCCGCCGCTTTGATCATAACGGGGTAACCGATAGCCGCGGCAACCTCCCGCGCCTCAGACTCGGACTGAATCACCTCCGACCCTGGCAGCACGGGCAGGCCTAGCTCTGCCATCGTGCTCCGCGCCCGGTTCTTGTCGCCCATCAGCCGGATGGCGTCGGGGTGAGGTCCGATGAAGGCCAGTTGGGAGGTCTGGCACACCTCAGCAAAGTGGGCGCTCTCCGCCAGGAAGCCGTAACCCGGATGGATGGCGTCCGCCCCGGTGATTTCCGCCGCCGAAATAATGCTGGCCACGTTCAGATAGCTCTCGGAACTGCGCGGCGGCCCAATGCACACCGCCTCATCGGCAAAGCGGACGTGGAGGGAATAGCGGTCGGCCTCGGAATAGACGGCGACCGTGCGGATACCCAACTCTTTGCAGGCACAAATCACCCGCAGGGCGATTTCACCACGGTTGGCGATCAGGATTTTCTCGAACATGACTTCCAGTCAAACCGAAAAGCGAAACTCGCAACCAGAAGCTCAGCGAGTTTCGATTTTCGCGTTTCGAATTTCGATCTCCAGCCAATCAGCTACTTCTTGTGAGAGGGATTGATGGCAAACAAGGATTGTCCGTATTCCACCGGCTGACCACTCTCGACGTAGATACGGACAATCTCCCCAGCAACTTCGGACTCGATCTCATTCATTAATTTCATGGCTTCAATGATGCACAAAGGTTGTCCCACCTGCACCACATCCCCCAGCTTGACGAACGGAGGCGCGCTCGGGGCAGGCGCACTGTAGAAGGTGCCCACGATGGGCGACTTGATGATATGGACTTCTTCGGTGGTTTCGGCAGGCACCGGCTCCTCCGGAACTGCCGTAGGGCTCACCGGAGGCGCCGCCTGAGCCGGTGGGGGCAGCGATGGCCACACTGTCGGACCATTTACCGCGTAACCCGCCAGGCCGGGGTTCTCCGCGTGGCTGTTGCCGCGCTTGATGCGAATCCTCGACCCGCCCTTCTCCATCTCAAATTCGCTGATTTCCCGCTCAATGAGGACGTCAATCAGCTCGCGGATCTCCTTCAGGTTCCAGGTGCTCCCTGAAGCTTCTCCTCCACGGGGTGGATTCCTGCCAGGCATTGGTTCTTCTCCGCGGGAGCGCCGCGTTAGCTGGCCCGCCGGGGCCCGCGCTGCCGCCCCCTACATTATGATCCAGTCGTCCTTGGGCGCGGGCGTGAGGATCTCCCCGCCCCCTCGCCTCACCAGAACCGTGTCTTCAATGCGAATGCCGCCTAGACCCTCCAGATAGACTCCCGGTTCGACCGTAACCACGCAGCCGGCCTCGAGTCGCTGCCGCTCGCCCCGGGCCAGCCGCGGCTTCTCGTGAATCTCCAGGCCGACGCCGTGTCCGGTGCTGTGCGTGAAGCAACCATCCAGGCCGCGTGCCGCCAACGCGCGCCGCGCGGCCGCATCGACGTCTCGGGCCCATTTCCCAGCGCCAAGGCTCCTCACGGCCCGCTGCTGGGCTTCCAGGACGGCGCTATACAGACTCCGCACACGCCGGCTGGGATTCCCCAGGTAAAAGGTCCGCGTCATGTCCGCCGCGTATCCGCGAAGTATAGCACCAAGATCAAAGATAACCAACTCACTTTTCTTCAACAACTTGGCGGAGGCACGCGCATGGGGCCAAGCTGCACGGGGCCCCGAAGCCACAATGGTTTCGAACGCTGCCCCGTCCGCCCCCCGACGTCGCAACCGGTAGTCTATCTCGGCCGCCAAATCACATTCCCGCACGCCGGGGCGCACTTGCTTAATCACCTCCGCAAGAACCGCAGCAGTGAGCCGGCCAGCGTTTCGGATACACTCAATCTCCTCCGGATCTTTGACATACCGCAACTCCTCGACGAGCTCGCCCGCTGGTGTCAGGCGCACGGTTCCGGGAGTCTGCCCCGCCAGCTCACGGAGCCCTGCGCAGGTCAGGTGTCCGTCCTCATAGCCAGCCTTTTTCACCCCTCTTTTCCCCAGCCAGCGGCCCGCCGCCTTAAGGAGGCTGCCCCTCTCCTCGACGACCTCCACGCCTCGGGCCTGCTCCCGAGCCTGCTGCGTATAGCGCGGGTCGACCCAGAGAAGGGCTTCCGAAGGGCCGAGAATGGCCACCCCCGCGCTCCCCCGAAATCCAGTCAGGTAGAAGATGTTGACAGGGTTGGAAACCAGCAAAAGGGGCAGTTTGCGCCGCTCGAGGAGTTGCCGCAGCCGCTCCTGCCGTCTCTCGAGAGAGTGGGGACGCGAGAGTGGATGCATCGAGAGAAACAAAAAGGAGGAGACTCGCGTCTCCTCCCCGTAACTGGAGATTGGGTCGAGGTGCAACCGACGACTACCCGGGCAACACCTTGGGTGATACGAAGAAGAGCAACTCCCGGTCCTCGTCCGTCACGTTGCTCTTCTTGAACAGGTGCCCGAGGAGGGGGATGCTGCCGAGCAAGGGCACATACGTAGCTGTCTTGGACCGCGTAGTCACTGTCACGCCGCCGAACACCACCGTGCCGCCGTCCGGAACCAGGACTTGAGTCGTCGCCTGCTGGGTATTGATGACCCTCCCGACGCCAAACACCAGGTCTCCCGGCGAGTTATTGGCCACGTTGATGTCCAGGAAGATGTTGCCGTCCTCGGTGACCTGCGGAGTCACTTTCAGTGTCAACGTGGCGTTCACGTACGTGACGCTGATCGTGTTATTGATCGTCGTCTGGACGGGGATCTGCGCGCCTTGCATGACTGTCCCCGGCACGTTGTTCTGGGTGACGATGGTCGGCCGCGAGATAGTCTTCGCTTGGCCACGGGTCTCGGCCGCCGCCAACCCCGCGCTGATGAAGTAGCGCGCGCCGACGTTGGTTACCGCGATGACTCCGAACCCGGTGGCAGCGGCAGGCGTTATGCTGATGGTCGGGGCGGGAATACCCCCGCTGGCCGGGATGCTCGTCGTTACCGAGGCGCCCGTCCCCGAGGCTCCGCCCGTATTGGTCGTACCGGACTTGTTGCCGTAGCCGCCACTCAGCGCCACTCCCAGGTCGCGCGAGAAGTTCGCCGTGGCGAGAACCACGCGGGCCTCAATCTGCACCTGCTTCGCCTTCTTGTCCAGCTTAGTGATAATCGACTCAATGACGGGAATCCGCGTCTCGATGTCGGAAACGATCAGGGTGTTCGTGCGCTCATCCACCAGGATGCTCCCGTTCTCGCTGAGCGCACCACCCTTCTTGCCCTTGCCCGCCCACGAATTCAACATGGTCGCGATCGTCGAGGCCTTGGCGTAATTGATGGGACGAAAGACCGTCACCAGAGGCTGCGCTTTCTCGCGAGCGTCCGCCAGCTTAGTGGTGGCCTCTTGCTCAGCAGTCAGCGTTTCCACCCTGGAGATGCGCAACACATTTCCTTCCAGGGCTTTCCCCAGGCGGCTGTTCTTCAGCACAATATCCAGAGCCTGGTCCCAGGGCACCGTGTCCAGGACCAGCGTCACACTTCCCGTCACGTTCGGATCCACGATAATGTTCAAGCCGCTGATTTCATGGATCAGGCGGAAGAAATCCTTCAGGTCGACATCCTTCAAGTTGAGAGAAATCGGTTCGCCCGTGTACTTGGGTTGTTCCGGCGCAGCTCCCGCGGCTTGGCCGAGGGCGACCGCGGAAATCACGCTCGAACTTCCCGCCACGGTCATTGCCGCCTTGGCGGCCTGCACGGCCTCCGGAGCCTCTGCCGGGACTTCCGGCTTGGGAGCCGCCGACATCTCCGACGAACCCGCCGCGGCCGGCAGCACATTCCGCACATCAATGCCCGCCGGTGCTGGCATCGGCGCCGGGGTCGAGCCGGCGTTGCTCGTCGCGACTTCCGTCTGCGGTTCCGCCGCAGCGGGAGCCGACGCCTCCGCAGCTATCTGCACAGACTTCTCTTTCACCCTGGGCGGGGCCGGAGCCGTCTCGGCCGGCGCAGGTGCGGCCACCGGCTGGGCGGCGGAGCGAGATCTCAGTTCGACCCGAACGCCTCCCGGTTGGGCATGCACGTCAAAGGCGGGGGCGCCAACAAGATCCGCCACCACTCGGACCACCGACGGGCTCCCCTCGCGGAACTGCCCAACCCGCACCGCTTTGAGATGGGCCGAGGACGCGGTGTAGGCTCGCTGGCGCGTGCCCGCCTGCGCTCCCGCAAGATCCACCACCAGGCGCGATGGGTTCGCCAACTGCAGCACGCTGTAAGCGGTAGGCCGCGTGGTCGAAATGTCGACGAAGGTCTCCCCGGCAGGGCCCGCCGTGATAGCAATGTCGGAAACCCTTGCCGGTCCGGCGGGAGATGCTTCGGGGGCCTTAGCCTTCGCGGGCACCACAGGTGCTACGGCGGGCGGAGCCGGGGGAGCCGCAGGCACAGCAGCTACCGAGGCTTCAGAGGACTCCGGCCCGACGAGCAGCCGCAGTCCCGCCGCCTCCTGCCGTATCTTGAACGGCGCCGAGCGCGTCAGGTTCACCTGAACCCGAACCACCGGCTGGCCGCTGGCATCGGTGTACTGCACCAAGTGGTACCCGCTCAGCACACCTCCCGCCCATTGGCCGTCCCGCGCCACCCCGCTGGCCCTCACCCCCGTGAGGTCCACCAGCACAGTGTCCGCGGTCGCTTGCACCGCCTGGAAGGAGTACTCTCCCTCAATGCGCAGCAGGAGCTGGTTGGCCGAGGCTGGACCGACGGTCGTGACCGCCTTCAAACTCGCCTGCGGCGAAGCCGCAACCAGGCGACTCTGGGCGACGAAGACCATCCCCAAGGTCAACCATATCATCGTGAGTGTAAGAATAGCTTTGCGTCTCATCGTCCCTCTCCAGGGCCCTGACTCAGTTTCTTGACCACTTCGCGAACAGTCACCCGCCCACTAGGGTCCTTGACGTTCTCCTGGAAATATACTGTGTCAGGTGTGATCTTGCTGACGACGCCATTGTAGACCGCGTCGTTTTCCCGCAGGAAATAGGCGCGGTTGGCGTTGGTGTCCACAACCGCTATCATGGCATTGGTGGCATCGAGGCGAACAATCCCCTCCAATCTCAGTTGACTGATGCGCAAGCACCGCTTGCCAGTGCAGGGTGAGATCACCTCTTCTTCTTCGGCGGTCCCGCCGCCCGGACCAGGGGCAGGCGGGAGCTTGAAAGGATCACGCCGCCCGGCGATCTCAGGCGCCCGTCCGGCCTGCGGCCCGGGTGGCGCACTCTCCTGCGGCTTGCCAGAGGTCCGCTTGGCGGCGACACTCCGGCGAGCGTTGGATTTCGCCGCCGGCGAGGTGGCCTGCGCGCCCGCCACGGCTTGGACCGCCGGATCAACCCCCATAGGCTGGGCCTGTCCCACCTTCACCCAGACCCAGGTCACGGCGATTGTGATGAGCAGCGAACTCCAAAGTATTTCTTTCCTTGCACCCTTAAGCCCATCTTTGAGCATGTCTGCCATCCTGCCCTATCGCTTTTTTGGTGGCGCCGGAGCGGGCAGCGGCTGCGAGCGGTTAAAGTACGTGACCACCACGCAGTTGGCCCCCACGGTTTCGCCGGGAAGAATCGTGTATTTTCCCAGACCTCCGCCCACCGGGGGGCCCAGAGCAAGACCCGTGACGCTCACAATCCGCTCCTGCTCCTTGCCCGCCAGCCGTTGAAAGAAACTCAGCAGGGCGTAGTAGGTCCCGTCGAGGCGGAGAGTAAAAGGCATTTCGACGTAAAAATCACGGTCCGCCGGCGGCTGGGCAACGAAGCTGCGCAAGTGGATCGTCGTGCCTACCGCCGTATCGTATACCATTCTCACGAACTGGTCGGTGGCTGGCTCATCCGGAACGAGCAACCGACGGGTAGCCAGTTGCTTTTCCAGTGACGCAATGCGGTTCAGCAATTCCGTTCGCTCCCTCTCTACCGCCTGGTTCTTTAGATTCTCCGCGCGCACGCGGTCGACGTCGGCCGCCAGTTTGCGGCGCGCCTCGGAAAGGGGCAGCACGTAAAGGTAGAAAACCACCCCTGCCAAGACCACCGCGCCGGCGGCAAAAATCACCCCCTGAACGACTGCCGGAAGATCACTGAAGCGCTTGGCCATTGTTGCTCCCCCTACATTCCTGCCTGCCGTGCCGGGGCCGCAGGCGCCGCGCCCGGCGGCGCCGCGGGAGGCGCCGCAGAAGGCATCTTATACACACAGTCGATACTGAACTTGAAGTTCAGCCGGTTCTGCTGGTCGTCTTGGAAGTACTGCCGCAACTGCACGTCGTCAAAATTGCCGGAGTTCTTAAGCGCCGCCACAAAGGTGGCGATCGACTCCACCGAATTCGACTGCCCTTGAATGACAGTTCGGGCTCCCGCCGGGGCGATTGTCAACAGGTAGAGGTCATTGGTACGATTAACCAAGGCCCCCAGGGTGGCCATGAAGTCCGTCGGCCCGACGCGACTGGCTTCGAGCATCTGGATCGTATTGGTGCGCCGCTCCAGTTGCTGCTGTTGAGCCAGATAGCGCTGGTTCTCGGCGCGAATCCCCGCCAAGCGATCGGCCTCGCGTTTCTCGTCCACCAACTTCTTGTTGAGGTCGGCGATCTGGCTCGTCCAGTAACGATACATAAAGCCCACGACGCCGAAGGCGACAAGCAGGCTGGCCACAAAGATCACGGCCTGGCGTGCCGCGGTGGGCGGAGGCCCCGGCGGCTTCGCCGCACGTCTAGCAACTCCCAGCAGGTTAATCCTGATCATGGCGTGTCAAAGCTCCTCAACGCCAGCCCCACCGCCACGCTCATGCGCGGAGCGATGTCGTTAATGTAGCTGGTGTCGAACTTGGAGGGATTGATGTCCACCCTCTGAAAGGGGTTCATGATCTCGACCGGGATAGTGAATTCCTCTTTGAGCAGGTCGACCATCCCTTCGATTCTTGCCGTGCCTCCGGCCACATAGATCTGCTGGATGTTCTCCGTGGTGGTCGTTTGCCGGAAGAAGTCAAAGGTCTTTTGCACTTCCAGGAGCAAAATCTCCGAGACGGAACGAATGTGCGGGGTCTTCGCGTCCGGAGCCACATTGGGGACTTCCTGACCCTGCTTGAGCTTCTCCGCATCCTCGAAACTGAGATCGAGTTCCTTTTGCAGGGTGTCGGTGTATTGGTTGCCGCCCACCGAAACGTCGCGGGTGAACAAGGGCACCCCGCCCCGCACCATGTTGATATTCATGATGCTGGCGCCGATGTTCAACAAGGCGATCATGCGGTCCGGCGGGGGTTCGTAATTCACCTCGAAAGCATTCTGGAGCGCGAAGGCGTCAATATCCACCACCGCGGGGGCCTTCCCCGCCTGGCTCAGAACGTTCGTATGGTTCAGGATCTTATCGCGCTTCACCGCCACCAGCATCACATCGAAACCCGGGCCTGCCTGGGCCGGGCCCAGCACCTGGTAGCTCAAGTTCACGTCGGCCATATCAAACGGGATATACTGCTGCGCCTCATAGGGGATGGCGTTGGCAACTTCGTCTTCGGTGGGGGCATTTACCGAGATCTTCTTGACAATCACCGAGTGCCCGGAAACCGAGGTGGCGACGTGCTTGCTCTTGATCTTGCTTTCGGAAAAGATCTTCTCAATGGCGTTGGACACCGAGAAGGAATCCATGATGGCGCCGTCCACCACCGTGTCCTGGCCCAGGTTTTCGATCCCCAGGTTCAGGAGCTCATAGGCGCTTCCCTTCTTGCGGAGCTCGACCACCTTGACCGAGCTCGAACCGATGTCCAAGCCGACCAACCCCTTCGGTTTTCCAAATCCAAACATGGGCCATGCTCCCTACCGCACGTCCGCGCGCAGCCTTCGCCCCGTGCGCGCTTCGCGTTGCGTGCTCTGTTTCTCCATCCAATGATCCAGGACCGTCTTCTTGAACTTCCAGCGGTTCCCGAGCTTAAAGGCCGGAATCCTCTCCTCGTAGACGTATTTGTACAGGGTCTCGCGCGAAACCCCCAGGTATTCGGACGCCTCACGGATGTCCATGACCTCGCGAATCTCTACCATGATGCCAGCCTTCAGAACATGCTTTCTCGGTTGCCGAACTCGATATCAGCCAATCATCGCCTGACCCCAGGAAATGGGGTCCTTGCCCTTGCTTGTACGCCCCCGATAGGGGAATGTCAAGCTTTTTTTTGGGTATCTTAGGGTTTTTTATCGAAATCGCCTACCGAATCGGGGAGATTTGCCCCATATCCTACAAGCTGTTGGGGTGTCCCGGCACATCACTACTGCATTTTGGCATGCGGCAGCCTCGGGGGGGCCTTCCCGCCTACCCCACCGGGAGTTGCCCTACGGGAATGGGCGCCCGGTACTCCCAGTCCGCCGTGGCGCTGGTCTTATAGCGGAACAGCTTGCAGACCTTGCAGAGCTGCGCCACGGCATAAGGGCTTTGCTGGTCTTGCCATTGATGGTGGCAAGTTCCCGCAAGCGGCTTTTTCTGCTCCGGCTCTGGCAGTTTACGGCTCATGAATAATCCATCCGGGGCAACTTGTCCTGCGGTTACTGGCTTGCCGCACCCAGCTCGCGAATCCAAATGTTCCGGTAGCGAACCGGGTGGCTGTGATCCTGAAGCAGGAGGGGCAGCTTTTCCCGGTGCGCCCGGTAGGGAGGTCGTTGCTTGTGCGCGGTCGGGCCGCTGAGTTCGACATTATCTTGAACCAGCACGCCATTGTGCACGACGGTGACGCGCGCGCGGCGCAGGAGCTGGCCATCCGCGGCGAAACGCGGCCCGTGGAAGATAATGTCGTGGGTCTGCCACTGGCCGGGTGGCCGCACAGCGTTGACCAGCGGGGGGTACTGCCCGTAAACGGCCGCCGCCTGTCCGTCCGCGTAAGTCTCGTTGTTGTACGAGTCGAGCACCTGCACCTCGTACAAACCCATCAAGTAGACCCCGCTATTGCCCCGATCCTGGTCCTTGCCCCTGGGCGGGTCGGGGGCGGCCCACTCCACGTGCAACTGACAGTCACCGAAAGCTTGCCTGGTCTGGATATCACCACTCCCTGCGACCACTTCGAAATAACCGTCCTCCACCTTCCACTTCGCCGGCTCACCCTTGGGCGTCTGCCACTGGGAGAGGTCCTTGCCGTCGAATAGCACGATAGCATCAGAGGGAGGACGGCCCGGCTGGTCCTGAGTGCTCGCCGTCCCAGGTGTGATGATCGGTGGCCGTGGCCGATTCACATCGTGGATTCCCCACTTGCTATCAACCTGGCCAGCCAAGCCTGAAGCGGCCATACCTGCAACCAACGCCACGGCAGCCAGGAGCCCGCTGGCGGTCTCCGTACGATTTCGCATTGTCCTTCTCCTCTCCCCCGCGTCGGTGTTCCTCCGCGGAACACAGGTTCGCGCGCACCGCGTGTAGCAGAGGCGAAAGTGTACGTCCGCACCCTCGACCATGTCCAGCGGTCTGAGGTTTGAGCCAGCAGTTGACAGTTGGCCGCATAGGGGTTCAGACTTTTTCCGTTCGTTGTCGTCCGCACGCCACCAAGCGTTTCCGGGGGCCTCGTGGAGATGAGCACACGCCGCGCCGGTGAAAAGAGCCCAATCACCCGAAGCATCCAGGTCGTTGCCCTGCTCACGGTGCTCGGGGCGGCGAGCGCGCTGCGCGGAGAGCAAGAGGGGTTGCTGGCCGAGGGCACCAGAGCGCTCTACCGGGGCGATCCCGTTGCCGCTGGCGCCCTGGCGAGAAAATACCTCAAAACCCATCCGGGAGCCTCTGCGGGCCTCGTACTTCTGGCGCGGGCCGAAGTGGCCCAGGGAAAGCATCTATCCGCCTACCAGGAACTCCGGAAAGTCTTGCGCGCGGAACCCAAGAGTATCGATGCGCTTTATCTTCTGGGCCGGGTCTGCCTGCTCCTCTCGCAGGCGGAGCACCAAGCGCTCTACGCCCTTGCCCCTGACTCAGCGCGCGTTCACCAGCTTCTGGCAGAGTCGTATCAGGTCCAGCACAACCGTGCCAAGGCGGAGGAGGAATACCTGGCGGCCTCAAGGGCTGACCCCCGCTCGGTGGAAGTCCTGAACGCTCTGGGTGAATTGAAACGGACCCAGTTCCACTTTGATGAGGCTCTCGCGTACTATTCGCAAGCCGCGCAGATTGAACCGCGCAACTACGACAGCGCCTACGGGCTGGGCGTGTGCTATCTCTACCAGGAGGACATCACCCGGGCCACCGGGGAGTTCCGGCGGGCGCTGGCGCTTGACCCGGACTCCGCCCCCGCCCGTCTGGCCCTGGGGGATGCCCTGCTGCGCGCCGGGCAGACCACTGAGGCGGTGGCTGAGTTGCAGGCTGCCGCGGCTCTCGAACCCAACATGCGGCAGGCCTACACCTTGCTCGCCCGCGCCCACCGCCGGTTGGGACAGTTGCAGGAGGCGGAGGAAGCCCGGAAGAAATCCGATGAACTAACGCAAAAGGAACGGGCTTTTCGTGAGGAGGATTTCTCGACGGACGGCTTGGGCACGGCTGAGGTCCCGCCAAGTCCCGAGGCGAACCCGCCCGTCGGCCCTGAGCAATGAGACCTGCTGTGAACGCGGAGGGAACATCCAGGACAGCTCGACTCCACCGGCCCGCGGTCTGCGTTTGCGCGTGCGGCGCGGCCGTGTTGCTCTTACTGGCGGGCAGGCCGGCCAGGGCGCAGCAGGCTGCGTCATTGCCAGCTTCGCTCGAGCGCTTGTTTATGGAGGGTGTGCAGGCGCAAAAGACCGGAGAGCTGGAGGTGGCCGAAAAGCTCTTTCTTGAGGTGCTGCGCCGGGGTGGCAAGGTCGCATTCGTTTACAGCAACTTGGGGATCGTGTACCAAATGCGAGGGGATCATTCACAGGCCATCGCCCAGTTTCGCGAAGCCGCCCGCTTGCAGCCGAACTATGCGGCGCCCCGCATTCTGATGGGTGCGAGCCTGCTGGCCCTGGGGAAAGTGGCCGAGGCGACCCCGCAGCTCGAGCGTGCCGTGAAGCTTCAGCCCCGTGAGCCGTTGGCCCGCCAGCAGTTGGCCAAAGCTTACGAGCGCGCGGGCAACTTCCCCGGCCTGGCGGACCAGCTCCGGGCTCTGCGGGAGATTACACCGCAGGAGCCGGAATACGCCTACCAACTTGGGAGAGCTTACCTGCAGCTCGCAGGCTGGTGTGTCCGGGAAATGGCGCGGGTCAATGGCCGCGCCGCCCGCGTCTATCAGGCCCGCGCGGAGAATTACCGGGTACTGGGTCAGCTCGA
>Ga0315288_10003181_pt1 | contig 20954 bp, 16 predicted proteins | sample YL17G11_20_MG_FD_203454 | JGI IMG/M metagenome (GOLD analysis project Ga0315288, IMG submission 203454) | Sediment microbial communities from Yellowstone Lake, YNP, Wyoming, USA - YL17G11_20 | ecosystem: Environmental > Aquatic > Freshwater > Lake > Sediment | place: USA: Wyoming | collected...
CCTGCGCCAGGGCTGGCTGGAGGCGGGGGCCGGCTACTCCGACTGGGGAGGGGGGGGGCACGATTTCGCGGCGGGCACCCTGGTCGCCTTCTCGGCCCTGGAGAGGCTGGAAGTGGGAGGGCGGGTTTCCTACCTGGACCGGACCCGGTCCCGCAACGAGGTCCTCTTCGGGGAAAGGCTCTCCTCGGACATCGATGAGAACGGCCTGGGCGACCTGGACCTTTACGGCAAGTTCCGGTTCGGCACGCATCCCCGGGACTGGAGCGCGGGACTCGTCGTGAAGATCCCCGCCGGCGACGACAGGGAGCGGCTCGGTTCCGGGCGCACCGATTATGCGGTCTTCCTCGCCACCCGCCGCACCTTCGAAGAATTCGCCTGGATCGGGAACGCCTCCGTCCGGGTCAACGGGGACTCCCGCACACCCGGGGGCGGCAGCGGCAAGATGTCGGGCTCCCTGGGAGGGGGGGCGATCTTCAGGATCTCCTACTCCTGGAGCTTCATGGCCGAGGCGAGGTACGAGACCCGACGCTACGAGGGGGGGGACGTGGACTTCAGGATCACCCCCTCCCTGGATTTCCGGCCCACGGAGAACCTCGCGCTCAGGCTGGGGGTCGCTCTCGGCCTGGCCGACGGCTCCCCGGACCAGGAGGCCGCCTTCTCGGTCGTCTTCCACTTCTGAGCCAGCGTGTCGGCTCCGCCGCACCGGACATTCGCCGATGGCGACGTGCGACGCTATGCTGGGTCCCGTCTCTGCAGGTCCGCGGGCCCGGAGGCTTCCCCAAAACTGGAGAACTCGATGAAAGCTCTCGCCGTCCTGTTCTTGATGCTGTGCCTCTTCACCGTTGCCCTGGGAGAGGAGGCCACCGCCGTCGCGCCCGAAGAGGTGCTGGACGCTCCGGGCGGCAAGCCCATCGCCATCCTTCTGCCCGGGGCCGTGCGCAGCACGGTGGAGACCCGGGAAGGATACGCGCGCATCCGGCTGGAGGGATGGATCCGTCTTCCAGGGACGGCTTCTCCCATGGCCGGTCCCGCGCCCGCGCCGGCCCTTCCCCCCTCTCCGCCGGAGGCGCCGCGCGGGGCCCTCGCCGGGACCGTGGCCGCCACCCTCTCCTCGGGCGAAATCCGTTACGGCGCCGGGGCGTGGCTCGCCGTCCTGGGTCCGGCGGACGATCTGGAGCCGGCCTGGAGAGACTTGAAGGAGAGCTTCGAGAAGGAGAAGGCCGACCTGGAAGGGCGGATCCTGGACCTGAGGGACCAGGAGAAGAGGGCCCTCGCCAGCTCGGACAATCTCACCCAGGCGACCCGAAACCAGGATCGTGTCCGGAGCTCGCTGAAGGTGGCGGAGAAGGAGAGACAGGAAGTCCGGGAGCGATATGCAAGGAGTGCGGACGAGCTGTTCCGCAGGCACCAGGTGGCGGAAGTGGCCGCGGACATCGAGGGACGCTACTCTTTCCCGGCCCTTCCTCCGGGGAAGTACTACCTGCTGGCGATCCTGACGACCGGGGAAGGGGTCCAGCGATGGTACCTTCCCGTGGAGGTGGGCGCGCAGGGCGGCACAATTCAGGAGTTGCGCTCGGACGCGACGGGGCCGGATCCCTATTTCGGCACGAGGTAAAGGACGGACCGGCTGGCGCTGAGCGGTTAAAACACTATATTGACGCCGGACCGGCGGGCCCGCCCGGGCCTGAGACCTCCGGCGCGGGAGTGATGGACCGATGAGAGTTCGTCCCTGGAAATTCCTGGTTCTCTCCGCGATTTTCGCGATCCTGCCCGCACGGGCGGAGCAGGCCCCTCAGACGCGTCCTGCACGGGACGTGGTGGAGGGAGTCTGGCGGCTGGAAAGAATCGTGCGCTCCTCCGGCACCGTGGAGACCAGCGGCGGTTTCATCTTCCAGGGAGGCTACTACAGCAGCACCGTGAACTACTCCCAGGAAGGGACGCAGACGAACATCTCCCAGTTCGGCACCTACGCGCTGGAAGGGAACCTTCTCTCCCTGCTCCCGTCGGTGCAGGTCTCCACGCGGGCCCAGGTCGTCATCTACGAGCCCGAGCCCCCTTTCAGCCTGGACGTCTCCGTCACCGGGGACGAGATGAAAGGGGTGGCGGTGAAGGACGGGACCACCTTCGTCTTCCGGAGGCTGCGCTGAACCCGCCCCTCTTCGAGGAGTTCGAGGATCACCTCCGGCGGCTCAGTCTCCGGACGCAGATCCCCCTCCAATCCCTGCCGGTGCTCCTGGGCGACATCGCCGGAGTGCTCATGCAGGAGGCCCGCACGACCCTGTTCGAGGAGCGGGATGAGGTGACGGTGGATCCCCGCCTGGTCCGGGAAGAGCTGATCCGGATGGGGCACGACGGGAGCGGGCTGGATCTTCAGCGGGTGCGGCTGCTCCTGGATTTCTTCATGGAGAAGATGGTCGATCCTGAGGCCTCCCGAAACTGAGTTCAGACGCGGATTCGCACGATCGTCGCCCCGCGCCCCCCCTCCCGCTCCTCCGCCTCCGAGAATCCCTCCACGTGCGGGTGCGTCTGCAGGAAGCCCCTCACGGCCGCCCGGAGCTTTCCCGTGCCGATCCCGTGGACGATTCGCACGGGGCTGAATGCCGCCAGCGAAGCGTCGTCGAGGTACTTGTCCAGGATCTCCAGCGCCTCCTCCACCCGCTTCCCGATGAGATTGAGCTCCCGCGGGAGGGTCGGCCCCACCGGGCGGGACAGGCTCACGCCCCGGGGGAGGGCGCGATCGGGCCTCCGGGCGGGCTCCGGGGCTTCCAGGTCTGAGAGAGGAAGGGTCAGCCTCTTGCCGCGGGAAAGCACCACGACGCGATCCCCCTCCAGGCGCTCCACCGAGCCCTCGACGCCCATCGAGGCCACTCGGACCGGATCGCCGGGCTTCAACCCGGCGGGAGCGGGACCGCGCGGGCGGGAGGCGGAGGCCAGATCGGGCGGGAGGCCGTCCCGGACCCCCTCCAATGCCTTCTTCTCGTGGCGCTCGAGCTCCCGGCGAAGCCGGCGCTCCTCCTCCCGATCCGACACCTCCCGGAGATAGGCTTCCCGGCGCTCCTGCAATTGGACCGCGGCCTCCTCCAGGAACTGGGCGAACCGGGATTCCCGGTCCAGGGACAGCCGCCGTTCCGCCTCACGCCGCTCGACATCCCTCAGGCGGTCCTCCCGGGCCTGCTCCTCCATCCGTCGGATCTTTCCCTCCAGATCCTCTTGGAGGAAATTCAGCGTCTTGAGATAGTCCTCCAGCATTTCCCGCTGGCGGGGAAGGAGGCTCCTGGCGTGGCGGACGATCTCCCCGGGGAGGCCCAGGCGTTCCGCGATGTCCAGTCCGCCGCTTCTTCCCGGGACCCCGGCACGCAGGCGATAGAGCGGTCGGAACGAGGTCTCGTCGAATTCCATGGAGGCGTTGGCCACGCCCCCCGTGCTGGCGGCGTAGGCCTTGATGCTCTGGTGGTGCGTCGTGGCCAGGAGCAGGGCACCCCGTTTCCGGAAGTACTCGATGATGGCCGCCCCCAGGCAGGCGCCTTCCTCCGGGTCGGTGCCGGTTCCCACTTCATCCAGGAGCACCAGGGACGGGTCCTCCATCTCACGGGCCATGGAGGAGATGCCTGCCATCCGCGCCGAGAAGGTGCTCAGGCTGTCCGGAATCGACTGGCGGTCGCCGATATCGATGAGGATCCGGCGGAAGACCGGCAGCCGGGCTGCGGCGGCCGGGACCTTCAGCCCGCTCTGGGCCATCAGCGCCAGAAGCCCCACGGTCTTGAGGGCCACCGTCTTTCCCCCCGTGTTGGGGCCGCTGATCACCAGAACGCGGTGCCCCCCCTCCATGACCAGATCCAGGGGCACCAGAGGACGGCCGGATCTCCGCAGGCTGATTTCGAGGATCGGGTGCCTCGCCCCATCCAGAAGGAGGCGGGGTCCCGCGGTCTGCTCCGATGGGTCCGTCAGCTCGGGGTCGGTGGCCCGCATCTCCTCCGCGAGGGCCGCCTTGGCAGAAAGGAGATCCGTTTCCGCCACGAGCTCCGCGAGAAGGGCGAGATCCGCCGTGCGGCTCCGGAGGAGATCCGTGAAGTCCAGGAGGATCCGGCGCTGCTCCACCTCCTCCTCTTCCTTCAGCCGGACCAGCTCGTTGTTCAGCGGGACGGTGGAGAGAGGCTCCATATAGACCGTGGCGCCGCTGGAGGAGAGGGCGTGGACGATCCCCTCCACGCACCCCTGGCTGTCGATTCGCACCGGCAGCACATGGCGGTTGTTCCGGAGAGCGACGAAATCGTCCTGCATGGCGCGGGCCACCTCGGGCCGCGAGGCGATGGCTCGCAGGGCCTCCTCCAGGCGGACGGAAAGGGCCGCGATGTGTCGCCGGACCTGGAGCAGTCCCGCGCTGCAGCGATCTTCCAGCTCTCCGGTGGCGGAGATCTTGCCGTCCAGGTACCGGACGAGATTTCCCAGCTCGGGGAACCGGCGGCCCCATTCCCGGAGTCCCGGCTGGTCCGACCGGGCCAGGAGGAGGCGCACTTCCTGGCCCGCCATCATCGTCTCCAGGAAAAGGTTGATCTCCGCGCCGGTGAGGAGGGTGCCCTGCACCTCCAGACGCCGGAGAAGAGGGCGCAGGTCGCTGGAAAGCGCGAGCGGGAGGGAGCCTCCGGACTGCCGGAACAGGACCATCTCCCGGGTGCTGGTCTGCAGCTTCCTCGCCTGATCCGGCGAGCCGGTGGGCCTCAACAGGCGGGCGGCGTCCCGGCCGTAGAGGGTCCGGCAGCGGTGGGCCAGCAGATCGAGGACAGCCGGGAACTCCAGCGAGGAGAGGGAATTTTCAGGGGCGGCGGTGTTTTCCACAAAATGTTGTGTTTATGCTTGACAGTCCACTAATTGTTGTATAGATTGCGGCCAAAGTCAGCCGGCGCGCTTTCACCCGTGACTCGTGTCAGGTTCAGGAACCGGGAGGGTGAGTGGCCCGAAGGCGTTTCGGAATCATCCGGACGATCCCCCGAGGCAATCCTCTTTCCATCTTCCGTCGTCCCGAAATCCCGGAACTGCCCGACCCCGCAACTCCCGCTCCCGTCTCCCTGGCATCCAAACCACCGTCCCTCTCCCCCGAGGATACGGGAAGGGAGGCCTTCCCGTATCCGGGCCGACCCCGCTCCTGATCCAATCTCGGGCAGTTCCGGGAAGCACAAACCCGAGGGGAGGGTATTGGCCTCGGCCCTCGCGGGCCGTATAATTGGGGCCCTCAGGGAACGGGTCCAGGGAGCTGCAATATAGCACAGGGGTTCAGGACGGCACGACGCTCCATCGGAGGCACTGGCATGCAGGGATTCCAGAAGTCGGCCGGATGGTTTCTCCCCCTCCTTCTGGCCGGACTGGCCGGAGCGGCGGGCATGGTGCAGGAGAAGCCCCAGAGTGCGCCCGAGACCCAGACGGCCCCCGCCACGGAGGAGGTGGGAACTCTCAGCCTCCAGCTTTCCGGGAACCGGAACTTCTGCGTGGATCGCAACGAGGTCGACATCAAGCCCGGGGCCGTGAAGCCGAGACAGTATCGCAATGCCCCGCTGGTCACCACCTTCGGATACAAGTACCAAATCTCCGCCAGCCGCCGCGGCACCAGCTCCATCACCAAGCTGATGGAATCTCCGACGATCCGGACCGCGTACATGGAGAGGCAGCTGCCGGAGAAGAAGCTTCCTCAGCCGCGGCTGGCGACGCCCAAGGACCAGAAGAGCTCGAGCCAGCCCTTCCAGCAGACGAAGAAGGTGCCTCGATGGATCCCGGAGAGCACCTGCACGACCCTGCCGCCGGAGCACTCCTTTCCCCTGGCTCCGGGGCGATATGACATCTACCTGGGCTTCGATGTCCTGCTGAACAACGGGCAGTGGGCGCCGATGCAGAGCGACTTCGTGACCGACGTGCTCATCGAGAAGGGCCAGGTGACACGGGTCAACGGTCGCGTGGACTACACCGGCGGCGTCCGGACCGTGAAGCTCGAGTCGTCCGAGAAGCCCCGGCCGATAGGGAAGTGATGGACCGTCCCGGAAGGACCCGGGAGGAGCGCCGACTCGGTTGAGTCGCCGATTCGCACCCTCCGATTCCCCGCCAACCCTCCGCCGCCGTCTTTGTTTCGCGCTGCCGGTGTTCTGCCTTGCGGTGCTGGTCTACTCCAACACCCCGGGCAACGGGTTTGTTTTTGATGACCGGGTGATCATCGAGCGGAACCCCCTCATCCGCTCCCTGGACGGCATCCCGCGCCTCTTCGTCACGCCTTACTGGACCGGGGAGGGAAGGGCCAACCGCCTCTACCGGCCGCTTACCACGGCCACGTTCGCCCTGAACCGGGCGCTGGGGAATGGAGGCCCCTCCGGGTTCCACCTGGTCAACGCTCTCCTGCACGGCACCTCGGCGGTCCTCCTTCTTCTTCTCCTGGTCCGGCTCTTCCGGCTGCGCTGGATGGCCCTGGGGGCCTCGGCTCTCTTCGCGGTCCACCCGGTCCTGACGGAATCGGTGGCCGGGCTGGTTGGACGGGCGGAGATTCTGTCGACCCTTTTCCTCCTGGCGGCCCTCCTTCTGGACCGCGGGGGAGAAGGGGGCCGGGGTCCGGCGGTGCTCGGATCGCTGGGCTTCTTCTTCCTAGCCCTCCTCTCCAAGGAGAATGCCCTCGCCTATCCGGCGCTGCTGATCCTCACCGACCTCCTCCTGGGTCCGCCGAAGGGGATCTCCCGGCGAGGGAGGAGGGGTGAGATCGCCGCCGCGCTGGCCATCGCGGCGATCTACCTGCTCCTCCGGTGGAAGGTGCTGGGGAGCCTCATGGAAACCTCCGCCATTCCGGAGGTGGACAATCTCCTGGTCGGCGTTACAGCGTGGCGGCGGATTCTCACGGCGCTGGCCCTCTCGGCCAGGTACCTCGGCCTCTTCCTCTTCCCGGCGCGGCTCTCGGCCGATTACTCGGCCCGGGAGATCGAGCCGGTGTCGGGAATCCTGGATCCCGCCTGCTGGCTGGGGATCGCGGTCGCCGGTGCCTTTCTGATCCTCTTCTATCGGTTCCGCCGGAGGCTCGCCCCCCTGTCCTGGGGAATGGGCTTCGCGGCGGCTTCCTTCTTTCTGGTCTCCAACATCCCGTTCCCCGTCGGTACCATCTTCGCAGAGCGGCTCCTCTACCTGCCCCTGGTGGGACTCTGCGCCGGGGCGGGGTTCCTGGCGTCTGTGGCGGCCGAGAAGCGGCCGCGGACCGTGGCGGCGGTGGGGGCGGCGGTGCTGGTTCTCCTCGCCGCGCGGACCTGGGAGCGGAACCGGGATTGGAGAGACGACTTCTCCCTCTTCCGGTCCGCGGCCCGGGTGAGCCCGCGCAGCGCCCGGGTGCGTTACAACCTGGGGAATGCCTACCGCCGCCGGGGAGAGCCGGCGCGTGCCGAGGAGAGCTACCGGGCCTGCCAGGAAATCTATCCCGATTTCGAGCCCGCGGGCCGGAATCTGGGAGTCGTGCTGGTGGAGATGGGGCGGGGAGCGGAAGCCATCGAGCTCTTCCGGAAGGCCCAGGAGCGGCACCCGGAGAGCGCCTCCCTGCACAACAATCTGGGGAACGCTTACCTGAGCCTGGGTCGCGGATTGGAGGCGGAGGCCGAGTACAACCGGGCGCTGGCGCTGGATCCCTCTTCGGCGGACGCCCGTAACAATCTGGGGGCCCTCTTCCTCGATCGCGGGGACGCGACGCGGGCGGGGGCCGAGTTCCGGGAGGCGATCCGGCTGGCGCCTGATCGGATCGCATTCCGGGTCAATCTCGGCAATTTTCTTCTCCAGCGGGGAGACCCTGCCGGTGCGGCGCGGGTCTTCCGGGAGGTGGTGGAGAGGGAGCCCCTGCTCCCCGAGCCGCATCGCGGCTTGGGAGAGGCGCTGCTGGGGGAGGGAAGGACTCCCGAGGCCGAAGGGGAGCTGAAGAGATCGCTCTCCCTGAACCCCTCCCAGTGGGAGGCGCCCGCCCTGCTGGGTTACCTCTACCAGCGCCGGGGCGAGGAAGAGCTGGCGATCCGGTTCTACCTGGAGTCGCTGTCCCGGAAGCCGGATCAGCCCGAGCTGCATCGCAATCTCGGGGTCCTCTATGCAGGGACCGGGACCGCCAGGGGCAAGACCCTGGAGCACCTCCGGCGCTGCCTGGCGCTGAACCCGCCGCCGGCCATGGAGAAAGAGGTCAGGGACCTGCTGGAGACTCTGGAGAGAGGCACGGTCCCGGAACAGCGTTGAGGGCGGGGGATTTCCCGTCGGACCGCTACTTCCCTGGCCTCGACGGCTTCGCGGATCCCGCCAGTTCCGCGTCCACCATCTTCTTGAGTTCCTCCAGGCTCATCTGCGTGGCCTTCCGTCCGTTGACGTAGAGGGTGGGGGTCCCCCGCACCTGGGCGTCGGCGCCGTCCCTGAGATCCTTGGCGATGATCTCCTCCAGGGCGGGGTCCTGCACGTCCTTCTGGAACTGCTCCACGTTCAGTCCGATCTGCCTGGCGAACTCGGAGAACCGGGTCTTCCCCTGGGCATCAGCCAGGGCCCCCTGGTTCTCGAAGATCCTGTCGTGCATCTCCCAGAACTTCTTCTGCCTACGGGCCGCCAGAGAGGCCAGGGCCGCGGGGCGGGCATGGAGGTGGTAGGGGAGAGGGTACTGCTTGAACACCAGCTTGACCTGCTTCGGATAGGCCTCAAGCACCTGCTTGAGGAGAGGCTGGAGCCTCGCGCAGTGGGGTCACTGGTAGTCGGAGAACTCCACGATGGTGACCGTGGCCCCCCTGGGTCCCTTGTAGGGGGCCCCGGTGATGTCGATCTTGTAGGCCCTGTTGGGGTCCTCGGCCGGGGGGGCAGGCGCCGCGACCCCGGCCAGGAGCGCAAGGAGAATCGCCGTTCGCGTTCGCGTCATGGAGGGTTTCTCCGATCCGATCAATTGGGAGCCCGTTTCAACGGCGGTCATTATAGGGTCCGGGAGACAGAAGTCAACGGCGGTCCGGGGCGAGGCCACGAGGGCCGCCCGCCGGAAAGGCCCAGTGTGCAGGGCTTTCCGAGGGGGTGGCTGTCCGGGAGGCCTGTGCTATACTGCAAAAACGATTCGCTGAGCCGATGCCTTCGAGGAGGGCGCTCTTGAGAAGAATCACCGGCCTTCCATTCTATCTCCTGCTTGTCTCAATCTCCATCGCTCCCGCGACAGGGGCCGCGACGCCGGAACCGGAGCCCGGGCAGGAGAGCGGCCCCCCGCCCGTTTCCTCCCCCTGGAGAAGCCAGCAGTTCGACGCCCCTCTGGAGAAGGTCCGTTCAGAGCTCCTGGCCCTCATCCAGGAGGACGGGCTGGCGCTGGCCCGGGAGGAGAGTAAAGACGGGACCTTCGCCACCGGACGGGTGGAGTTCGACGACAAGAAGTTCGGAGTGGATGTCTCCATTCCACCCCCCAAGCTCTCGTCCAAGTATCCCTACGCCCAGCTGAACAGCATGACCTCGGGACGCTACGGTCTGGAAGGGCGTCTGTCCGAAGCATCCCCCGACCAGACCCGACTCGATCTCCGCGCGCTCCTGGAGATCCGCGGGATGGATAGGAGGGCGAAGGCCAGGCGCTGGATTCCCCGCTATTCCAACGGGGAAGTGGAACGGCAGTACTTCACCCGGCTCTCCCTCCGGCTCCTCAAGCCGCCCGGCGGCAGCCCCCGGGCACGGTAGCGGTACGTGGCCCGGGTCCTTCCTTTCCGAGGTCTCCGGTATCATCCTCGCTTCGCCTCCGAGATGCAGCGGATCGCCGCGCCCCCCTACGACGTCATCGGCGAAAGGGATCGCCTGGAATACGAGAAGGCCCACCCGAGAAACGTGGTCCGCCTAATCCTCCCGGGAGAAGCGGGGCGCGCTGGAGACGGGACCTTCTATTCCGGTGCGGCGGCTCTCCTGAACGGGTGGCGCGAGGAGGGAACTCTCCAGCAGGAAACCACTGTTTCGTTTTACCCCTACCGCCAGACCTTTCGAGGCCCCGACGGAATCACCGCCTCGCGGCTGGGGTTCCTCGGGGCGCTTGCCCTGAAGGATCCGGCGGCGGGGAGCGGCCCCCTCCCTCACGAGAGGACGCTGGAGGGCCCGCGCCGGGATCGGACGCGGCTGATCTCCGCATGCCGGGCCAACCTCAGCCCGATCTTCCTGCTTCACCCCGACGGGACGGGAAAGGTCGGTGCGAGCCTCGAGAAGACCACCCGAGGGGAGCCGTTGTCCCGCTTCTCCGACCGGGAGGGGGTCCTGCACGAGCTCTGGAGGATGGACGACCCGGATCTCATCCGGCAGATCCAGGAGGGGCTGGAGGCCGACTGGACGCTCATCGCCGACGGACACCACCGGTATGAATCGGCCGTGGCCGTCATGAAGGAGCTTCCTGAGGCGGAAGGGGCCCGTTACGTCCTCGCCTTCTTCTGCAGCCTCAAGGATCGGGGCTTCCGGATCTTCCCCATTCACCGGCTCGTTCGCCCTCGGGCGGCCGGTGACGGCCCGGCGCTTCGGCGTCTGCTCCAGGAGCGCCTGCCCTGTGAGATCCTCCCCTCCGGGTCCGGGGCGAAGGAAGTGCTGGCGCGGCTCGGGGAAGCGGGAGAAGGGTCCTTCGCGGCCCTTCTGCCCGGAGGCCTTCGGCTTCTGATCCGCTGTCGGACGGGGGATCGGCCCGCGCGGGGGGAAGGACCCCTGGAGGACTTCGATACCTTCGCGCTGGAGCGAGAGGTCCTGACGGGGCTGCTGGAGATCACGGCGGAGGCGGTGGCGGCGGGGGCCGTGGCCTACACACCGGACGCCGCAGAGGCCCTGCGCCGGGTGGACTCGGGAGAGGCGGCGGCCGCCTTCCTGCTGAACCCGCTCCGGATGGAGGCGGTGGTTCACGCAGCCCGCGCGGGGCTGCGCCTCCCCCAGAAGAGCACCTACTTCTATCCGAAAGTCTATACCGGCCTCGTCATCCGTCCCTTTTGAGGAAAGCGCCTCAGGACCCGGGGGCCAGAGGGGAGATGCGCCGCAGCCTCTCCGCCACCCGCGGCAGCACCCGAACCACCTCCTCCACGTCTTCGGCGAGATTGAAGGCGCCGAAGCTGAAATGGAGGGACCCGCGGCCCAGCACCGGATCGATCCCCATGGCTTTGAGCACGGTGGACTCCTTCATCACCTCGCGAGTGCAGGCGGAGCCGCTTCCGGCCAGGATCCCCTCTTCATCCAGCAGTCCCAGGACCGCCTCTCCCTCCACGTGGCGGAGGCAGAGACTGAGGTGGCCGGGGATCCTGTCCCGGGGGTGGCCGGTGGGCACCCAATCCGGAAGCGATTCTTCCAGGCGATGCCGCAGCGCGGAGGCGAGGCGCTCCAGCCGATGCGCCCTGCCGGGCGCCTCCTGGAGGGCCAGGCGCGCGGCGGCGCCGAAGCCGGCCGCCAGGGCCACCGGCTCGGTGCCGGCCCGGAGGCCCCCTTCCTGGGTCCCGCCTTCCTCCTGGGGACGCAGCCGCGTCCCCTTCCGGACCACCAGTGCCGCGATTCCCTTGGGGCCGTGGAAGAGATGCGGCGAGAGGGTCATCAGGTGGATGGGGGCCTGCCTCCAGATTCCCGGCAGGAGGCCCGCCGTGGCCACGGCGTCGGTGTGAAAGAGGGCGCCCGCCTCGGCGGATAGAACGGCCGCCTCCGCCAGCGGCTGGAGAGTCCCCACCTCCGGGCTGGCGTGCGTCACCGAGACGAGGAGCGCCTCCTGAGAAAGGCTCCGGCGCAGCGCCTCCAGGTCGATCCGTCCCAGCGGATCCACCGGCAGCTCCTCCACCACCGTTCCTTCGGCGGAGAGGGTGCGCGCCGGATGAAGGACCGACGGGTGCTCCACCGCGGAAACCAGCAGCCGGTTCCCCCGCCGGCCCCGGGAGCGGCAGACTCCCTTCAGGGCCAGGTTGTTTGCCTCCGTGCCGGAAGAGGTGAAGATGATCTCCTCCTCCCCGCATCCCACCAGGGCCGCCACCGCCGCCCGGGCCTCCTCCAGCGCCGCCCTGGCCGCCCGTCCCGCGGAGTGCGGAGAGCTGGGATTGGCGTAGCTCTCCGCGAGATGGGGAAGCATGCAGGCCGCGACGCGGGGGTCGAGACGGGTGCTGGTGACGTTGTCGAGGTAGATGGGCTTCAAGGGTCGGCAGCTCCGCCTTCCGGGCTCACGAAAGTGGACCGGAATTATAACAGGCCGGAAGGGGGGCGGGGCCGGGGCCTCCAGGAAAAATGAAGCGGCACGCGGGTTTTCGTTGACGGAGCTCTCCGGACCCGGTATACAGACATTCAAGCAGTCTTCCGGGGGAGGGCCGGCTTGGCTCCAAGTGTGCCCCTCATCAGGGTCCTTGCCATCGCCGCGGCGGTCTGCCTGCTTCTGCCGGACGCCCGGCTCCTGGGGGCCCCGGGAGCAGCGCCCCTGGATCCCGTTCCGGTTCTGGTCGCGTTCACTCCCGCCTCCGTGGAAATTGATCCGGATGACGGGTCTCTCTGGATCGTGGATCGATATCTCCCGCGGGTGGTCCATCTGGGGGCCGACGGCGCCCTCGTGGCGGTCTTTCCCGCCTCCCGCTACGGAGGAGGCAGGCCCTCCGGCGTAGCCTTCGAGGGACCGGCCGGAAGTCATCTCTACGTCAGCGACCCCGACTCTCGCCGCGTGGTCCGGATCGATCGGAACGGCAATGCGGCCGGGTCATTCTCCACCGATCCTTTCGGGATGACGGACCCGGCGGACCTGGCCTGGGATGCCGCGACCTCCGCGCTCTGGGTGACGGATCCCGTGGCCCAGCAGGTCTTCCATCTGAGGCCGCGGGACTCGGACGCCGATGGTCTTCCCGATGTCGCTGATCTCGTGGGTTCCTTCTCGACCCTTCCCCTGGGTTCGGAAAACCCGATGGGCGTGGCGAGGGACCCCGTCTCCGGCCATCTGTTCCTGTCGGACCCGGCGCTGGATAGGGTCTTCGAAGTGACCGCGGGCGGCGCTCCCGTCGGTTCCTTCGACAGCGGCTATCAAGGCGGGACCTCGGTGACGGGTCTCGCTTGGGATTCCGGGCCGGGGAACCTCCGGCTCTCCGACGCGGGCCGCAAGATCCTGACCATGACGGCGGACGGGGTGCCCCTGGGGATCCTGGGGACGGCGCCTTTCGGCAGCCTGTCGCCGCAGGGGCTGGCCTGGGAGCCGGCCACGGGGACCCTCACGGCGGTGACGGGCGAGCGGAAGATGATCCGCTTTCAGCCCGACGAGCCCGACGGCGGCGGGAACTTCGGCGGGATTCTTCTCTGGCGCCAGGAGTGGACCACCACGTTCAGCAGCGTCGCCCCGTCGGGGATCGCGGTGGATCCCGCCACCGGAGACCGGTTCGTCTCCGACAACCAGCAGCACCGGGTGTTCCGGGTGGACGGCCTCGGCGGGGTGATCTCCAGCTTCGACACGGGGGCTGCCGGCAGCTTCTCCCCCACGGGCCTTTCCATGGGACCCGGGGGAGGGAGCCTCTTCCTGAGCGACAGCCAGGCCCGGAAGATCATCGAGGTGTCTGCGACCGGGGTGGAGCTCTCCAGCTTCACCACCTCCCCCTTCAAGAAGAAGCCCCACTCTGAGCCGCTCTGCAACGATCCGGAAGGGGTGGCCTACGACACCACGAGGGACCACCTCTTCATCGTGGATCCCCAGGCGGGGCGCGTCTTCGAGGTGACCCGGGAAGGGTCCTTCGTCGCGGCGTTCCCCACCGCTCCGGCGGCCCCCTATCCCACGGACCTGGCCGTTGACCCGGCTGGCGACCGGTTGATCATCTCCGACAGTTCCGGGCACCTGGCGGAATTCTCCCGATCCGGAGTCCTCCGGGGGCGCTATCCCGCGGTGCCTCTCCGGGTGCGGATCCCGGGGGCGTCGGGGCTCTCCGTGGAGCGCGAGACGCTACACCGGTTCGTTACGGATCCCGTGGTGGACGCCGTCTTCTTCCTGTCCCGCACCGGTGCCGCCCTCGGCCAGATCTCCCTGGAGCCGTACGGCATCCGGAGTCCTTCCGGCGCGGCCTGGTCCCGGGAGGAGAACCGGCTCTACGCGGTGGATCGGGTGGCGCAGAGGCTGTTCTCAATCTCCCCGGGGGCGGACGGCGCCTTCGGGAGCGCTGACGACTCCGTCGCCTCCCTCTCGACCGTCGCCTACGGGAGCGACGCGCCTCGGGGAGTGACTCTGGATCACACCCTCGGAAGAGTCGGATGGGGAGATGAGGAGTCTCCCAAGCTTTTCTGGGTGACCACCGCGTTCACCTATGCCGGAAGCGTCGACCTCGGGCAGGCCGGAGTGACGGCGCTGCGGGGCATCGATCAGGACCCCACGAGCCGGGATCTGTTCGTGACCGACCTTTCGGCCGGAATCCTCACCACGACTTCCACCGGCGGCCTGGTCCAGGCGATGCCCGCATCCGAATTCGGGATCGGAGATCCCGGCGGCGCTGGTTTCAGCCCCGCCGAGGGGGCCCTCCTGGTGGTGGATCTGTCCGATCGAACTCTGGCAGCGGTGGACTTCCGTCCTTTTCTCCTCCAGGAGGTCCAGGGGCTGTCGCTGGACGAGACGGGCCAGATCAACTGGCTGGCCAACCCCGTCTTCTCGGGCTATCAGCTGTTCCGCGGGATCTTGAGCCAGATCGCGGAAGGCCGCTACGGCGGGTGCTTCTGGGTGGGTCCGGGGCCGCCGGCCTCGGAAGGAGAGACTCCAGCGCCGGGAGAGGGGTGGTCCTATCTCGTCGCCGGGACCAACCCCACGGGCCTGGGAAGCCTGGGGAAGGGGGGCGACGGCAACGAGCGACCCTTATCCGGCATCTCGCCTTCATGTCCCTGAGGGGCGGGGAGAGAGCAGGGGATGGGCGAATAGGGTGATTTTACTCATTGACAATACTCGTTTTGGGAGTACTAAGGACAGAAGTGTCGGTGTGTCCGGCAAGGAAAGGACACTTATCTTCAATCTGTTCGAAGAAGTCCTGAGGCGCTGGTCCTTTCTGGCAACCGGCAGGGGTCGGCGCCTCTGAGGGCTTCTTTCACTGAGGACCAGGCGCAGGTCACCGTAGGGGGAAGCATGAGGAGAGACTTGAAGAGGATTCTCGCGGCAGTTCTTTTCCTGGCCGTCGGTCTGGCAGTTCCAGCCCTGGCCGGCACCAGCGCCCAAAAGACCAAGGGGGGCGCGCCTTCCAAGTCAGCGGCGACCGTCGAGCCGGCGCCGCCCATCGCCCTGAACGTCCGGCTGGTGAACCTCCAGAAGAACACCAGTGGCGGCGTGGCGACCGTGTCGGCGGACACGAGTTCCAGCGTCAATCTGGACGAAGTGACTCTCAACATGAGCCTTCCCGCCGGCGTTGTTTTCGCCGACGGAACCAGGACCAAGACCTGGACCTTCAGCCTTGCCGCCGGCGGGACCTTCAATGCCCCGGCGGACCTTCTGGCAGGTGCGGACGGAAAATATGTCATCTCCGTGGAGGCTACGGGCAGCTACCAGGGAAAGCCCGTGCACAGGGGCCACTCCTTCAAGCTTCTCGTGGGAGTCCTGGAGAAGGGTGCGCAGCCGAAAGATGGTGCCATCGAGTACCCGGGTGTCCCGGACGGGGGGGCCTGAACCATGACACCCAGAAAGACCCTGCTGTTTCTGATCCTGGCGTGGGTCGCCTCTCTCGGAATGACCTATGCCAACTGGACCGCCTCGGGCACTTTCCGGTACATCGACAGGGAGTTCGATGAGTCCGGTTTCACCGGGGTGGAGCCCTCCCTGCCCATCCGGCTGGCCACCGTAGAGGTCCGAGACGCGAACCTGAGCGGGAACAAAGGCCTTCTGGCCACCGGGGCCACCAACGCCAGCGGCGGTTTCAGCATCACCGTCCCGGACACGAAGACCCGGACCGTCTACGTCCGCGTGCTTACCGTCTCCACCGCGGTGTCGGGCCTCTACCTTCGGGTGGAGAACGTGTATACGCCCAAGAGCCCTTACGCGGTGGCCTCCTCCAATGTGGCGGGGCACGGTCCCACCACCAACGTGAATTTCGGGACCATCACCGCCGCCATCGGATCGGGGGCGAACGCCTTCAACATCTACGACACGGGCCTGCTGTCCATCGATTTCTTCGCCGCCCTAGACGGGTCCCGGCCCGGCTCTTCCAACCTGCTGACTCTCGAGTGGGAACCCGCCTCCGGGAACATCGTCTCCAGCTACAACCCCTCCTACAAGCGGGTCCACGTGGGGGACCCCTCCAGCTACAACGACACCGTCATCGCCCATGAGACCGGCCATTATGCCTTTCAGTTGAACTCCGCCAACGACAACCCCGGGGGGACGCACCATCTCACCGACTGCAACCAGGACCTTCGCCTTGCCTATGACGAAGGCCGGGCCACCTGGTTCGGCCAGTCGGCGCGGCGGCACTTCAATCTCCCCAGGCCCGACCTGTACGTGAAGACGACGGGAGCGCCGGGGCCCGGGAACCTCGACTTCTACTTCAATCTGGAATCGGAGACCCCCTACTACTGCAGCGGCGCCGCCAGCGAGGTTGCGGTCTACTCCGCCCTCTGGGACATCAACGACTCCGCCACCACCGCGGATGGGACCCCGAATGTGGATGACGACACCCTCGTCAGGCCGGCCACCGACAACTGGGACGTGGACAAGAACTACATTCCCACGGTGGCGCACAAGAGCCTGGAGGACTTCTGGGACGGGTGGTTCACGCGCGGCAAGGGGTTCAAGGCAGACATGACGTCGGCCTTCCAGCTGACGAACGCGGAGTTCTACCCCGACTCGGGCGAGCCCAACGATTCGGTCGCCACGGCGCTCTTCAACTCCGGGAACGGCAACATCCTCCACCAGACCTATTTCGCGGACCTCAACGGCGACGGAGTCGGCGAGGCGGACACCGACTACTTCTCGTTCAGCGCCATCGCCGGGAGGAGCTACACCATCGAGACCCTTAACCTCTGGGGCCGCGCGAACACTTCCCTGGATCTCCTGGCCTCCGACGGGTCCACGGTGCTCGCTTCCAGCGACGATCGCAGCCCGACCGATCCCTCCTCGCTGATCACCTACGTCCCGACCGGCAGCGGGACCCTCTACGTCCGCTCGTTTCACGCCGCCGAGTACGGCATCTACGGGTCCTACGATTTCCGGATCTCGGGAAATGCCCTCGTGGATGCGGACTTGGACACGTACACCAGCGACGTCGACTGCAACGACAACGACCCTGCCGTTCATCCCGGGGCGGCGGAGGTCTGCAACGGAGTGGATGACAACTGTGTGAACGGGATCGATGAGGGCTACGACGCCGATTCCGACACCTACACGACGTGCGGCGGGGACTGCAACGACGCCGACGCGTCCATCCACCCCGGCGCTACCGAGGTCTGCAACGGAGTGGATGACAACTGCGTGAACGGGATCGATGAGGGCTACGACGCCGATTCCGACACCTACACGACGTGCGGCGGGGACTGCAACGACGCCGACGCGTCCATCCACCCCGGGGCGGCTGAGCTCTGCGATGGAATCGACCAGGACTGCAACGGGATCCGTGACGACGGTTTCCCCGATGGGGATCTGGACGGATGGGCCTCCTGCGGCGGGGACTGCAACGACGCCGACGGGGCGGTCCATCCCGGCGCCACCGAGATCTGCAACTCGGTGGACGACAACTGCGTGAACGGGATCGACGAGGGCTTCGACGCCGATTCCGACACCTACACGACTTGCGGAGGGGACTGCAACGACGCCAACGCGGCGGTCCATCCCGGCGCCACCGAGCTCTGCAACTCCGTGGACGACAACTGTGTGAACGGGATCGACGAGGGGTTCGACGCCGATTCCGACACCTACACGACGTGCGGAGGGGACTGCAACGACGCCAACCCTGCGGTCCATCCCGGCGCCACGGAGCAGTGCACCAACGGAATCGACGACGACTGCAACAATCTCACCGACGCCCAGGACCCCGCCTGCCAGACGAACGACACGGTGGTCATCACCAAGGCGCAGTACCAGGCCACGCCCCGGAAGCTCACAGTCTGGGCCACCAGCAGTGCGGCGCCCCAGGCCGTCCTGACGCTGGTCGGTTATGGCACCATGACTTACGACAGCGCCAACAACCGGTACACGTTCACGAAGAACAACACCCCGAAACCCGCGACCGTGACCGTCACTTCCAGCAAGGGCGGGTCGGACACCGAGCCGGTGACCGTTCTGTAGCCGAGAGGACGTGGAAAGAAAAACCCCGCTCCGGCAGGACCGGAGCGGGGTTTTTTTCGTCCCGGAACGGAAGACGGCTCAGGCCTGGGCGGCGACCTGGCCCGGCTCCCGGAAGACCATCCCGAAGAATTTGTTCACCGGGTTGCCGCGGGAGAGGAACGGCAGGAAAGGCCTGCGTCGCATCCCCATGGCGCGGAGATCCCCCAGGATGCCGCGATGGCCCGGGTGGAGCTGCAGCCCGCGGAGCAGGACCGGGTAGGCCCGGTCCCGCCGGCCCATTCTCAGGTGCACGCGGGCCAGGTTGTGAAACAGCTCCGGGTTGTAGAATTCCACCGCCACGGCGCTCTCGCAGAGTTCCAGGGCCGTCTGGGTCCTGGTGGAGATCATGGCCAGGCAGAGGCCGTAGTGAGAGAGATACTTGGGAGGAGGCGTGATCTTCTCGACCTTCTTTGCCAGTTCCATGGCGGCCTCGAAATAGGCCAGGCCCGAAAGAAAGTCCCCGCGGGCCACCGACTCCACTCCCTTGGCAAAGCTCTTATCGGCAACGACGTTGCTCATCAGGTAACACCTCCCAGTTGGCGTTTTGGATCCCCGGAAGGGGACCACCGGGGAATATAGGTTCCCCCTCCACGCCGTCAACCGGATCGGCGTAACGTATCTGTAAGACAAGAGGGAAGAAAGCCCCGCGGCGACGGCCTACGTGCGATCCACCTGCTCCACCAGGGGAGTATTGATTTCCACCTGACTGGCCGAGCGCAGCCGTTCCAGATAGGCACGGAAGAGGCGGTCGCGCTTCGTGAGAAGAAGGTTGTTCCTCAGGCCCTCTTTCTGCGAATCGAATCCATCCATGGGATCCGATCGGGAGATGAGACGGAGAGTGGCCACCCCCCCGGGCGTCGCGAGTGGGCCCAGGATCTCGCCGGGCTTGAGGGCGAAGAGCCGGTTGAGAATGTCGGGATCGTCTCCCAGGCTGGGGAAGGGACCGGAGCGCGGCAGGGGACCTTCGTTCTTCAGCTCCACCTTGAGCTTCTTCGCTGTCGCCGCCAGGTCGGCGGTGCCCCCAGAGGAGGCGATCAACTTCTGGGCGGAAATCAGGCGAGTCTGTCGAGTGAGATCGCGGCCGGCCCGGTCCTTCACCTTCGCGAGAGGAAGCGGGCCGCCGGGGGTGGAGGAGAGGAACTGGATCACCACCTCGCCGGAGGCCACGGGGACGGGATCGCCGACGGCGCCGACCTTCATGGAGAAGAGTTGCGCCTCCAGCGCCGGCTGCTGTCCGAGACCGGGGAATTCCTCCCCCCGGTGCAGCCCCTGGAACTCCCGGGTCGTCAGCCCCATCTCGCCGGCCGCTTTAGCGAAGTCCCCCCCCGCCCCGCTCACCCTGGAAGCGAATTCCAGGGCCCGGCGCCGGGCCTCCGTCCGGGCCCGATCCGTCTTCAGGGAAGCCAGAATCTGGGGCCGGGCCTCTCCCAGGGTCATCTCATGCCCCGGCTGGATGTCGGTCAGGCGGATGACGTGGAACCCGAACGGGGAGCGGACCAGGTCCGAGGCCTGTCCCACCTTCAGGGCCCAGGCGGCGTCGGAGAACTCCCGCACCATCTGGTCGCGGGTGAAGTAGTCCAGATCTCCTCCCCGGGAGGCGGTGGAATCCTCGGAGACCTCCCGGGCCACCTTCGCGAAATCCTCACCGCCGCGGACCCGGGCCAGGGCCTTCATCGCCTTGGTCTCCGCGGCGCCGGACTGCTCAGAAGTGGCGTTGGGCGCCACCTTCACCAGGATGTGGCTCGCCCGCCGTTTCTCGGGAACGGTGAAACGGGTCTTCTGGTCCTGGATGTACTGGGATCGCACTTCGGCCTCGGGGACGTCCATCCTGGAGGCGATGTCCCGCACATCCAGCAGCACGTACCGGCCCGACCGCCCCTCGCCGCTCGGGTAGTCGGTCTGGTGCTGGCGGTAATAGTCCTCGATCTGGCTTTCGGTGGGGGGAGCGGCGGGGAGGCGGGAATCGTCCAGGACGAAGTACTGGATGGAGACCTTCTCGTTCTGGAGGGCGTAGGCTTCCCGCAACTCGGAGTCGCCCACCGCGGCCGAGTCCTCCACCAGGGAGCGGAGCTTGTTGAGAAGGAGCTCCTGGTGGACCTGCTGCTCGTATTCCTCCAGCATCGCCTGGTTGGAGCGGAAAATCTGCTCGTAACGCTCCTTGCCTATGAAGACGCCGTTCTGCTGGAAGGAGGGGTCCTTCATGATGGCTTCCGCCACCTCCTGGTCCGAAGCCTTCAGTCCCGCCTTCGTCGCCTCCCGCACCAGCAACTCGCGGTCGACCAGGCGGCTGATGGCCGTCTGGCCCACCCTCAGGAACGGGCGCTGCTGGTCGAACTGCGTGCCGAGGATCTGGCGATAGGTGTATTCCAGGTTCCGGGCCTCCCGCTGGAAGGCCTGGACGCTGATGACCTGCCCGCCCACGCGGGCCGCCCAGGCCACCGAGTCGGTTCCGGTGTTTCCGCTCCCGATCCCTCCTCCCCACACGGCGAAGATGGTCAGGATGAACGAGGCGACGACGGCGAGGAGAACCCACTTCAGGTGTTTCAGGTTCTCCCGGAAGACATTCAGCATCTTGGATTTCTCCACGGAAGAGAAGGAAGCCCGGGGTGGGGATGTCGCCCCGGGACCCCGTTCATGGGAATAGGAAGCAACACATTCTAGCCAAAGGACGGTCCGGGAATCAAGGACTTCGAGGCGGGTTGGCATGGAGTTT
>Ga0315288_10003182_pt1 | contig 20954 bp, 18 predicted proteins | sample YL17G11_20_MG_FD_203454 | JGI IMG/M metagenome (GOLD analysis project Ga0315288, IMG submission 203454) | Sediment microbial communities from Yellowstone Lake, YNP, Wyoming, USA - YL17G11_20 | ecosystem: Environmental > Aquatic > Freshwater > Lake > Sediment | place: USA: Wyoming | collected...
TGCGTAAAATATTGAAAAGAAAATTGCTGCACCAAGAATTTCCAGCACGACGGTTGATACAAAGGTAAAAATAAGTATTTTTTTTATATTTTTCCATGAATCAAGTTCAAAAAGTTGCCCAGCCATAAATCGTGTTCCCAAGCCCAGATCAATAAAGAGAGAGATAATAAAAAGGCTCATGGTTGCAAGACCTAATGCACCTATTTGAATAAGGCCCAAAATGACTGTTTTACCAAAAAAAGTAAAATTACTTAACGGTATGGTAAAGAGCCCCGTAACGCAGGTAGCGGATGTTGCGGTAAAAAAGAGATCAATAAATGACATTGGGTTAATATGTGCTATTGGCAGTGCAAGCAATAGCGTTCCGCACAGAATGAGGATAAAAAATGAAAAAAGAATAATCCGTGCGGGAGATATATTTACTAGTCTGTTCTTACTCATGTATGGTACCTTTAATTAATTCCTTATAGGTTTTAACATGTTGGTAAGATATACTTCAATGGTTTTTATATTTATGCGTTCTTGTTTAAGCGTATCGCGGTCGCGAACGGTAACACAATTGTCTTCAAGGCTATCAAAATCAAAGGTAAAACATACTGGTGTACCAATTTCATCGTGTCGGCGATATCGCTTACCAATTGATCCTGATTCATCAAACTCTACACTAAAACCAAGCTGAGCAATATCAGTATAGATCTGACGCATGTTGTCACTGAGTTTTTTTGTGAGTGGCAAGAATGCTGCTTTAATAGGGGCGATAGAAGGGTGTAATTTAAGCACCGTTCGTTCTTCGCCGCCTAATGTGTCAACATGGTATGCATCAAAGAGTGTTGTTAAAAAGAGTCTATCTGTTCCTACTGAGCATTCAACAACATTCGGCATAAATGATGTTTGTGTTGCTTCATCAAATACCGATAAGTCTTTACCGGAATGTTTGCTGTGTTGTGTTAAATCAAAATCACCTCTGTGGGCAATTCCTTCAAGTTCTTTCCAGCCAAATGGATATTCATATTCAACATCGCTTGTTTGCGACGAGTAGTGAGACAGTTCATCTTTTTCATGCGCGCGTAAACGAATGCGGTCAGTGTTGATGCCAATTGTTTTGTAAAATGCTATGCGTAGTTTGCACCAATAATCAAAAAATTCAAATGAACTTTCTGCGGTACAGAACCATTCGATTTCCATTTGTTCGAATTCACGCATGCGGAAAAGGAACTGTTTTGGGGTAATTTCATTACGGAAAGATTTACCAATTTGTGCAATGCCAAACGGTATTTTTACTCTATTGGATGACATGACGTTTTTAAAGTTAATAAAAATAGATTGTGCTGTTTCGGGGCGAAGGTACGCAACGCTTCCTTGGCCTGCAACGGCACCAAGATCTGTTTTAAACATCATGTTAAATTGTCGCACATCGGTCCATGCAGTTTTGCCACAATGTGGGCATGGGCCAGTAATATCAATATCAGGATCATCAGCACGGAATCGTTTTTTGCAATTGGTACAATCAATCATTGGGTCATTAAAGTTGTCAGCATGTCCCGATGCTTTCCAGATGCTTTCGGGCCCCAGTAATGAACCTTCCATAAAGCAAATTGTTTTATCAGGAGATGAGATTGATTTTTTCCACATTGCGCGAAGATTGTCTTTTATGAGCGTGCCGAGTGGGCCAAAATCATAAATACCATTTAATCCACCATAAATTTCTGCTGACTGAAATACAAAACCACGTCTTTTACACAATGCAACGATATCTTCAAGCGTTGGTCTTTTGGATGACATAGGTAAGCCCTTAATTAATTTTAATTCAATATTGATTGTATTATGATAGCGGTTTATGGGTTTTTTGACAACTCACGGTAGTTTTTTAGTTATATTGCTTTTGCTTAACAAGGAAAAGTTTTAAATATGAATATGTTTGAATAGTGTAGCATTCGAAATTATATGTGAATTAGCCTGTTTTGGTTTTTATCCATTATATTGTATACTAACATGCAATCCTTCGATACATCCTCCTGCGTTAAAACTTCGGAGGACACTCAGGATGAACGGAAGAAATTTGTTGTATATTGCCTCAGTAAAAAAGGTCATGTGGTATGTCAGTAAAAAACAGTGTAGTAATAAGTATCTTAGTTGGTATCATTCTTTTCTTTAGTATATGCGTGTTTTATGTGTATAAAAATCAGCTCCGGTTGGAAAGCCAGTGGGAGCAGTCGCAGCAAAAACCTCTCTTTGCGCCAATAAACCAAACCAGTTCGCATGTTGTTGAAAATGTTGTTACTAGTGCACAATTATGGCGACCGGTGCAAGATCGTGTTCGTGATACGGTAGTGCAACTATTTGCACAAGTTTCAGCAGTTGATTTATTAGAGCCATACAAAACACCGCAACAAGGCACTGCGTGTGGTAGTGGCTTTTTTATTAATGATGAAGGGTACGTGATTACCAATGCGCATGTAGTAATTTCTGCAAAGAGTGTATGGGGTCAGGTTCCTTCTTTGGGTAAACGTATTATTGATATGGATGTTATTGGTATTAGTCCTGAACGTGATTTGGCGTTACTGCGAGTTACTGCAGAGGGACGAGAAATTATTACCAAAGAATTAGGGGGAATTCCTTATTTGCCGCTTGGTGATTCTGATTTGGTGCGTCGGTCAGATGATGTGCTTGCGCTTGGTTATCCATTAGGGCAACAATCATTCAAGAGTACCAACGGCATTATTAGTGGTCATGAGCATCATCTTATTCAGATGAGTGCACCGATTAATCCAGGAAGTTCTGGCGGTCCATTGCTCAACTTAAAAGGTGAAGTTATTGGCGTTAATTCATCAGGAATCACGGAAGCACAAAATGTTGGCTATGCAATTCCTATTAATACACTTAAAACTATTCTTAATGATTTGTATGACATAAAAATATTAAGAAAACCGTTTTTGGGTGTACGGTTTAATAATAGTACCGAAACATTAACAAAGTATTTGGGTAATCCTTTACCTGGTGGTTGTTATGTTATTGAAACGGTTAAAGGAAGTCCGCTGGAAAAAGCAGGGGTTATGCGTGGTGATATGATTTATGAAATTAATGGTCACTCTGTTGATATGTATGGTGACATGAGTGTGCCATGGAGTGAAGATAAAATTTCTATCATCGATTATCCATTGCGTTTATCAATTGGTGATACGGTAACTATTATGGTATTTCGTAAAGGACAAAAGAAGATATTTACCGTAACGTTTGATCTTCTTGAACCGCAAGCAATTCGTTCTATATATCCTGGGTATGAGCCAATTGATTATGAAATTTTTGGTGGCATGATTGTGCAGGAGCTTAACGTGAATCTTATTCGTTTGCTCGGGGATCATGCGCCTGGTTTACGTAAATATGGTGAGCTGAAGTATCAATCAGAGCCAGTACTTATTATTACGCATGTGTTCCCTGATACGCAATTATACAGAGGTCGCAACCTGCCTCTTGGTGCAACGTTACATGAAATTAATGGTACAAAAATCAATACGCTTGCGCAGTTCAGGCAAGTGCTCAAAGATAGTGCAACCAAAGAATATTTCACCATAGCAGCGGCTGATAACGCAACGCGTGCAGCAGAAACTATTTTTATAGTGTTGGCTATGAATAAAATTATTGAAGAAGAGCCACGTTTGGCACGTGATTACCGTTATCAACTTTCTGATACAACAAAAGAAGTGTTGCGTCTTGCGAGTGCAGAAAAAGCATTGCAATAACATCTTATGGTATGCTTTATTAGTTAAAAAACGCATTGTTTACAATAAGGGTTGTTTATGAAAAAACGTATTGTTTTGCAGTTGCTTATAGTACACAGTATTGTGTTTCACGCAAGTGCCATGAATAACCCTGTTATAGAGCAAAACAACGCTCTTTGTTATTTAGCAAAGATGCCGCTTGATATATGCAACTATATAGCCTCGTTTTTAATGTGGGAAACAGAAGAAGAGTTTGTCGCGCGCAGTAAGAAAAAAAGAGAAGTGGTGCTCACTGATTATTATAAATGTTTTGAAAATGGTTTGTTTGGTTGTAGTGAATCAGAACTGTTCTGCGTTTTGTCCCCTGATGAAAGTAAATGTGCAGTTCTTAAGTTGTTTGATTTTGATGGAGCCCAGCCAAATCTTACTATAGTTGATTTATGTACCAAGAAAAAAATCTATAATGGAGACATTGAGAATCACCTTTATGAATGTCTTGCTCTTTCTCAGGGTGGTAGCATGATTGCTACGATACATAAAAATATAAGAGATCCGAGAGTGGTTATTGGACCTATGTATCCTTATAGGGTTACGCTAAAAAAAATTAAGACAGATCAAACTCAAATTTTTTTTATTTTTCGTTTGAGTGAGCCGTTTAAGATTGATTTTAATAAACAGGGAACTGGTATTATTGTGTGTGGTACTCATTATTCTGATCGTTCACCTTCAAAGGAACATACAGTTATTTCACTTAAAAATGATGTTGTTGATCCGATCAAGATTGTAGAAAAAACAAATCAATTACAAAATTATTTTACCCATCATAGGGTGTGTAATATGCTATCGAGCTCATTATAGGGGGCCCATTAAAAGGGCCTTAAAATGGTGTTTAGACAACAAGCCCTGCAGTAGTGCGGGGCTTGTTTACTTGGAAAAGATTTGTTATTGGGCGTAACGCATAAGAAATGGTATGACGGTGTCGGGTGTTAAAGAAACTGAATTAATGCCTGTTTCTATTAAGAAATCTGCAAGTTCAGGAAAGTCCGAAGGTCCTTGGCCGCAGATTCCAATATAGGTGCCAATTTTGTTGGCAGCTTTGATAGCTTTAGTGAGCATTTTTTTTACTGCTGGGTCACGTTCATCAAAAATTGCACTGACTAATGCAGAGTCTCGATCAATACCCATTGTTGTTTGTGTAAGATCATTCGATCCAATAGAAAATCCGTCAAAGTATTGGCTGAATTCTTTTATGAGCATAACGTTGCATGGCAATTCACACATCATAATTACTTCCAGGCCATTTTCACCACGCACAAGTCCATTAATGCTCATTTCATTAATAACACTTTCAGCTTCTTTAAGTGAACGAACAAAAGGGATCATTAATTTTACGTTAGTGAGTCCCATTCTTTCGCGAACAATTTTCATTGCTTGGCATTCAAGTGCAAATGCATCGCGGTATTGTGGGTGGTAATAGCGTGACGCACCACGGAATCCGATCATGGGATTTTCTTCAATTGGTTCAAAATATGATCCGCCAATTAAGTTGTAGTATTCATTGCTTTTAAAATCAGAAAAACGAACAATAATTGGTCGTGGGTAAAATGCCGCTGCCATCATGCCAACAGCGCATGCAAGTTGTTCAACAAAGAATTCTGTTTTGCTTGTATACGCATTTGTCATGAGTTCTATTTTTTCTCTGATAATTGGATCGGTAATTACGTCGGGATATATCAGGGCCATTGGATGTACTTTAAGCGCGTTATTAATGATGAATTCTAGCCGAACTAATCCTATTCCTGCTGTTGGCAAGAATGATGTTTTAAACGCGCTGTCAGGATCAGCAAGGTTGACCATTATAGGGACCGGAGCTTCCCCAATAGTATCTAATGATACGTTTGTTACATTAAATGGAATAAGGCCATTATATACCGTACCAACAGTGCCACCACTGCAATCGAGTGTTATTTCTTGTCCTGATTTTATTTTTTCTGTGCCATATTGTGTGCCAACAATTGCAGGAATGCCGAGCTCTCTGCTGACAATTGCCGCATGACATGTTCTGCCACCACGATTGGTAATAATACCCGCAGCTTGCTTCATTGCCGGGACCCAATCAGGATTGGTCATGTCGGTAATAATAATGTCTGTTGCATTAATATGATCAATTTCTTCTATTGAATTAATAATGCGTGCAGTGCCGGAAGCAATTTTTTGTCCAACGCTAATACCTTTAACAAGAACGTTGTCTGCTAATGTTGCACGATCAGCCGTCAGAGAGTAAAGATGGAGAACGTTTTCTTGTATTCCGGTGTGCACTGTTTCTGGCCGTGCTTGCACAATATACAGTTGTCCATCAATGCCATCTTTTGCCCATTCAATATCCATTGGGGTCCAGTTGGCACCATTGCGTTTTTTGTAGATTGAAGAATAATGTTTTTCAATAGTCATAACCATGCGCGCTAATTGAAGAATTTCGTCATTGGTTAAACAATAATGCATTTGGTCTTGTGGTGACACATCAACCGTTTCAATAAGGTTATCTTTATCATTGCTGTAAATAACTTTGGTGTTTTTGAGTCCTAACTGTTTTTTAATAATTGGTGCATAGCCTTGTTCGAGGGTTGTCTTATGAACAATGTATTCATCGGGTGTCACAGCACCTTGCACAATTGCTTCACCAAGTCCGTATGAAGCATTAATCACTACAACATGAGGGAATCCACTTTCTGTGTCAAGGGAAAATGCAACACCTGAGCATGCAATATCTGAGCGAATCATTTTTTGTACACCGACCGATAATGCTATGTCTAACTGATCAAACCCTTGTTCTGCGCGGTATGCAATTGCGCGATCATTGAATAGTGACGCGATGCATTTTTTATAATACGTGAGAACATTGTCTATTCCTTGTACGTGTAAATAGGTGTCTTGCTGTCCTGCAAAAGAAGCATCGGGTAAATCTTCAGCTGTTGCTGATGAACGCACCGCAACATCGCATTGTGCTTCATGGTAATAGAGTGATAATGTTCTGTAGGCCTGTTCTATTTCAGCAGCAAGTTCAGTTGGTATCGTGCTGTGCTCAATGAGCGTGCGAATTTCTTCACTCACGGTTTTTAATGTTTTTAGATCATTAATGTTAGTGATTTGCTTGGTGAGTGAACTAATTTTTTCCGTTAAATTATTGTGGTGCATGTAGAGTGCATAACCATCAACCGTCACGGCAAATCCTTGTGGAACTCTTATCCCTTGTGCGCTCAGAGAGCTTATCATTTGGCCTAATGAAGCATTTTTGCCACCAACAAGATTCAGGTCAGAAAGTCTTACGTCTTGTAAAGATTTGATGTACGCATATTCCGTTTTTGTGCTACAGGGTGTAGAGAGGAAAATGAGTAAAAGAAAGTAGCGTAATGATTGCATAAATAGATCCTTAGCGTGATTTTTTTATTATTACAAAATTATTACCTTGTATGGTACTAAAGGGTAATTAATAAAAACAATGCTTTAGATTTATTTTATAGAGACAGGGCCATATTTAACAGATGAAATTATAGTTTTTTATGTGTAAAAAATCCTGGACGCATATGGTATGCAGGCCTGTTTTCTTTTTCATAGACAATAGGAGATCCTATTACGATGGAGCATGCATTGCAGTTTAATTTAGGAGCAGTTTTTTTATTGAATGTGGTATGTTGCCGATTATGAAGATCTTCGGGATGATGAATTCTATCAAGGTAGCAGCGTAGTAGTGGTCCAGGGCCATCTTTTTGGTAATGCATAACATAGGTATTACAATTGGCGCAGGTGATGATGAGCATAACCGGAGTCCCGCGCCGTTTTGTATATGAATCATTTTTGAACTTAAAACTAATCTCTTTTTCTATCATAGTTATTGTGTTGTAAATGCAAGAAATCGTTGATAAATTTCTTCCGCAACGGCTTCAGCTGAATTTTTTTCATTAATAATTCTTAAGTCAATAAGGCTGTCATATTCACCAGTATTAAGTTTATTTATTTCTTCTGTGCCGGCTTGATATCGTTTGCCATTCGTGTCACGGTTGTCATATGATAATCTTTGTGCAAGTTCATCAAAATTATCAGGTTCAACATATACTTTGTAGAGTTGTTTTGAATAGTGCGTTTCCATAATGCTTAATTTTTCAATTGGCCAATCAAGAACAGGAAATTTTTGTGTGTCGAGTGCTTCATCAATAATGTATTTTGGTGTGGCATAATAAATGCCATAAAATTCATTAATCGTAAGTAGCTTGCCTGCTTGTTCTAATAATTGTATCTCTTCCAGCGATACATGTATTTTATCTGTTTCCCCATCACGCAAGTCTCGTGTGGTAAATGGTGATACATACATAAAGCGACTATCGCGTTGCTTAAGGTAATTAATGATAGTGCTTTTTCCTGTGCCAGAAGGCCCCATAATAAGAAGAAATGCGGCTGTTGTTTGCATGCTATAACATGCAAACAACATAATGCTGGTTATTATAATTATATTTTTTTTAAACATAGGAATATTAGCTGTTTCGTATAGTGTTGAGCATTTCTTTTAATTCTATAACAGCGTTCAAGATAGCGTTTTGCCAATTTTCATCATTTTGTGCGTATGGGTAGGTGATTCCTCGTGATGAATTGACAAAAACACCGCGATTATTGTTATCAAGCAATTGCTTGAGGACTTCAGGGTTGCCTCCTTGTAGCCCAATTCCCGCAAGAAGTATTGGCATGTCTTGAGGTATTTTATTGCGAATGGTTGTGTATTGTGAAGCATCGGTGTTGCTTGATAATACAGCGATGAGGTTTTTGTTATTGTTCCATCGTGTTAGTGTTAGATTAAGCATTTCTTCCCAGAGAGCAATGCCTTTTTCTGTGATGATTTCTTGAACAATTTTTCCGCGTGGATTACTTGTTTGGAGCAAAACAATAGCACATTTATTGGCGTCATTCATGAATGGTTCAAGAACATCGTCTCCCATGTATGGGTTGATTACAATACCATCAGCTTTTATGTCTTCAAATAAAAGATGCATGTATGCAATCATGGTGTTATCAGTGTCGCCAATTTTACAATCAATAAACACAGGAATATCTGAATAATTATCATGAATATATGATACTGTTTTTCTTAAAAGATCATGTCCTGTTTCGAATAAATCATAAAATGCTTTTTGTAGCTTATATGAACAGGCATGTGGTGCCGTGATATCAATGACGGTTGTTAAAAAAGAATACACTTTTTCTTCGTCTGTTTGATTGGTGTTGAGAATAGATAATGGCATTTTTGTTATATCTGGATCTAGTCCAACACAAACGAGGGAATTGGTAGAAACCATTCTTTGATCAAGTTTTTGGCTAATGGTTTGAGTAAATGTATTGCTGGTTACCATGAGTATAGCGATTAAAAAGAGTGAAAACATTGTTGTCCTTCAGTGATTGTTTTTAAAAATACAGTGAACTATTTTTTTTTGCATTGAGATGATCTAAGCAGGTTGATTTATTGGTGTTTGTTTCTTGTCTTATTACTTCTATGCCATTGTACTTTAGGCTATTTACCTTTGCAATATTATCAGTCAGAAGAATAACCTTTGAGATGTTCATATCATGTAACAAGCCAGCTATGCCATTAAATGATCTTAGATCATAAATTTCTGTTCCATATAAAAGAGTTGCAGCGGCTATGGTATCAAGCGGGCATGTGGAATGTATTCTGCCGCAACCTCCACGTTTATAAATTTCAGTTTCGGCCTTTGGTGCAGTACCAAAGCCTCTGCCATCATGCCCAGGCACATGAATGATAATTCCCTGTGAGTTTTGATTGTAAGCAATCTGCTTGAGAGCTTCGTGTAATTGATCAAGACAATCGCATGACATGTCATCATAGATTTGTCCACTCACGCAACCAGAATCTATTCTCAATAATGTATCACGTTCAGATAAGTGATTATTTTTTTGAGGAGCTTCTTTTTTTGAAATAATGTAATAGATTTTCCACAGATCATGTTTTTTAATTCTTTTTTCTACAGAAAAAGAATATGATTCTGTTTCAAAATCAGTAGTAACATGAATGGGTTCATATACTGTTTCATCCTCTGTTTCATAAAGGATAATATCTTTTTTATATTCAGTTTCTATGATTGTATAATCATTGCGTGTTTTAAATTGAGTATTAAGAAATTGGACTATCTGAGTTTTGTCTGAGTCGTGTTGTGTTCTATCGGCCGACGCAATAAAGATGTCAGGAAAGAAAACAGCAGCTACATCGCACCCTCTCACAACTATATATTTTTCATTGTGATATTCACCATTAATGAGTGACGAAAAAACTTTGTAATTATTTGAGCGCGAGTTTTTGAATTTAATGTCGATGTCAGATGCTTGAATAAAAATAATATCAGCATCTTTAGCCGTTGTAGGTTCGCAATTGATAAATGCAACTTCGTAAACAGCGCGAGTTTTTTGATCAGTGCCTTCAAAGACTATAGGCATTATCCATTGCGCGCCGTTTTCTGGTTTATCAATAGGACCTCCATAAAATACTTTAAATGTGTCTTGTTTGAAAAAAATTAGTTTTTCTAAAACAAGAGGATAAGATGTAGGCAGCAATATGCTTTCAGAAATGATCTTGCCTGGCAATAGTACTGTAATAGCTATTACCAGGTGTTTAACTATGTGCTTCATTAGGTTTCTTATTTTGTATAAAAGTTGCGGTTATCCATTCTATATGCAGGGCGTGTTTCATTTGCGTATATCATTGGTCTGCCAATAATTAAGCGGCAGTTTTGATTTTGGCACGATAAATTTGGAGCTGTACGTACATCAAATCGGTCATGTTGGCGGTTTTTGAATACTTGTGGTGCATGAATGCGATCTAAATAACAACGGAGCAATCTCCCAGGGCCATCTTTCTGGTATTTAATTAATAGATCACCACAGTCATCGCAATGGATGTTGAGCATTTTTGGCTCTCCTCTGCGTTGTGTATATACATCATAAATAAAGCGATCAACGTCTTGTTCTTGTTTTCGGTCTACCATTTTCTGAGGTTTGGTTATACCTTTTGATTTAGGTGTGTTGAAGGTTTGAGTGACAGTTCGTCTTTCTTGTTTGTTGTCAGATTTATTATTTATTTTGATTCTATAGCTGATGTTATGAGCTGCGATTTCATTTTTTGTAAAACTTTTGTCAAAAGAGTTTAAAGTAACTCTTTGTTCCATTCCAAATGCTGCATGAGAAAAAAACAATAATGAGATAAATGAACAAAATTTATACATAAGAGGTCCTTGTAGATATAAGCCAATAAGAAATATTTTTAATACTGAAGGATAGTATACATTTTTAGCGTTTAAAATCACGATGTTTTTTATTATTTTTGTTCTTTTTGTTTGTAGATACTTGTTAAGGTTTGTGATGAATAAAAAATTTAAAAAAAGGTAAAAGATATGAACCAGAAAGCAGAAGTATATCTTGTTCAAGAAAATTTTGTTTGGTCAGTAATTCAAGCAGCTGCGCAAAATGCTATTGTTCAGGTTTTTGCACAAATTGGACAATTTGATTGGTGTGAGCCGTATCGCATAGAGGCGCAGTATGAAAGTTTTGGTAGTGGATTTCTCATTGATGATAATGGGTATGTGGTTACTAATGCACATGTTGTTGAAAGCGCAAAATATATTTGGATTCAAGTTCCTATTCTTGGGAGAAAAAAACTTGATGTAGAGGTTGTTAGTATTTGTCCTGATCGTGATATTGCATTGTTAAAAATCAGTGATAGTGGTGTTGCAGATTTGCGAGCATTGCTCGGGTCAATACCGTTTTTAGTTTTAGGTGATTCTGATGCGGTGCAAAGTGCTGATGGTGTTTTGGTATTGGGATATCCTTTAGGGCAGTATCATGTCAAGAGTACTACTGGCATTGTTAGTGGCCAAGAGTTTGTTTTATCAAGTTCATTATTGCAAGTGACTGCTCCTATTAATCCTGGCAATTCTGGTGGCCGGTATTGAACGCGCAAGGACAGGTTGTTGGTATTGCTGTTGCTATAGCCGCGAGCGCCCAAAATGTGGGATATGCCATTCCTATTAATGAGTTAAAATTTATACTTGATGATTTGCGTATTAAACAATTTATTCGGCGTCCTTATTTGGGTGTTCGCTTTGTCAGTGCCAGTGATGAAAAAGCAAAGTTTTTGAATAATCCAACGCCATGTGGGTTATATATTGCGCAAGTTTTTCCTGGCACTATATTTGCGCGTGCGGGAGTGCAAGGAGGTGACATGTTGTATGAGGTTAATGGTTGTGCGCTTGATGCATACGGAGAAATGTTTGTTGAGGGCTTGCGGGATAAACTATCAATCTATGATGTAATTTCTCGCATTAGAGTTGGTGATGAAATAAAGATTGTTATTTATCGTAATGGAGAGCGTAAAGATTTTACCTGCGTGATAGATGATGAACCGCCATTTGCGGTGCGGAAAAAATTCCCTAATTATGAGTCCGTTACCTATGATACCATTGCAGGCATGGTTGTTATGGAGCTTGCAGAAAATCATATAGAGGTGCTTTTGCAAGGTTTGCCAGAGTTAATTCGTTTTCAGCAGCCAGAAAATCGTGTTAATCCTGTACTTATTATAACTAATGTTGTACCCGGCTCATATGCCTATCAGGTAGAATCATTGGTGCCCGGAAACATTATCGCGGCAGTGAATGATATTCCCGTAACAACACTTGCTGATTGGCAAAATGCCCTTGAAAAAAGTGTGGCAACCGGCTTTATTGCACTCAAAACAGATCATGATGTACTCACCGTGTTATTGTTAGAAAAAGTTCTTGCTGATGAGATTAAGTTAAGCAAAGCGTTTGAGTACCCATTGTCTGAAAATGTAAAAAAATTACAAAAAAATTATTCGCAATGATTGAGTTGATATTATTAGATACTGTGATTATTATGTCGTTGTAAGTTTAACTTTTTCCCAAAGGTGAGTTGTATGAAGATAAAATCGTTGTATTCGTCGTTGTTTACGCTTGCATTATTGTTTCCCGTTCATGTTATGGCCAAGAAAGTTTATAAAGGTCATGAAAAAGAGTTTGATTATATTATTGTTGGGTTTGGTTCAGCGGGTGCTGTTCTTGCCCGTAAATTATCAGATGATTTTAAAACCAGTGTGTTAGTTTTAGAAGCAGGTGAAAATAATATTTTAAATCCTATGACGTTATCACCAGAGCCTTTTATATTTGATCAAACATTGGTATATGATCCTAGTTTTGCCGCTACGTATCCAGTTCTTGCTCCTGCAGGAGGAGCGGTGATTTATTCAGAGGGCAGAGAGTGGGGCGGTGGCGCTGCGCATAATGATTTACAGGTAGTTCGTGGTGTTCCTGCTGATTATAATAGGTGGGCTGTTGATTCTAATAACGCTCAGTGGTTGTATCCTAATGTATTGCCATTAATGAAAGCCCTTGAAACATATACCCCCGATGATACCATTGCTGATCCTACGCAACGAGGATGCTGTGGTCCTATTGCTGTTACACAAAATCCTCCTGTTGATTCTGAGTTGGCCATTGCAATGGCTGAGGTTGGGGGAGCGCCAATGGTTTCAGATTATAATAATGCATTGTTATCAAACGTGAGTACGGGAGCAGTGCAACAATTTGTTACTTCAGGTGATGATAACCGTAGAAGTTTTTCAGCATATGATTTTACGCCTATTGGTGAGATTATGGATAACAAGGGGCGTGGTTTGCATGGTAGAAAACTTCGCGTGATGGGTAATGCTGTTGTATCACGTATTTTGTTTGATGGTGACAAAGCTATTGGTGTTCAATACTTGCGCAATCATCCAAGTAAAAGAAGTGAGCAGATTAAAAAAGTTTATGCTAAGAAAAAAGTTATTCTTTGTGCCGGTGCAATCAATTCACCTAAAATTCTGATGCTTTCTGGAATAGGCGATGCAGCGATGTTGGAAAATTTAGGAATAGATGTTGTTGTTGATAATCCCCATGTTGGCGCACATTTACAGAATCAGTATGGAGCAATTGTGCTATTGCAAGATATCGAAGAAATGAGACATATTCCTGGTGGTTCCATATTATCGTTTATTGATGAGCGGCCATATATGCCCGCTGATAGTATAAGACGTATGCAAGTAATAGGTGTTGACACTGCAGAATCAACACTATTGGCAGGGTTTTTGATGCAACCAACAAGTCGTGGATCAGTTAAAATTACCTCAAAAGATCCATTGATACCGGCAAAAATGGATATGAATATGTATACTGATGGAACGTACTCAGATGTTGGTAGTGATGCGTATCTTGTGGTTTCTTTCTTAAAAATTGCGCAAGAGATTGCGGCAGCAGCAAATCACGAGGTGATATATCCAACTCCTGCGCAATATGAAGCAGGGGATGAGGCGTTATTTGCGGCGGCATTGGCTCCGTCTGCATTAGCGATTACATATCATAATGTTGGAACAACACGTATGGGGACTTCAATCGCTAATGGAGTGGTTGATGGTAATCTCAATGTATTTGGCGTTCGCAATCTTATGGTTGCAGATATAGGAGTTGAAGGCACTGTTGTCAGTGGTAATACCTGTTATAGTGCGTACGTTATAGCATTGGTTGCAGCGCAAGTGTTGGGTGTTCCAACGCCACCAGCGCTATAAGATGAGTTGATAAAAAAACAGCATTTGTTTTTTAGTTTGAGGCGGTATGAAGTAATTCATATCGCCTTTTTTTTATGTGATAATATTATATCTTTATTTTTTTATAAACATTTTTTCTCAAACCAATTGAGTAGATCTTAATGGTGCGATGTGCTTCATTCACCGAGAACGTGATTCTGTGTCCACCGACGCGCAATCTAAACATGCCAGCGCCATCTTTAAGTTTTTTAACATCAAGACCACCAAGATTAGGCCAATTTTTGAGTTGTTTTAAATGTTCTTTGATTGATTCAAGTTGTTTAGGGTTTAATGACCGAGGCCATTTGAGTTTTGCATCCTGTAATACTTCATACGCATTGTTTTGATTAATTGAAGATTCTGTTTTTGTGAAAATAGGCGAACTTTTTTCTTCTTTTATAACAGAGGAACTTTTTATTGATGAAGATGTTGTCACGGATTCTTGTACTGTTGGACTGCTTATGATTGGTGATGACGTAATAACAGGACTTGTCACAATAATTTGTTGTGGTTCATTGCTCATAGGTTCTTTTGTATCGTCTGAAATGGTTGTTTCAGGACTGCTTTGTAGAGAGGTCTGTGGGAGAGGTTTGCGCTTTTCAATTTCTTTTTGTGGTAGAAGTGTATTTTCATTTGGTTCTGTTTTCTTTGCGAGGCGTTTTTTTGTTCTTTGTTCAAGAGTTTGTTTTTTTTGTTGCTCTTCTTCATTTAATTCTGCAAAAAAAGCGTACATGTTTTTTTCTGCTTCTTGTTCACTTATTGTTGATATACCATATTGTTTAAAGAGATTTATGATATCTTTATTATTATTTTCACACGCAATGTCGAGAGCAGTAACGCTATCGTTTGTTTCTGCATGAGGATCAGCTTTTAATTGTAATAGGAATACGCAAATTTTTATTTTGTCACTCATAACAGCAACATGGAGAGGCGTATAGCCATGCATTGTTCTGGCCTCCTTGTTAGCACCGTTTTCAATCAATAATTTTACAATATTAAGATATCCACTATTACAAGCAAGATGTAATGGAGTAACGCCTTTATTGTTTATTGCGTCTACATAAGCTTTATTATTAATTAAAAGTTTTGCTACTTCTAAAAAACCACCCTCGCAAGCAAGATGTAAAGACGTTACAGACTTGTTGTTTTTAGCATTCACTGGTGCATTATTTTTTATCAAAAGCATTACAATGGGAAGGTGTCCAAATTCACAGGCTCTATGCAGTGGAGTGTCATTACTATCATTAAGACTGTCTATGTTGGCTCCATGTGTTACTAAAAGTTCTGTTATTTTTATATGTCCTTCTTCACAGGCCAGATGTAGCGGCGTATTGTTTTCGTCTCCTGGTAAGTTGATTTGAGCGCCATGATCGATTAATGTTTGCGCAAGAGGGACATTGTTTTTTATGCAAGCATAGTGTAATGGTGTAGCCTTAAGATCGTTGAAGGCATTAACATCAGCACCCTTTTCAATACAAGAACGTACGTTGTTAAGATTGGGATTGTTTTTTTTACATTCATTAAATAATAAAGCAGTTTGTTTTTTTTCATTATCTAATGCTGCCTGAGTATAGTTTCGTTCTTCTTGTGTAGATTGTTCTTTTGACAGCATGGCTGTTATTGGCAATGGAGCGCTTAATAAAAACAGCGGCACTATATATATAATTGTTTTTTTACTGTTCATAAGCCATTGAAGCATCATTAAAAGAGGTTTTATATAACGGTAGATTGGTTGTATGCAGGTGGGTAAGCATGAAAAGAAAAATAATAAAAAACAACCTATTTGTTTCATGACAATGCCTTTTTTTTTATTTTTAATAACCAGTGTATTACTCCATAAGGTAGTAAAGTATTATCAGGCGATGCAAGGTTGTAACAGAATAGCTTTATTAATAAGCAGTTTTTTTTGAACTAATAAGATATCTCATAATATGTTGTCTAACCTCATGGGGTAGTACAGCAAGATTATTGTATTGATTATTGCTTAATAAAAGAGTAAGAGTAGTTTTGTGTTTTTTATTGATTGAGTTATAAAGTCTCAGTTGTACAACTTTTTTATCTTCTTCAGTTGGTATAAAATCACGTACTTTTAACATGGTGATACAAGCGCATTGCTTTTGTTTATGTTCTTTGCATTCTTCTTGTGATATGGGATAGCCCATGAGTAGTGCTCCTAGGCAGGAATATCCATGCTTGCGTAAGTTTTTGCATGTATTGAGTTCTGTAGGGTTCTTATCTAAAAATTTAAGGTTACAGGTAAAGTTCTCAGGATAAGATTGGTGGAAATAGCAATGCTCTATAAAAACATCTGAATCTGCTTCAAGCATTGGATCTGAATGGAAGTAAGAACAGTTTACCCATGTTTTAAATCTATTAATATTAGCGCCTATCGTTTCTATGCTTACGTGTTTTTGAGGGTTTTTTTTGCATAAGATTAGTGGGTTGTTTTCCATGCTGTATAGGCTTGTTGAGTTTGGTATGAGTATTGACAGTGCCAGATATTTTAACATCACAAAGCTTTCATTTTTTTTGTGTTTTTTTATCAGTATGTTGTAGGTTTAAATTTTTATAAACATTTTTTCTCAAACCAATGGTATGGATTTTAATGATACGATGTGCTTCATCTACTGAGAACGTGATTCTATGTTTACCAACACGCAATCTAAACATACCAGCGCCATTTTTAAGTTTTTTAACATCAAGACCATCAAGATTAGGCCATTTTGTTAGTTGTTTTAAATGTTCTTTGATAGAGTCTAGTTGTTTAGTGGTTAATGACTGAGGCCATTTGATTTTTGCATCTTGCAATATCTGATAATCATTATTTTGATTTATTGAAGATTCTGTTTTTGTCGAAAGAGCAGAGCTTTTTTCTTCTTTTATAATTGACGGTCTTTTTATTGATGGAAATATTGTTACGGGCTCTTTTGTTGTTTGGACACTTTTGATTGGTGATGAAGCAATAGCAGGGAATGATGTAATAATAGGGGTTGTTACAAGAATTTCTTGTGGTTCATTACTGAGTGGTTCTTTTGTGTCGCTTGAAACAGTTGTTTCAGAAAGGCTTTTTGCTGCAGCAAGTTCCCGCTGTTTGCGTTTTGCAGATTCTTTTTGTGGTAAAAGTGTATTTTCTTCTGTGTCGTTTGAAGTAGTTACTTCGGGACTGCTTTTCGCTGCAGCAAGTTCCTTCTTTTTGCGTTTTGCAGATTTCTTTGCAAGGTTTTTTTTTCTTTTTTTTTCAAGGGCTTGTTTTTTTTGTTCCTCTTCTTTGTTTAATTCTGCAAGAAAAGCGTGCATATTTTCTTCTGCTTGTTGTTCACTTATTGTTGATATGCCATATTGTTGAAAGAGATGTATGATATCTTTATAATTCCCTTCATACGCAATGTCGAGAGCAGTAATGCCATCGTTTGTTTCTGCATGAGCATCAGCTTTTGATTGTAATAGGAATGAACAAATCTTTATATTATTATTTATAACAGCAACATGGAGTGGCGTAAGGCCATGCACTGTTTTTGCATCCTTGTTGGCCTCTTTTTCAATCAATAATTTTACAATGTCAAGAGAGCCGATACTACAAGCAATATGTAATGGAGTAAAGTTTGTCGTATTTCTCACATTTACGTCAGCTTTAAAATTAATTAACACTTTTGTTATTTCTAAAAAATTACCTGCGCAAGCACAATGGAGAGGGGTTGTAGAGTAGCTATTTGTTTTATTTATTGGCGCATTGTTTTTTAGCAAAAGTATTACAAGTTCAATGTATCCATATTGACAAGCGATATGCAATGGAGTATTGCCCTCATTATCTGACATATTGATTTGAGCGCCATGTTCGATCAATACTTCTGCAAGTTTTACGTTATTTGTTGCGCAAGCATAGAGTAATGGTGTTATTTCAAGATTTATTCTGGCGTTAACATCAGCGCCTTTTTCAATAAAAGAAATTACTTTTTGAAGGTTAGGAGTTTTGTTTTGAATCTCCTTAAGTAATAAATCGGTTGGTTTTTTTTCATTCTCTAATGCTGGTTGAGTATAATTTCGTTTTTCTTGTGTAGATTGTTCTTTTGACAGCATGGCGATTATTGGTAGTGTAGCGCTTAATAAAAACAGTGCCAGTATAGATGCAATTGTTTTTTTACTGTTCATATTAATTCCTTACAAAATATTGTTACAAATCCATTCTTAATTTTTTTACAATGATTGCATAGCTTCAGGGGCAAAAGCAATGCAATCATAAAAAGGGGGGTTGTTTATGAAAAAATGTATGGTTTTTCCAGTTATTCTATTGTTATGCATGATTGTCACATTTCATGTGCGGTCTATGGAGGTTGTGCAAGATCCTTACGTGCCTAATGATTCTGTGTGTTATCTTTTTGCCATGCCCATTGATATATTGAACTATATAACGGGTTGGTTGATGTGGGAATCGGAAAAAGAATGTGTTGAGCGGATTAACATAGTAAAAACAGTGCCAGAAAAGTTTTTTCATTGGTTTCCTTTTGAAAGCCGCAGGTGCTCTGCTTGGGAAAGTAATATTGCATCAGGTGTTAAAGCTTTTTTTTGTCCTGATGAAACTAAGATTGCTTTGTATGAAGTGGTTTGTGGGATTTGTTGTGGTCCGCAATTAGTTATTATTGATGATGAACAAGAGAGAGAAGAAAATAAGGTTATCTATAATGGTCAGCTTGAGGCAGGCAGTTACCGCACTATGGGACTTTCGTCTTTGGGGCATATGATTGCCGTTATTTATAAACAATCAGTTGATTATGATGATATTCAGCTTGGGTATCGGGATGTTTTAGTCGTAAAAAAAATGGCCACACAGGAAGTTAGAAAATTTGATTTTCCTGATTGTTTTACACCGATTACTCTTGCTTTTAATAAACAAGGAACTCATGTTGTTATGCATGGTGATGAAGTTATGTGTGGTCGTAAAGAGTCTAAACATATAGTTTTTGCACTAAAAAATAGCGACCCTGAACCGCATAATGCGATTGCTAAACCAGAACACTTATTGCAAGATTATTGTAGGCATAATCGTATATGTAAAAATATTGAGAGGTTTGAGTGATTGGGTGTTTTGTGAAGTGATATTTTTGGATGGTACATGGATAAAAAAATAGTTACACTAATCATCATTGCGATAAATGAGTAGGTGGGGATATGGCTAAAATAAAAAAACGTCTTGACGTGCGACTGCATGAATTATTACCAGAGTATGATGAGCGAATACTGCAAAGCTTGATTATGCAAGGGAAAGTATTTGTTGAAGGGGAAAAGATAACCAAACCGGGCACCATTGTGACTGATGATGCAAAAATTACTCATTCCATTGAAGAGCCAAAATTTGTGAGTCGTGCTGGGTTGAAGTTAGAAAAAGCACTTGATCATTTCAGCATAGACGTTGCCGGCTTAATTGTTTTGGATGCAGGAATTTCCACTGGTGGGTTTACCGATTGTTTATTGCAGCGTGGGGCAAAAAAAGTATATGGTGTTGATGTTGGGTATGGCGATGTTCATGATAAAATACGTAAAGATGAACGCCTTGTGTTGTTAGAAAAAACAAATTTACGTATTTTGGAATCTGTTGGCGAGCTTGTTGATATGATCACGCTTGATTTATCGTTTATCTCTGTTTTGAACGTGATGCAAACGGTGTGTAAAGTTTTAAAAAAAGATGGAAAATTGGTCGTGCTCATCAAGCCGCAGTTTGAAGCAAGTAAGCATGAAATTGGTGCTGGTGGCATTGTACGTGATGATGCAATACGTCAAGCAATAGTGGAAGTGGTTGTTAAAGGAATTGTAAAGTACGGGTTTGAGTCTCTTGGCGTAACAGATTCTCCTATTGTTGGCGCAAAGGGGAATAAAGAGCTGTTGGCTTATTTTATACGAAAAGGTTAAAGAGTTATGGTAGTAGTAATGAAGCGTTTTGTATTGGTAGTGTGTTGTTTGTTGTTGAATGTATGTCAGGCTATGGATAATAAGCAAGAGCATCGTTTTACTTCTATTAATAAGCAAGAGCTGCCGGCATTGGTTGGCAAAGCGGTATGGTATAAAGCAGCTCATTCTGCGTATAAAAAAGGTGTTCTTGGCGATAGCGTAATGGATGGACAGTATTACAAAGTTTGTAATTATGAAGATCAACGGGCAGGAATTGTTTGTCCTGCAGAAGAATTATATCTTTTACTTGAAGATGCTGATAAATAATACCAATTTACGCAAATAAGGTGCGCAGTAATTGTTTGTTTGTATCAAGTGCATTATCAACGGTTTGGGCAGGGTTAAAACTTTCTATTTGATTATCTATGCTTGCAAAAACTTTGCTCAAATCATTAACGGCGGTAAGTAGTCTTTGTTGTAATTGTTCTTCTTTGGCTACAATAGCAGCTGACCCAATTGGCCCAAGGAAAGCAAGCCCCGGTGAATTTTTTTTGTATTTTTCTTCAATGGTAGTAAGTTGGCCTTTTATATCCGCAATGGTTTGCGCAAAGGTATCGGCGTACAGAGGATGTTCCTCTAAAAAATGCAGTTGCCGTTGTGCG
>Ga0315288_10003183_pt1 | contig 20953 bp, 14 predicted proteins | sample YL17G11_20_MG_FD_203454 | JGI IMG/M metagenome (GOLD analysis project Ga0315288, IMG submission 203454) | Sediment microbial communities from Yellowstone Lake, YNP, Wyoming, USA - YL17G11_20 | ecosystem: Environmental > Aquatic > Freshwater > Lake > Sediment | place: USA: Wyoming | collected...
AAGGTGCCCCGGATCTTGTTCACCACCAAGGTGGCGAGGGCCTCGCCCTCTACGTCCTCGGCGATGATGACCAGGGGCCGGCGGGCGGCCGCCACCTTCTCCAGCAGCGGCAGCATGTCGGCCACCGCGCTGATCTTCTCCTCGTGGATGAGGATATAGGGATCCTCCAGCGACACCTCCATCCGCTCCGGGTCGGTGACGAAGTAGGGGGAGATGTAGCCTTTGTCAAACTGCATCCCCTCCACCACCTCCACGGTGGTTTCCAGGCTCTTGCTCTCCTCCACCGTGATGGCGCCTTCCTTGCCCACCTTATCCATGGCGTCGGCGACAAAGCGGCCGAGTTCGGGGTCATTGCCGGCGATTGAAGCGATCTGCTCGATCGCCTGCTTGGTGTTCGCCGGCTTGGCGATGCGCTTGATCTCCGCGACGGCCGCCTCCACCGCTTTGTCGATGCCGTGCTTGAGCATCATCGGGTTGGCGCCGGCGGCGACGTTCTTCATCCCCGCCTCCACGATCGCCTCCGCCAGCACGGTGGCGGTGGTGGTGCCATCACCCGCCACATCATTGGTCTTGCTCGCCACCTCCCGCACCAGCTGAGCGCCCATGTTCTCATAGGGGTCTTCCAGTTCGATCTCTTTGGCCACCGTCACCCCGTCCTTGGTGATGGTGGGAGCGCCCCACTTCTTGCCCAACACCACATTGCGGCCCCGGGGGCCAAGGGTCGCCTTCACCGCGGCCGCCACCGCCTTCACGCCACGCTGCAGGGCAGCTCGCGCCTCTTCGCTATAGCAGAGCATCTTCACAGCCATTGATAGGTTCCTCCTGTCCTTCTCGGTCTCGCTTACTTCTTCGTCTTCTTCGCCGCGGGTTTCTTGGCGTCGGGGTTGATGGCCAGCACCGATCCCTCATCCAGGATCACGTAGTCTTCACCATCGACGGTGACCTCAGTGCCCCCATACTGGGCATAGACGACGACATCCCCGACGGACACCTCCATCGGGGCGCGCTGGCCGCTGTCCAGCAGCCTGCCCGATCCCACCGCCAGCACTTCGCCCTCCCGGGGCTTCTTCTGAGCGGTGTCGGGAAGCACGATGCCTCCCCTGGAGACCTCCTCGGCCTCCCCCGGCTTCACCAGAATGTGATCTCCCAGTGGTCGTAACATAGAACCATTTCCTCCTAACCCTATGCTGCTGACCCAGGCCCAACCTGGGCCGTGATCTGCCAGCTTGCTCCCGTCACGCCCCCCCCGCCACCCGGCCGGCCCATCTGATGGTGGGCGCGACGTACGACGATGCGGGGCAAAACGGGCTATCCCCCACCCGCAGACTGCGGTGCTGCCCCGATACGTCTACCTACACGTATACGTGCTCCAGGACCGCTGTTCCTTCTACTGGCCGTTGGATGTTTGTGGGGCTCTGTAGCCAGGCCCGACACAGATCCAAGCAATGCATGGCTGCAGTGGCAGCGCCGGCCTACGGCGTGGCCGATCCGGAGCCCGCAGGGCCGGTTCCATCGCCGCCTCACAACCACACGTGGCCTCCTGGATGCCTCGGATCAGTTCTGGTACACTTCGGGGCGCGACTATGTGATCGGCGCGGATGTGTGGGGCTGGAGGATGGCGACGCCTCCTGCGCTATCGTGCTGGATCACGAGTCCGGGGAACAGGTGGCCGAACTGCACGGCCGCGTCCCTCCCGAACGTCTTGCCCACTTGCTGCATGCCCTTGCCTGGCACTACCGCAAGGCGGTGCTGGCGGTTGAGCGCAACAACCACGGCCACTCCGTGCTCAACACCCTGCGCAAGGTGCTTCGCTATCCCCTGCTCTATCATCACGTGCGCTACGACCATCGCACCGGCAACCAGATCACCTTGGGCTGGCCGACCGATCAGTCCACCAAGCCGATCCTGGTGGACGACCTGGCGGCGGCGATTGCGGGCGGGCACGTCATCATTCATTCCCAGGCGCTGATCGATGAGTGCATGACCTTCATCACCACCGACACCGGCTCGCAGGAAGCGCAGGCGGGCAAGTACGACGACCGGGTGATGGCCCTCGGCATCGCCTGGCAGGTGAGAAAACGGCCGCTGTCGCGCGGCAGCACCCAACGGCCGGAGGGGTGGTGACGAGGGGCCGCAGTTCGCTCAGTACTGGACGCAGATGGCCCGGTGGGGCATGCTGGAGCGATGAAGCCGGAGGCAGCGATCGGATGACGGAAGAGAGGGGTTCTATCGGTGCCTGACACCCACAACACAGCGGAGCGCGCTCAAAGCAGGTCAGCCAGCTCGTCGGCCGTCAGCCCGGCCTGCTGCAAGATGGCGTTTAGCGTCCCCCGCGGCAAGTCCTGCCGCTCCGGCACGATCACCAATCGAACGCGGCCGTCCTCATCCCTACGCATGAGTGCGCGATGGCTGCCCTTGCCGGGGCGCGGAGCATCCTCGAAGCCGGCGTGACGCAAAGCAGCAATGAGCCGCTGCGAGGACAGCGACGGCAGCTTGCCCCTCACGGCACGCTGACCTCGATGGCCGAACAGAAACGGTGGGGAGCGGACAAGGTGGCCTCGAGGTCAGGTAACAGGTCCAGCATCTTGGCGTTCTCCAGGTAGAGTTCCACGGCCTCCTGGAGTTCGTTCAGCGCCTGATCCGGGGTGTCGCCACAACTCGCCACCCCCAGCTCGGGACAGCGAGACACATACTGATCGCCCTCCTGCCAGACCGTCGCGGTCAGATGGTAGACTGCCATCGCTACGCCTCCTTGCTGCACCTGCGAGCCCGACGCCCCGGAGAGCATCGGAAACGTCACCGAACACTGCCGAGTGCCATTGTAGCACACTACCGTGCTGTGTGGGGCGCGCATCACAGGGCAATCGCATCTAATCCCAAAGGAGGCGGAAATCGCTCCGACAGCATCCAAATTGGCTTCGCAAGAGGGGGGAGAAGACGGTATCGGCAGCCAATTTCGGCGAATTGAGTAACCCCTCTCCCGCCCAAAGACCGGAAGCTCAGGGTTTTGGCGCGCCAAGCTCGACGAAAAGAGAACTTCTCGGTCTCAAAAGGGCTTCGCCACTCTAGATGCGATTGCCCTGGCGCGCATCAGAGCGCCATGAACATGCCTCAGGTTCGCTCAGGCGGACTCCTCCAAGTATGGTGTCGGACCGGGCGAGCGGCACCGGCCCGCAGGACGCGAGGGAACACGCGTTTGTGGCATGATACGAGTCGGATTCGCGGCCGACCTACGGGGCTCTCAGGCCGGCTTCACGGGCGGTTGAGAGGGATATGTGGGGCTGGCCGCACCCCTTTGTGAGAGGGCATCCTTGCTGACCGCTATGGCTTCCATGAGCTCGGCCTCCGGCCGGGTGGCGCTGCTCATCAGACAGACGGTTCGCCCCAGGACAGAGAGGGTCTGCGGAAGCATGTCTTTAGAGTACTCGACGGGGACCTCCGCAAGATTGAAGGGGTCGAGCTTCGGATGGTGAGCTCCCCGCTTCTTGAGGATCGGCTCCCAGTTGGTGTAGACGTGTCTGTCTGTATCGAGGGGGATGAAGGCGTTCAGGCCGGGATGGATAGCCGCGAGGGCGACGCGAGCTTCCTCCTCAGTCTCGAATAGGAGAGCGAGGTGGATGCCGCAATCGCCTTCAGGGTCGTGGATCGGGCTGAAGGTGAGGCCGCTCACCTCGCCGAGCTCCTCCATCATGATGCGTTTCTCTCTGCGCACGGCTGCGAGGATCGTCTCCAGCCGGGAGAGTTGCACGCGCAGGATGGCGCTCAGGATCTCGTTGATGCGGAAGTTCAGGCCCGCCCAGATCGGTATCTGAAGGTGCTGAGCGTGGCCGCGAAAGACGGTTCCACCATCGTGGTGAACGAGAGCTCGCTGATAGACAGTGACCTCATCGGTTGTCAGCGCTCCGCCCTCTCCGCAGACCAGGATCTTGAAGTGGTTGAACGAGAACCCGCCAGCATCGCCGATCGAGCCGAGACGCCGGCCCTTGTAGGCCCCGCCATCGGCCTGGCACGCGTCCTCCAGCACACGCAGCCCGTGCTTCTTCGCCAGGCCCATGATCGCGTCCATGTCCGCCGGGAGCCCGAGCATGTAGACGGGCATGATGGCCTTGGTGCGGGGGGTGATCTTCCTCTCCACGTCCTTGGGATCGATGGTGAGGGACTCGTCTACCTCGGCGAGGATGGGGACTGCTCCGGCGGCAGTAACCGCGAGCGCGGAAGCCATGAAGGTGTAGCCAGGGACGATCACCTCGTCGCCTGGGCCCACGCCCAGGCCGACGAGCCCGCAGATCAGGGCCCCGGTGCCGCTGCTCATCGCCAAGGCATACTGCACCCCGATCAGCTTGGCCCACTCCTGCTCGAACCTGTCGGTCTCGCCTCCTTCCCCACCCCGGTACCGGAAAAGCTGTCGGGCGTTTATAACCCGCCGAACGGCCTCGATCTCTTCATCACCTATAACGTACACCTCAGTTCTGCTCATCGAGAAGGCGATAGCGACTCATGCGCCGCATCCAGACCGCGCAGGCCGGGCCTGCGTCCGGCCGGCACACGCTATGACAGGACCGGGGCCTCACGCCGCGGAGCGCCGCTGCCTGTCATGCTGCATGCCACTGCCGCCAGGCGGCATCCTATGGATAGACTCCATCTGGCTCTCGCAGTGCCTATCCTCCACCCTAGTCTGACCAGCGGGATTCGTCCATGCCATTGAGCGGGGCAAACTCGCCCAAACAAGCCACTTCGCGCCATGCCGGGAAGGGCTTACGGGGAGCTCTGCCGCCAAGTCTCTCTCATCGAAGCGGTACGCTCTTTGGGCGCCACAGTACATTTAATTCTGCCCCAGACACGCCGATTACGCCACCCCACGATCTGCCATGTTGTCCGGTGGAACTGCCCGCTCGCCGTGACTTTGCGGCCTGGAGCTTGACCCCAGCCTCCGCACAGCCCTATTATCACTCAAAGTCACCGTGCCGAGATGTTGACGACGGTGGCTCGAAGATTGTCTGAGAAAGGTACCACAACGAAAGGCTCTGTTCCAGCTACGCCTTCGTCAGAGCGAACGCGCTTGAGGGCGACTCGACTCCGGGCAGTGTCGGCCTTCGGTCTGGTGGCTGTACTCCTGGCAGTGTTGGTTACTGCCGACCGTTGTCGGCGAGGTACAGGGCCGGCAGAGGCGAACGCGTCCGCGCGAGTCCGGACGCCCATCGCGACCGGGCAGTATTATCCGGGCGAGCCGGAAGCGCTGAAGGCCGAGTTGAAGCGATGCTTGTCTGCGGCGGATGCGGCTGCTGCGGCGCCGAAGCCGGAGGGCGAGCTGATCGCGCTGATCGTTCCGCATTCGGCCTACAAGCTGTGCGGCGTCGTTGCGGCTGACGCATACCGTCTGCTTGAGGGCAAGCACTACGACACGGTGGTGATCGTGGGGCCTTCCCACATGACACCGTTTGAGGGGGTTGCGCTCAGCGAAAACGATATCTGGCGGACGCCCCTCGGCGACGTCACGGTGGATGGAAGCGTCGGCGAGGCGCTGAGGGCGCGGGGTGTTGACGTGCGGTTCGCACCCGACGCCGAGCGCACCGAGCGCTCCATCGAAGTCGAGCTTCCCTTTCTCCAGGAGATGCTGACGGACTTCAAGATCGCTCCCCTGCTGATGCGCGATTCGTCGCGGCCGAACGCGCTCACCCTCGCCGCGGCCCTCGCGGACTGGGGGCGCGGCCGGTCCGTGCTGTTCGTCGCCAGCAGCGAACTTGGCCAGTTCATGCCGAGAGCCGCCGCGGCCGAGATCGATCGCCAGACCCTGGCCGCGATCCAGACTCTGGATGTGGAGGAGGTCGCTCGTACGACAGCCAGGCTTGGCGCCAAATTCGTTCCGAGCCTCGCCAGCGTCACCTGCGGCGAGGGACCGCTGATGGCCGTGCTGGCGACCGCCTTGCTGCTGGGTGGGGATCGGGCTGTCGTATTGGGCTATACGAACTCCGAGGAGGTGTCCGGTGGTGCCGCGGACCAGGTGTTCGGCTACGGGGCGGTCGCCATCTACCGAAGCAGAGCCCCTGTGGGGGAGCCCGGACGGAGCGACCGGCCGGAGCTCACAGCCCGGCATCAGAAGCGGCTGCTCGAGGCGGCGCGGGGGGCAGTTGAGGCCGAGGTGCAAGGGCGTAGGACCACCGCCGAGACCCCGGAGACGGACGAGCGACTCGCCGCCCCCGCGGCGGCCTTCGTCACGTTGTGGAAGGGCGGGCAGCTGAGGGGATCATGCCAGTCTCTCGATGACTCGAAAGCTTTGATCGAGACAGTGCGCGAGCATGCTGCGGCCGCGGCCCGCGATCCCCGCTTCCCGCGACCTAAGGAGACGGATCTGGGCGATCTCGAGATCCGTATCCAAGTGCTGTCGCCTCTGCGGAAGATCGAAGAGCCGCGTGAGATAGATCTGCTTCGAGAAGGGGTGGTGGTGGTGGCGGGGGGTCAACGGAACTTCTTCCTGCCGGAGGTGGCGCGAGACACAGGATGGAGCCGCGAGAAACTGCTCTCGCGGCTCTGTGAGGACAAGATGGGCCTCTCACCGAATGCGTGGCGAGAGGGGGCGAGCATCTACGCGTTCACGGTGCAGGAGATCAGGTCGGGCCGGCCGGCGACGGCTGGCGGATGATCTTGAAGGCAGCGTCTTTTTCGATGTTGCCAATCTCCAGTATCAAACCATCCCGGCAGGCGTTCGCTTGCAGGGCGCCCAGCACCTCGCCGGTGCGGTAGGTGTCGACGATTTTCCCGGTGTAGGTGTCCCACTGTTCTATCAGGTAATCTCCGGGCGGGATCGAGAAGTACACCCGGACGTTCTCCTGGGGTGAGATCGGTCGCTTCTGATTCACGTTCCACCAAGTATGGGCTCTGTTCTGGACCCAGAGGAGAGTCTGGGCGGCGCCCTGGAGCCCGAGCGCGCGAACGCCCTCCGACGATGTCCAGGCCTCGAATGGCACGAACTTCTCAGTGGTCCAGGGCACATCGGCGGCGAACCGCGCGATCGGCAGGTGATGGCACCAGAGGTCGAAGGCATCGACGTAGACCTCCCACCCCCACATGTGAGCGGGGCCCGCGCAGCCGGCCATGATGGCCGCCCACATGCCGTTGTGGAAGTTCACGCCCTCAGGATCGGCCTCGGCCATCTGGCCTTCCCACCACTGCTCGTCAACCAAGCCGAATTCGCCGATGAAGACCGGCTTGCCGAAGCGCCGAAGAAGCGGGAGAGGGCGGGTGACCAGTGCCGCCATGTCCCGGCCGAACTCGTTGGAGTACCAGCTGGGATGGTGGTAGCCGTGGAACTGGACGAAGTCCATCTCGGGCATGGCCCAGAGATCGGGCTCGATGGCGAAGCTACCGAGGCTGCTGACGACGAGATGGTGGTGGGGGTCGGTGGAGCGGAGGTACTGGCTCATCTCCCGCTCCCACGCCTGCACCGTCTCGCGTTCGTATTCGTTGATGCAGTCTATCTCGTCCCAGAGCTCCCAGGCCATGATATTGGGTGAGTAGCCCCAGCGCGCGACCGCGTAGCGCAGGCGGTTGCGCCACATGCGCTTGGCATCTTCGCTGCGAAAGACGTCGCGGATGGAGTCGCAGGGCCCGCCATTGTCCTTTCGGTAGGGATTGTCGTCCTCGAGCTCACGGAACCAATCCCCGCAGAGCTTGATGTAGATGCCCTTTTCCTCGGCGAGGCGCAGCACGTAGTCCACTTCCCAGGCGCGGTCGAGACGGTACTCTCCAGCCTTGCCCCACTCGTAACCGAAGGCCCATCGGCATAGGTGGACGCGGGCGAAGTTGCCGCCGTTCTCGGCCAACCGGCCGAACCAGCGATCGTACTGCGGAACCCCGCCGCTGGCGCTGTACCAGCAGATGTTTTCTCCGTTGGCGAAGTAAGGCCGGCCGTCGTCGAATTCGAAGTAGTGAGGATCGGTGCGGCTCACCCGCACGAAGGGGCGGCGCGCTCCCGCGGCAACCGTGAACGCGACCTTCTTCTCCACGGTGCGGCGGGCGCGATCGGATGCCTGGATAGTCACTTGGTGATCGCCGGCCGATTCGGGTATGACGCGCACCTGCCACTCTGCCGGGCCTTTCACGCTGGGGGCGGACCTCCCATCATCGCTTGTGATCAGCTCGCAATCCGCCGTGTAGAACCCCGGTATCCGCCAGGTGGCGCCGTCGGGTGCGATGAACTCCGCGTCGAGGGAGACCTCTTCCTGCCAGAAAGGAGTGCGCCAGGTTCCCTGCATGTCAACGCGCAGGGTGACGAGATTGCCGACGCGCGGGTTCTCGGGGTAGACGCGGACACCGTTGATACGCAGCTCCTTGGATTCAGAGCAATAGCTCGAAGCGCAAGCCAGTGCGAGCAGGACGGTCGAAGCTAGGAGCGTGATGATCGTGAAGTGGGGCACAAAACTTTCCTTTCCGCAAGCGCCGGTCCGCGGCCTTCGGGCAGGCGCGTATTCTTGGGTAGAATTGTCGGTCATTCAATTCTATCATATACAGGAGGGGCAACCGACCCGGCCCTCTGGGCCGGGTCGGTTGGTCTGAGGAGGATTGGGAAGTGAGGGTTAACGCCGCTAATTGAGGGTGAGCGTCACCTTACATAGGTCCATGGACAGGTTGTAGTCGTTGCTGTCTTGCGGGCAGCCACACAGGAAGATCGCGATAGATCCGTCGGTGCCCATGTACTTGTTGATATTGGTGGTTTCGACGCTCTTGGTGATTTCGGTCGTTCCATAGGTGACGTAGTTCACGAAGAGCAGGTCGCCGCTCGGGCCCGACCCATCCTTTGATCGGACCCAGCCGTTTACCGCCGGCGATGCGCTGCGGCTGCTCTTCATCTTGAACTCTATCTTGATCTTGCTGACCTGCGAGCGGGTGTAACCAGTACTCCACCGGTACTCACAGGAGTAGATATCGTCGGCATCGTGCGGACTGGTGACAAAATAGACGTTGTCGTCAGCCTGCACGTTGCTGAGCGTCCCGGAGATGATATCCGCCGGGTGGTAGCCAGGGTCCGAGTAGAACTCATTCGGGTAGAGCGTGACCTCCGTCGGTCCGCTGGTCACCGTGATGTAGTTGGTCTTGGTCTCGCCATCCGAGCCGCCGGCGTTGGTGGCCGTCAGGCTGACGGTGTAGTTGCCCGCGCTCGTGTACTGGTGGCTTGGGTTCTGCGCGGTCGAGGCGCCGCCGTCCCCGAAGTTCCACGACCACGAGGTTGGCGAGTTGGTCGAGCTGTCGGTGAAGTTCACCGTCAGCGGAGCCGTGCCCGAGGTGGGCGTGCCGGTGAAGTTGGCCACCGGCGGAGCCACCGTCACCGTGATGTAGTTGGTCTTGGTCTCGCCATCCGAGCCACCGGCGTTGGTGGCGGTCAGGGAGACGGTGTAGTTGCCCGCGCTCGTGTACTGGTGGCTCGGATTCTGAGCGGTCGAAGTGCCGCCGTCGCCGAAGGTCCAGGACCACGAGGTCGGAGAGTTGGTCGAAGAGTCGGTGAAGTTCACCGTCAACGGCGCCGTACCCGAGGTTGGGCTTCCGGAGAAGTTCGCAACCGGCGGGTTCGGCAGCGCGTTCGCGGTGATGTAGTTGGTCTTCGTCTCGGGGTCGGAGCCAGCGGCATTGGTGGCGGTCAGGGTCACCGTGTAGGTGCCCGCGCTCGCGTACTGGTGGCTCGGGCTCTGGGCGGTCGAGGTGCCGCCATCGCCGAAGTTCCACGACCACGAGGTCGGGGAATTGGTGGAGGTGTCGGTGAAGTTCACCGTCAGCGGAACGTACCCGCTGGTCGGGTTGCCCGTGAAGTTCGCCACCGGCGGCGAAAGAGTCGCGGGCTTGAGCGCGATGCTCATCATGGCCTTTATCGCCGATGTCGCGAGGGTGACTGTCGTGTCACCGTACGCCCCGGCGCTCGCCTTCCCGCCTCTTGCTACAGCTAGCCCGCCGCCGTTGCCGGCGACAACAGTATTATCCGTCAACTCGGTGACGATTGTCAGGTTGCTGTTTGCCCAGGCCGAGAAGTTCGCCGTGCCGGCCGCGTCAGGTTTGTCCGTAGAGATAGCCGCCACGACAAGCGTATTGCCAACTGTTGTCGTCGCACCCGGAATGGCGCCGCTGGTGTCTGAGGTAGCTTCAACGCCGCCGGCTGTAACATCCCACGGATTGCCGGAAGTGGCGCAACCGCGGTAGGCGACGATGCGACCCAGTTGGTGATTGCCCGAGTCGCTGGTGGTCGGAGCGCCCTGCGTCCCATTGTACCGCGACCAGAAAACGGTGAGTCGCGTCGCGCTCGTTCCCCCCGCCGTGCCGGTTCCCTGCGGTGAATTAGTAACCGCTGTCCAGGTCCCGCCGTTCTGGTTCGAAATGGAGATGGCCTGGTTTGCTGTCTCAAGGAACAGCAGCAGGATGTCGTTTGCCGCGATGCCAGAGGGAAGCGCTGGAGTGATCGCTCCTGCGCCAGATGCCACTGTCCCGGCCGCAACGAACGCGGGTAAACCAGCAGGTTCGACGGTGATGTAGCTGGTCTTGGTCTCGGTGTCGTTGCCCAGCGCGTTGGTCGCGGTGAGGCTCACCGTGTAGTCCCCGCCATTGGTGTACTGGTGGCTCGGGTTCTGCGCAGTGGAAGTTCCTCCATCCCCGAAGCTCCACGACCAGGAGGTCGGGGTGCCGCTCGAGGTGTCCGTGAAGTTGACCGTCAGCGGGACAGTCCCGCTGGTCGGCGTGCCGGAGAAGTTGGCCACCGGGGCGCTCGGCCCTTCCTGGTACTCATAGGCGCCCATGTCCGGTGCGGAGCCCGAGGGCACCGGATTGCCCTCGAAGTCCACCGTATAACCCAGGTCAGTGCCGGCATTGCGGCATGGGCTGGTGGACTGGAGGTGATAGTTCTTGTTGTTGTAGTCCACAAACTGCGGGTCGGCTTGAATCTCGTGCGAGTTCAGGCTGATGCCTACCGTATCGCCACCATAAGGATAGAAGCAGTTGTAGTCGTGCGTGAAACCGGAGTACCCGTCGAAGATCGCGCCGTTTCCAGTCCCAGTCACGTGGAACACGTTGTTCTTCAGCTTGTAGGTGTTGGCATCGGGAGCGCCGTCGAACCCGACGACGTTCCACAGCGCGGAGGTCCGGACGACGGTGTTGTGCTCGACTTTGACGTTGTCAATATCGAGCCCGAACGTGCCGCTCAGGTGCATGCAGTTGAAGTATCCGTAGTCGTAGCTCACGTTGTAGGCGAAGGTGTGGTTGTAGCACGTGGAGCTATCAACACCGCCGACTTCCCAGAACCCTTCGTTGCCTTCTCCCCAGTTATGGTGGATATAGCAGTTGTTCAGGGTGCCCATCGAGTAGTACTCGACGCAGCCGCCGTCGTAGCCGTAGTCGTAGGAGTCGTAGCGGCAGTCCTTGACGGTGTTGTAGGACACCTCGTTCTCGCCGCTGTAGAGCCAGATGCCGACCCCGCCGTAGTCGTCATCGCCACCCGGGGTATTCACAACCGGCCCCATGTTGTGGCAGTAGTTCTGCGTGATCAGGGTGTACTCGGTGGTCGTGAGCTCGATACCCATGCCCGTGTCGTAGACCTCGCAGTTCTTCACGGTGCAGTAGTCGGCATTCGTCAAGCGGACGCCGGCATACCGGGTGGAGTAGGCATAGATCCCATCCAGCACCACCCAGACACAGTTCGTCATCTCAATGGCGTTGGTCCACTCCCCGGTGGATGAGTTTCGGAACTTGGGCTTCGCGCCGGTCCCGTAGGTGGCGAAAGTGATCGGGCTGGCTTCGGTACCATCGTCGTCGTCACCGATCACAAGGGTCGTAGTGCCCGTGAAATCCGAACCGCACTTGAAGTAGCAGTTGTCGCCAGGGGCGAAGTTGACGGTGTTGACCTTGGCGATGGTCTTCCAGGCTTGGTCGGGAGCTGTGCCGGAGTTCGAGTCCGAGCCTCCTACGCTGTCCACGTAGTAGCTGGTTGCGCCAGCTACCCCAACGCCAAGGACGAGCAAGAATACGCACAGACATAACGTCGATAGGCGATGCATCCTCACTCGGATACCTCCGTGATTCAGTGTTTTCTCGTCAGGGAAGCAGACGACGAATTCACCGCATGTCGTTCGCTGCGGCCTCCTTTCCCCCCGGTGGTGGGTCTGGACGGCGGATCGAAGGGCTTCAGCCTGCGCGGCCTGGGTGCCTGAGAGAGCCGTCACTTCTCCCCGGGTAGCTCAACCAGCTAGCTGAAACTATGATAGCAGCGCGCGCGATCGCGGGGGCTGCCATCTGGACGGAAGAAGATGTGCTTTCGCCGCATCGTGCCGAGAGCTAGAGGGCGGAGAGGCGTCGCCGATAGGCCTGGGGCGAGAGGTCTGTGGCCCGCTTGAAGGCGCGCGTGAAATGGGTCGGGTCGTCATATCCCACGGCCTGCGCGATCTCCCGGATCGAGAGACGTGATGTTTCGAGGAGATGCTTGGCCTCGGCTGCGCGGAGATTCCGCAAGTGGTCGGAAATGGAGTATCCAAGGTTCTTCGTGACGAGGTGTCCGAGGTGCTTCGGGCTGTAGCCCACGGCGCGAGCGATCTCGGTTCGGGTCACCTTGCGGTGGAAATTCGCCTCGCAGAAGTCCAGAGCGGCATGGATCGTCTGGCACGTGGCGGGGTCGCCGGAGATCGCGGGTGACTCCTGTCTTTTTCGCAGTGTTGCGCGGCCCTCGAGGAGGCGCCGAACGAGAATGCAGCTCAAGTAGCTCAGGAGGTCGAGGGCCGCCTGACGGTAGCCCCAATCGTGAGAGGCGAGCTCGGCTGCGATGGCAGCGCCGATGCTCTGGACGTCAGTCCGGCCTGTGAGCACGAGCCCCGGAAGGCCGAAGTCGATGGGATCGGGAGGTGCGTACCGCGTGTCGGCGAGATCCGCCGACGTCTGCTTGAGATGGCACCAGAAGATAAGATGGTTGCGGCCGCGCGCCTCCGGAAGATGAACATGATAGACGTCATGATCGATGACCAAGAGCTTGCCAGGGGTTAGGTGAAAGGCTTCTCTCGGGGTCAGGACCCGGGCGGCGCCCTTGATCAGCAGTGCGATCTCGACTCCCTCGGCCACGTGACGATAGAGTGAGAGTGGGGGGCTGCCGGAGGCGGCGGACTGGCGTTCTCCTCCCCGTCCGGCATAGAGCAGGTGCTCGGCGGGACGCTCTTGGGCGAGCTGGAGCACCCGCTCGCGATAGTGGACTTCGCTCTTCTGGACTGCGGCCCGGAGAGCTCTGCGCTTTCTTGGCATCGACATGGGAGGCGGATTTCGTCCTCCGCTTGGCACGTCCCTGCCCGAAGGCCGTTGCGCGACGAGGACCCAGGGACGGACCCGGTCGGGCTGGAAGTGAAGAGTGGGGCAGGACAGCCCTTCTAGAGGTGGCATTGGATGGGGCAGCGCAAGCTCGGTCGCAGTGGCATCATGGCTTCTGTTGATTCCGCGGGGTCTGATGCCGGCGATATGGGGAGGGGCTCTTGGGTGGCTCGGGCTGAGTCTGAGGACGACGGGAGGGAGCGCGAGCGGTTGGCGGCCGGCACGCTGACGCTGTTGGGGGGAAAGCCGCCGACCCATTGGTTCTACGCGGGCCTGCGCGTTCCCGCCCTTAGGCAAAGCCCTCTGCCGCGTGGCTTCTTCCATCATACAAGCGCGAACCACGAGTTTGCCGCGGCGATCGCGGGAGGGCTTCTGGTGGCGACGGCAGGCGGGACCTTCGAGCTCGGGCCGGGCTCTCTGCTATTGATCCCGCCGGGTGTTGCTCACTGTGAGCTTGCGGCCGATCCGAAGGAACCTTACCAAAGCTTCTGGTGTCACGTCGAGCACTCTCTGTGTGAACTGGGGCACGTTGTCTACACGCCGCCATCGACGTACCAGATGACACCGCGGATCGAGCTTATCGGGCAGACGGAGATAGAGAGCATTGCGGCGGCGATAGCAGCGGAGCTGGTCGGTCAGGACACCGGATGGGAGGAATCGGCGTATGGGCTGTGGGTCTACCTGACCAACATCCTGCGACGGCGGATCGAGAGAGGAAACGTGATCAGGGTGCGATCCAGCCGGTCGCGAACGATCCCGGCGGATGCCGCCTCCTGGGAGATCATAGGATCAGTGCTGGAATTCTGCGCCGCCAACTTCCGAAAGCCGATTGGGCTGAAGGATGTGGCGCGCGCGGTCGGCTACAGCCCGAGCCACGTGGGTCGGTTGATGAGGCTTCACTTGGGCGTGCCGGTGTCCGCGCACCTGTTGGAGCTGAAGCTCGCCGCCGCCAGGGAGCTTCTGCTTAACTCACGCCTGTCTATCACAGACATCGCCTATTCTTTGGGATACGCGGATCCGTCTCATTTCAGCCGGGCCTTCACGCGGATGTTGGGGCTCGCGCCAAAGGCCTACCGCAAGCAGGCGCGCGGGCTGTAGGCCGGACATCCCGGTTGATCAGTCGGCGCTTGTCTTTTGGGCGCGAGAGTTGGCCAGACTGGCCATCTTGCGCCATCTCCCGCGGCGCAAACCAGTCAGTGCAGGAGTGTCCCGGGCCGCGACGAAGCTGCTGTCCTGCACAGCACTGCGACGCCGGGCGCACAGAAGCGCGGCCCATCGGGGCTCGGACGTCGGTTCTCTACCGCGAGCGCCATCTTCTTGGTGGGCCAACCACACCAGACACCGGGGCGCGCGCCAGGCCTGCCGATGTCTCCGCGACGCTGACGGGATGGCGCACGGCAATTGTCCCTCCGTCCCTTCAGGGACGAGGTGGTTCGGAGATGCAGGAGCATGGATTACCGGCAGCCTTTCCATCTTCCTCCCAACAGAGTGTGGCGCACGTATCCGGGCGGGAGGTTGCTGGACCGGATTGAGGGGAAGGAGAGCCCGGCGGACTCGCATCTGCCGGAGGACTGGGTCGGCTCGGCGACGCGCGCCGTGAATCCGGGCGACCGGCCGCCGCATGAGGGAATCGGCACAGCGGTCGGCGCCGACGGACGCGAAGTGGCCATAGACGCGCTCTTCGGGGCGGCGCCGGAGCAGGTGCTCGGGCCGGAGCACGTCGCCGAGTTCGGCGCTGATCCCCAGCTCTTGGTCAAACTCCTGGACTCCTCGGGCAGACTCCATATTCAGGCCCATCCTACGGAGGACTGGGCGAAGCGGCATCTCCGCGCGCGCAATGGCAAGACGGAGGCCTGGTGGGTGCTTGAGGCCCGCGTGGAGACTCCCTCCGTTCTACTCGGGTTCCAACGGCCGCCGGAGCCGCGGGAGTGGCGCAGGATCATCGCGTCCCAAGACCTGGACGCCATGCTCGCCTGCTTCGACCCGATCCCGGTGAGTCCCGGCGACGTGCTCTTGGTGAAGGGCGGCGTCCCCCACGCCGTTGGAGCCGGATTGCTCATGGTGGAGGTGCAGGAGCCGACCGACTACGTGGTTCGCTGCGAGTATGCTCGAGGCGGGTACGACCTGCCCGAGTCTGCCCGCACGATGGGGCTTGGAATCGATCGCGTGCTGGACCTCTTCGACTACACCGTCTATCCGGCAGCCACGGTCAAGGATGTCTTCGGGCCGAAGTCCAGAACCGTTGCCGAGTCGCCGGGGGGCAGAGAGGAGATGCTGCTCGGTCCGCCCCAGACCGACCGCTTCGAGGTTCGTCAGGTCGCTGTTGAGGGATCCCTGTCGCTCCCGCTCGACGGCCGCTTCTGTATCGTGATCGTGCTGGAAGGTGAAGGGGAGATCGTCGGTGACCGCCTGGCGCTCCCCGTCTCGACCTGGAGTCGGGTGCTACTTCCAGCCGCGCTCGGGTCGGTGACTGTCGAAGGCCGGCTGAAGGCGGCCCGATGCCTCCCGCCGCTCGCCAAGCGGAGGACAACCTCTCACCTCCCCCTCGGTGCTTACATGCCGCGAAAGGACTTACACACGTGAAAGCCTCCGATCTCACCCTCGGGATGATCCCGTACGGAGTCGTCTATCTTGTGCTGCCCGAGCAGACCACGGCGACCCGCCGTCGCGATCTCACGAACATCAAGAAGCTGGGGTTCAACCTGGTCGTGCTCTGGCCGCCCGTCAGCCGGTGGGACGCCGATCCTCCGGGCGGACTCGCCTTCGACTCGGTGGACGAGGTCATGCATATCTGCGCCGAGGTCGGCCTCAAGGCGATCCTCGAGCTCCAGGGCCAGGACTACAACCACGAGGCCCTGCCTGAGACGCTGGAATTCATGCGGAAGACGGGCGGCGAGCAGGCGGAGGATGTGCCGCCGCTCAACCACCCAGAGGTGCGCCGCTTGATCTGCGACTACATGAAGGCCGTGGCCGAGCACTTCAAAGATCACCCCGCGCTGCTTGCCTATGATATCTTCAACGAGGTCCACTACACCGCGGTTGATGAATGGACCATCAAGGAGTTCGTGAACTTCTTGAAGCACGAGTACGCCGACATCCAGGCCTTGAACCGCAAGTGGGCGACGTTCTTCCCTGACTTCGACACCATTGCGGACTGGGTGCCGCGCCTCAGAGTTCGGACTTGGTCTTCAGGCGTCGCCGCCCGCGACTGGTATCGCTTCAGACCGTACAACTTCGCGCAGCGTCTGCACGAATGGGGCGCGGCGATCCGGGAGGTCCATCCCGAGGCGTTGATCCTGGCCGACATCCTCGGGTGCAACACGATGCACAACCGGGACGGCGGCTATGGTGGAGCGACCGACTGGGCCACTGCGAAGGCTGTGGATGTGTACGGCCTGTCCTGTTGGGCGAATATGTTCAACCCCCGCTGGTGGCTGAAGGATTGCTACGCCTGGCCGCACATGTGGCGGCAGCAGTTGTCGGCAGGCCAGGGGAAGCAGATCATCATCTCGGAACTCATGACACCCAACCGGTCGATGTTCCCGGAGGAGCATTCATCCATGTCCGACCACCTCCGGCTCTGGGGGCATCAGGCCTTCTTCAACGGAGTCAAGGGGGTCATTTACTGGAAGTACCGCCCCTTCATCCGCGGCGTTCAGGTCGCTGGCAGAGGGCTCACCGACTACGAGGGCAATCCCAACGAGTTCGCGGAGCAAGCCTCGGTCGTGGCGGATTTCGTCCGGCGCCATGCTGACGACCTCGCGGGAACTGTCCCTGACGATTCCGGCTGCGCCATCCTGTTCGATCAGAACACCCAGGATCTCTACCAGGCAATCCAGAGCTGGGACGAGGAGTTCTACACGGACGCGCATCGCGGGTTCTTCCGAGGCTTCTGGCGGAATGGGGTCAGCCCGAGCTTCCTGACCCCAGAGGACATCTGGGGCGGCGTTCGCGACCGGGTGAAGGTCATGGCCGTCCCCTGCAATGTCTGCGTCGCGGCCGCCACGGCGGAGGCGCTCATCGCCTTCGTGAAGCGGGGAGGGCGGCTGCTGACCGAGGGCCGCTTCGGCCTGCTCGACGAGGACGGCAACCTGTATCCTCGAGTCCCCGGCGCGGGGATGCGCGACGCCTTCGGAGCCGGCGAGCGGAAGCTTCTCTCCGACGCCGGCGATACCATCCCGCTCGCGGGCGGAGACATGGACCTCCCCGACTACCTCCAGGAGCTCGCTCTCGATGACGGGGTGCAGGTCCCACTGAGAACTTCCGCTGACCGTCCTGCCCTCGTTATCGCCAAGTGCGGGGACGGTCTCTATGTCCATGTTCCATTCCTCCTTGGACGCAAGATCGAGCGCGAAGTGCCCGGCGCCGAGGAGGTGTTCGACCGCGCCTTCGCCTTGATCGCGGACGCTCTGACGCCAGCCGTGCGGATCCTCGAGAAGAAGGGTCGTGTGGATGTGTCCGTTCTCAAGAGGGAGACAGGAGACCCCGTCGTCGTCGGGGTCGTCAACTACGAATACGAGCCGCGGGCCGTGCGGCTGGTCTGGGACCGTGAGCCGAAGTCGGTCGAGGGCGACGAGGGCTGTCGGGCCGAGCTGCAGGACGGAGAGCTGCAGGTGGCCCTGCCCGGCCGCGCAGCGGCAGCAGTGTTCCTGTAGAGCGGCCCTCTCGGTACGGGGAGAGGTCGGACTGTGCTAGTGTCAAGGGTCTGATACGAAAGGACAGAACATGCTAAAGGCAGGTCTCTCTGCGGTCGACATCACACCCCCTGCGGGCGTCAGGCAGGCGGGATACGCCGGCCGGACGCTGCCGTCCCTGGCGGTACACGACCCGCTGTGGGCGCGCGCGTTGGTACTGGATGACGGATCATCTCGCGTCGGGCTCGTCGGCCTCGATCTGGGAGGTGTTCCGGCGGCTCTGCTCGCCCAGGTTCGGGAACAGGCCGCATCGCGAGACGGGATCGAGGCAGAAGGTCTTCTTCTGGGCGCGACTCACAGTCATTCCGGGCCGCACCTCTGGAGCGATGAGCCGACGGATCTTGAACGCGAATACGCTGAGTCTCTCCCCGCGCGCGTGGGCGAGGCGATATCCGGGGCGGTGGCCAGCCTCGCCGAAGGCAGCGTCTCCGTGGCCAGCGGATGGGCTGCGGCGGGGATAAACCGGCGCGAGTTGCTCCCTGGGGGCCGGGTGCAGCTGGGCCGCAATCACTTCGGGCCCTTCGACCCGGAGTTGGGTGTGCTGCGTGTCGATGACGCTCATGGAGAGACGATCGGTGTGGTGATGAACTACGCCGCTCATGCGCTCTGCCTGGCCGAAGACAACTACCTTCTGACCGCTGACTATCCGGGGCACGCGTGCCATTACGTGGAGGACCGCCTGGGGAAGGGCGTCTCGATCTTCTTCAACGGGGCCGCCGGTGATGTGAATCCCCGGGAGGGCCCCATGTATCACGGCGTCCTCAACGGCGGCAGCTTCCTTGCCGCCCAGCACGCGGGCGATGCGATCGCCACCGAGACGATCAGGGTCCTTGCCAAGGCGGTGAAGCTCGAGAACAGCGAACTCGCCTGCGCCTCCCGGAAGATCGAACTGCCGACCAACCCGGAACGCGCCCTGAAGGCCGCCGAGGAGCGCGTGCGGGCGGCGGAGGCTCAACCGCGGGCGCGGGACTATCACTTCGATCGGTATCTCATCTGGGACCAGCGGGTCGAGGGTCCTGAAGAGGCTCGCAGGTGTCTCGAACGGGTGAAGGCACGCGGCGATAAGCCGGTCGAGATGGTGGAGATCCAGGCGATCGCCATCGGGGACCTGGCGCTGCTGGGGTGGGCTGGCGAGGTATTCTGCGAGCTCGGCATGATGGCCAAGGCCGGCTCTCCCTATGCCCGTACCTATGTGCTCGGCTACGCGAACGGCTCGGTGGGGTACATCCCGACCCCGGACGCATATCCGCTGGGCGGCTATGAGGTCGAGTGCGCGCTGCACCTGGCGGATAACGCGGGGCTGGTTCTCGTCGAGAGGTCGCTCGCTCTACTCAATCAGATGAGAGGTCGGTAGGATCCCGAAGCGAGAGACCGGAATCCCGGACGCGCGCAGGCCAACACGGTGAGAAAAGACGCCTTCCGCTTCCGGTGCCGGGCCCCCGCCGCCATGGCGAGGAAGGGGCTGCGAGAGCGACGAGTTCAGGAATGCCGGTCGAACTGGTTCGCCCGGTAGGCGTGTTCTTCGGCTCGGGTGTTCCGAGGGAGCCCCAGCTCGAGAGTGTGCGGTGCGTGCGCCTTCTGCGCTTCGAGGCGATAGCGGTCGGGCGCGATCTTTTCCAGCGCCAGCAGGTCGCGATCCCGCATCCAGTGGTACACCTCGGAGATGTTCGAGAAGCGCCAATCATCGCTGTTGGAGATGTATGACACCAGAGCCGCCAAGGATTCGAGATCGTCTTCCTTCCAGTTCCACGGATGGAAGCCGAGAACGTTGCTGGCCATCTTCGCCACTTCTTCGGCCGGCCAGGAAGGGTTCTGCATTCGCCAGACAATCTCCTCGGAGTTTCCGACCGCGGGCGGCCGGTTGGGGTTTTCATCCGGATACAGCTTCGCCACCCATTCGACGGGATAGCGCGCGGCCGGGTCGCGCGGTTTGGTCACCCCCGGCGGGTGCTCGATCGCGGTGAAGCTGCCCGGCGTGAGGATCCCGTCGGAGTTGATGTTCCCGCGTCCTCGGTCAGCGATCACTTCCTCCGCATGGTAGTAGACCCACATGTCGGGGTGGTTCCGGATGTCCCTGTCAACCGCCCGTGGAGCCGGCCTGATGGCCTTGGGGAGTTGTCTGCGCCTTCCTGTTCCTGTATCATCTGAAGCCAGAGCACGGCGCCGCCAGGCGCCGCTTTCGCGTTCAGGAGTGGAACCGGCATGGAGGTGTTTCCTGCATCCGTTACTTTGGTGATTCGGGCTTTAGTGGTCAGCGCCCGCTGGGCTGGGCGGGCACGACGTCTCGCCCTGGAACGGGCGACTGCCGCCGCTGATGCCAGCCGAGAGGCAGCGTTGGAGGCGCGGGTGGTGGTGCTGGAAGACATGGTGGAGCAGCGGGACGCACACATCGCCGTTCTCCAGGGCCGCCTGGGAGAGGAGCGTTCCCGGAAGCCGTATCCCCTCATGGAGCGGCTCCGCATCATCTGGCTCATGCAGTACTTTGAGATCCCTGGGCGACGCCTCAAGGAGATGCTTGGGGTCTCTCGTTCCAGCGTCCGGCGGTGGCTGAAGGGGTTTGAGGAAGGCAGGCTGGGAAAGGGAAACGAGCCGAAGGAGCCGGTGAACAAGACCCCCCGGGAGATCGCGGCGCTGATCTGGGAGATTTTCCGGCAGAACCCGCTATGGGGTCGCTGGCGCATCGCCATGGTGCTGTGGGGATTGGGAGTCTTCGTGGCCGCCTCCACCGTGCGCAACATCCTGCTCCGCCCGAGACCGGATGCCTCGGCCCCAGCACTGGCCCAGGCGAAGGAACCTGTGAAGCCCAGGCAGATCATCGCCCGCTATCCCAATCACGTCTGGTCGGTAGACCGGACGCGGGTGTGGCGATGGCATGTCTGGCCTACCTGGGTGCTGGTGGCGATTGACCACTTCTCTCGCAAGGTCGTCGCCGTCTGTCC
>Ga0315288_10003184_pt1 | contig 20952 bp, 22 predicted proteins | sample YL17G11_20_MG_FD_203454 | JGI IMG/M metagenome (GOLD analysis project Ga0315288, IMG submission 203454) | Sediment microbial communities from Yellowstone Lake, YNP, Wyoming, USA - YL17G11_20 | ecosystem: Environmental > Aquatic > Freshwater > Lake > Sediment | place: USA: Wyoming | collected...
CGCCGGGCGACCAAGCTCGTAGGGGAGCCCCTCTGCGGGCTCCCGTAAGTTCCACGTGCACGGCCGTCGGCCGAAAGCCCACACGGCGGATAGCCCGTAGGGCAGCAGCCTTGGTCGCCTCAGGTGACTTGTCTCCTGACCATCTGTGTTCATCCGTGTTCATCTGTGGTCTGCCTTTCACCTCCATCCCTCCCTTGCCAACCCCCGCCGAATCGCATAGAATACGGCCTGGGGTACGGAGGTCCTTATGTCCGGTCATTCCAAGTGGCATAACATCAAGCTGCGCAAGCAGGCTCAGGATAAGGCGAAGAGCAAGGTCTATGGGAAGATCTCGCGTGAGATCATCACCGCGGCGCGCGAGGGCGGGAGCGATCCCGACGGGAATGCGCGGCTGCGCGCAGCGATCGAGAAGGCGCGCGCGGCCGGCATGCCCCAGGACAACGTGAAGCGCGCCATCCAGCGTGGCACCGGCGAAACCGAAGGGGTGCTGTACGAGCCGGTCACGTATGAGGGCTATGGCGCGGGCGGGGTGGCGATCCTGGTCGAGGGCCTGACGGACAACAAGAATCGCGTCGTCAGTGAGCTGCGCAGCATGTTCAGCCGGAACGGGGGCAATCTCGGCGCGAGCAACAGCGTCGCCTGGCTCTTCGAGCGGAAGGGCATCGTGCTGGTGCCGCGGTCGGCCGCTTCGGAGGATGCGGTGCTGGAGACGGCGCTGGACGCCGGGGCGGAGGATATGACCGCGGACGAGACCTCGTACGAGATTCGCACTCAGCCGCACGATCTGGAAGCGGTCAAGCAGGCGCTTGAGGCCGCGGGGATTCCCTACGAGAGCGCGGAGGTCACGATGCTTCCGCAGACCCGCGTGACCCTCGGGGAGAAGGAGGCGCAGCAGGTGCTGCGGCTCATGGACGCGCTCGAGGAGTTGGACGACGTCCAGCAGGTCTACGCGAACTTCGATATCCCCGACCAGATCATGGAAGCGGTGGCGGCGTAGTGACGGGATGCGGGGCAGGAGGCGAGCTCTTGCCCTACGGGATGAAGCGTGGGGCTGTGACGTTTGGGGAGGCGTGAGACGGGGCTGAACTGTGGGGCAGGAGGCAAGCTCCTGCCCTACGAGGCTTCGTCGGCGGGGGCAATGAAGGATTCAGAGCTGGACGTGCTGCTGTCGCGCGTGGTCAAGCCCGCGCGCTATACGAACGGGGAATGGAACGCGGTTCATAAGGACCCGGCGTTGGCTCGCGTGCGGGTGGCGCTGGTGTACCCCGACGTCTACGAGGTGGGCATGTCCCACCTCGGCCTACAGATCCTGTACCATGTGCTGAACTCCCACCCTGATTTGCTTGCCGAGCGAGCGTTCGCTCCCTGGCCGGACATGGAGGCCGAGCTGCGCTCGCGCGGCCTGCCCCTCACGAGCCTCGAATCCCGCACTCCGCTTCGTGAGTTTGACATCATCGGCATCACGCTGCCGTACGAGCTGACCTATACCAACATCCTGAACGTGCTCGATCTCGCGGGCGTGCCGATCCGGGCGGCCGATCGAGCTGAGGATGATCCGCTGATCATCGGCGGCGGGCCGGGCGCGGTGAACCCGGAGCCGATGGCGGGGTTCTTCGACGCGATCCTGGTCGGGGAAGGGGAGGAGGCGATCCTCGAGATCGCGCAGGCTTCCACCGCCCCGAGCCGCGCCGAGAGACTGGAGCGACTTGCGCGAATCGCCGGCGTCTACGTCCCCTCGATGTATGACGCCACCTTCGATGGAGCGGGTCCGCGCGGCGCAGTCGTCCCGCGCAACGGCGCGCCGGCGCGCATCGAGCGCCGCATCGTCGAGGATCTCGACGCGGCTCCGTTCCCGACGAAGCAGTTCGTGCCATTCCTCGAAACGGTGCATTCGCGAGTGACGCTCGAGATCATGCGTGGATGCGCGCGGGGCTGCCGCTTCTGCCAGGCCGGAGCGACCTACCGGCCACGCCGGATGAGAAGCGTCGAGACGCTTCTGCGCCAGGCCGAGCAAGCGATTGCCGCCACCGGCTATGATGAGATCTCATTGCTCGCGTTCACGAGCGTCGATCACAGCGACATCGGAGAGCTGGCGACGAAGCTCGTGGATCGGTTCGGCCCGCAAGGCGTCGGCATCTCGCTGCCGTCGCTGCGCGCGGATGCGTTCTCGGTCGAGCTGGCGAACAGCATCCAGCGGGTGCGGAAGACCGGCCTGACCTTCGCGCCGGAGGCGGCGACGGACCGCCTGCGCCGGATCATCCGCAAGCAGCTCACTGAAGACGACCTCTTCGCCGCGGCCGAGGCTGCCTTCACCTCCGGCTGGAGCCGACTCAAGCTCTACTTCATGATCGGCCTGCCCACCGAGACTGATGAGGACGTCGCGGCGATCGGCGACCTCGTCCACCGGAGGGTGGGGTTTGGGAGGGGGGCGCTGGGGGGGAGGCAAGGGAGGTTGCAGATTGGCGTGAGCGTGGCGACGTTTGTCTCCAAGCCACATACGCCCTTCCAGTGGACGCCCCAATGCAGCCAAGAGGAGCTCGTACGGAAGCTCGATGTACTCCAAAAGACGCTTCGCGGGCACCATGTGAAGCTCGCATGGAACGATCCCGGAAGCAGTTTGCTGGAGGCGGCGATCTCACGGGGCGACCGGCGGGTGGGGCGGGCGATCGAGGCGGCGTGGCGCACAGGGGCGAGGTTCGATGCCTGGGGCGAGCATTTCAGCATCACCCGGTGGGAACAGGCGTTCGATGAGGCGGGCCTCCGACTGGAGGATTACGCGAACGTCGCGCTCGCCTACGATGACCGGCTGGCCTGGGATCACGTCTCGTGCGGCATCGAGAAGGGCGCACTGCGGGCCGAGGCAGAAGCAGCGCTCGGCGGGAGCGAGAGCTGAGATGGGGCAGCTAATCTGCCGCTATCGCAAGGGCACTGAGGTGCGGTGGATCTCGCACCTCGATGTCAAGCGCACGCTCGAACGGGCGATGCGGCGGGCGGAGCTGCCACTCGAGCTGACACAGGGCCACAACCCGCACCCGAAGATGAGCTTCGGGCCGCCGCTGCCGCTGGGCGCGACGGGTGACGCCGAGCTGCTGGCATTCCACCTCAGCGAGGCGGCGGACCCGAATGCGATCAAGCAGCGACTGAACACACAGCTTCCGCGGGGCATCGAGGTCGTCGAAGTGTGGGGCGCCCCTGCGCACAAGAAGAAGGAGACGTTCGGCGATGTCGACCTCGCCGAGTACCTGATCACGATCGGCGGCCCGGTGAAGGCGGAGCAGGTGAGCGCGGGCGTGAGAAGGCTGCTCGAATCCAAGGAACTCATTGTTCAGCGGGGCGGCGAGCGACCGGAGCGAGAGGTCGACCTGAGGCCGATGATCCACAGCCTCGAGGTCGTGCGCTCAGGGCCGGAGGAAGCGGTGCTCCGGGCGAGGCTGACGACGGGCAGCCACGGCGGAGCCCGGCCGCAGGAGATCGTGCAACTGCTGGGGCTGGAGAATGGCGAGCACGTGATCCTGTATCACAGGACGGGTGTGTACGCCGGCGCGGAGGCGACCGCGCCGAAGTCGCGGGGCGTGTGGCGGCGGTGGTCGCGGTCGCGCAGTGGGCCGGGACGAAGTTGAGAATGTGAGGGAGGAATTAGGAAAAATCCGATTGCAATGAAGAAGGAAATCGTAGTCAATGCCGATGATCTCGAATCCAGAGTAGCGATCCTCGAGGGGGGGCAGCTTGCGGAGCTTCACGTGGAACGCGAGGCCCGTATTGTTGGCAGCATCTACAAGGCCCGGGTGGTGAGCGTGCTGCCGGGGATGGATGCGGCCTTCGCGGACGTGGGGCTGGACCGGAATGTCTTCCTGTGTGCGGACGACGTCGGGTTCGTGAGCCGCGACGGCGTGACCGTCCACCCCGCGCCGCGGTCGGCCTCGATCAGCCAGCGGCTGAAGGAGAGGCAGGAGGTCGTGGTCCAGATCGTGCGGGCGCCGGTGGGTGGCAAGGGGGCGCGCGCGAGCACCCGGCTGGCATTCCCCGGGCGGTACCTTGTCCTGATGATGTCGCACGGTACACAGGTCGGCATCTCGCGGAAGATCGAGGACCGGAAGGAGCGCGATCGGCTCCGCAAGATCGGGGACATCATTCGCCCGAAGGACAGTGGGCTGATCATCCGCACGGAGGCCGAGGGGCACAACCGCGAAGACCTCGAGACTGACTTGAAGGTGCTGCTGGACCTGCGCGACCGGGTGATGAAGAAGGCGGCGCGGACGAAGGCGCCGGCGCTGCTGCACCAGGACCTGACGCTGGTCTACCATGTGATCCGCGATGTCTTCACGGAGGACGTCGAGCGCCTGGTCATCGACGAGAAGGGCGTGTATGACAACGCGGTCGAGCTGGTCAAGCTGATCGCGCCGAAGCTGCGCCAGCGGATAAAGCTCTATCGCAGCAAGATGCCGATCTTCCACAAGTACGGGATCGAGGGAGAGATCGATCGCTTGCTCAGGCGGAAGGTCTGGTTGGGCGCGGGCGGCTACATCAGCATCGACCAGGCGGAGGCGTTCACCGCCATCGATGTGAACACCGGACGGTACACCGGGACGACCGGCCTGGAGGACACGATCTTCCGCACGAATCTCGAAGCGGCCGATGAGGTGGCGCGCCAGCTCCGGCTGCGCGATCTGGGCGGCATCATCGTCATCGACTTCATCGACATGGAGCGCGCCCGGAACCGCGACCGCGTGATGGACGCGTTCCAGGAAGCGCTCCGGCGGGATCGGCAGCGGACCAAGATCCTGCACCTGAGCCCGCTGGGCCTGGTCGAGATGACGCGGAAGCGGCGCGGCGAGAGCCTGATGGGGATTCTCACGGAGACGTGCCCGCACTGCGCCGGGCTCGGGCGCGTCCGGCGACCGCTCACGGTGGCGCTGAAGCTCGAGCGGGAGGCATGCCGGCTGGCGGCGGAGGACAATGTCGCCGCGCTGATCCTTCGGGCGGCGCCGGCCGTCGCGATGATCCTCGTCGGAGAGGACGGCGCCCGCGCCACCGCGTTGGAGAAGCGGGCGGGCTGCCCGGTCTACATCAGAGCTCATTACGAGATGGGGACGGAGGAGCACGACCTCACGCCGACGACCCGCGCTGAGGCGCAGCGGCGGGCGAAGGAGTACAGCCGGGCGCAAGAGCTGACGCTCGACCGGGTCGATCCGCCGGAGGCGGGCGGTGGCGATGAGGAGATCTGCGGCTGGGCCGAGGGGCTGCGGCTGCTTGTTGACAGTGCGCCGCCGGTCGAGCCGGGCGCGGTGGTGGTTGTGGATGAGGTGGGCCGATCATTCGGCCGGGTGCACGTCAAGGGCGCGAAGCCGAAACCGGCGAAGCGCGAGCGCGGACTTGCCGCACAGGCGAGGCGAGAGCGCGAAGCGCCTCCGCAGGAGGTGCGCGAGGTTGAGCCACTGATTGGCGAAGTGAGCGAGGCGGAGTTCGCTCCCGCGGAGGAACAGGAGGCGGAACCACGCCCGAAGCCTTCGAGGCGGCGGCGAGGCGGTCGCCGCAGGTCGCGGCGGGCGCCGGAAGGGGCCGCGCCCGCCGTCGAGGCGGCAGCGCCGTCCGAGGTCGCGGCGGAGCCCCTCGCTCAACAGCCCGAACCGGCCGAGCGCGCCCCGCGCGCGGCGCGCCCCCGTCGGCGTCGTCGGCCGAGGTCGGCCGCGCCGAAGCCGCCGGGAGTTGGGGGCCCCGCGCCGGCTGAAGCAGCGGCGGAATCCGCGGTTCGGCCGGCCGAGGCGGCCCAGCGGCCCGCGCCGAGACCCTATCGTCGCCGCCGGCCGAGGACACGGGCGCCGAAGCCTCCTGCCGGCCAGCAAGCCACACCGTCGGCCCAACCTGCCGAAGCGCCGGCGCCGGCGCCGAGCGAAGGACAACCCAAGCGGAAAGTGGGGCTGCTGCGGCGGGGCGCGAGGACGATCGCGCGGGTGTCGAGGGCGGAGGAGGAGTAAGGGAGGGCCGAACGACATACCGCCGATGAACGCGGATATCCGCAGATGGACGCGGATGATGGGAAGGTAGGGACGCATGGCCATGCGCCCCTACGGGAGGATCGCCCGGAGAACCGGGCTCCCACCTATCACGGCGGGAGCGGGCTCCCGCCGACCGGACAAGGCACATGAACCGGCGAGACTTCTTGAGGATCTCTGGAGCAACAATCATGGGAATGGCGGTCGGAGGCGCGCTCGCAGGCGTAGGCGGCGCGGAGATGCAGCAGTGTCGGCCACTGGACTTCGCATGGGCGAAGCGAAGGTGGACCGATCCGCTGACGGGGACGGATGTCGTGCGCCTCTCGCCGGATGAGAGGCTGCACTTCCGCAACCCCTACTTCCGTATCCCCATGTTCACCCGTGATGGCGAGTACGGCGTGCTCTGGGGCTATCCCGAACCACGGACCGACGAGTCCGGTATCTGGAGCATCAACCTGCGGACCGGGGAGACGCGCATCTACTCCTACGGCGGCCCGGGCGCGGGGGGCCGGCGGGTGGGTGGCCTAAGCTCGTACGCGACGAGCTACCACTCACATATGCTCCACGTGCTGGTGCGGACCGAGCAAGGCGTGGAGATCGAGCAGATCGACCTGGATTCGGGCAGCCGGCGTGCGATCGTGCCGTCTCGCCCGATGCCGAGCATCTACGATGCGACGGCCTCCACCGGCGACCGGTTCGTCTACACCCCTCTCTCCCACAAGTCGCGGCCCGAGGGCATGGGGACAAGCGAATATGTAGCATGGATGGGGGTCGAGCCTGGGCCGAATGAGATGTACCGGATCGACCTTCAGAGCGGCGCGGTCGGCGTGGTCTTCGAGACGGATCGGTTCTGGATCGGCCATCCGAATCCGAATCCGGTGCGCGCCGATCTGCTGATGTGCTGCCAGGAGGGCTTCAATTGGACCGAGAAGCACCCGAAGCCAACGGACTTCAGCCGGGTGCGGCTGTACCATCTCGATTCGGGGGAGTTCACGCTCTTCCCCGAGGTCGAACGCAGTCGGCCCGCGCACGAGATCTGGTCGGCGAATGGCGAGCGGATATGGACGCACGGATGGCCGCCGGGGCATCACTGCATCTCAAAGACCGATGTGGCAAGCGGGAAGACCACGACCTATATGATGAAGAACCCCAATGGCCGAACGGCGCACGTCCACCCGGCCCCGAACGAGCGGTTTGTCGTGGGCGATGGGACTGACTTCGGGAAGAACAACCAGGCGGAGATCGAGGAACTGGTGCGCAGCGGCAAGGTCGACGATCCGTGGGCGTGGGAGGGATACGGGTCCGACTCGCCTGGCGAGGTCATCTGGAAGTATGAGCTGCCGAAGGAGAGCTTCTTCGGCGAGCGCGCGGAATGGACGGCCGAGGGGATCGCGCGCGCCATCGACCAGAACCCGAAAAAGTCAGCGAAGGCGGTGCCGCTCTGCCAGTTCCGCAGCATGGCGCGCGTGCTGCGCAAGCCGATGCGGAATGAGAGCAACGCGCACGTCACGCCTGATTCGCGGTGGGCGGTCTTCCAGTCGGCGAGCGAGGACGGGCTCTATGAGGTGTGGGTGGCGCGGGTGCCGGGGGAGCAGTGAAGACAGAGGGGCCGAAGCCGCTGAAGGCGCCGGCAACGCCGTTTGACACGGCTGCTCACTTCCTGGTACACTGACCTGTCTGGAGGGTGTTATCTCATGTATGCGATTGTTGAGACCGGCGGGAAGCAGTATCGGGCGACGCCGGAGCAGGATTTGCTGGTGGAGAAGCTGGCGGCGGAGCCGGGCGAGGTCGTCGAGCTCGACCAAGTTGCGATGGTCGAGGACGATGGCAGCGTCACGGTGGGGAAGCCGTGGGTGGATGGCGCGAAGGTGACATGCCGCGTGCTCGCCCATGGCAAGGGCCGGAAGGTGGATGTGTTCTTCTTCAAGTCGAAGCAGAACCTGAAGAGAGCCATGGGACATCGCCAGCAGTACACTCGGCTGCGAGTGGAGCAGATCACGGTAGGCGGCTGATCGAGACGACGTCTCTCGCCAATCGGCAGCTGCAGCCGATTGGCTGGCGACGCGGTCCACGGGCTGCGCCCGTGGAAAGGAGATCTGAGATGGCGCACAAGAAAGGGATGGGGAGTTCACGCAACGGCCGCGACAGCAATGCTCAGCGGCTGGGCGTCAAGGCATATGGCGGGACGCTCGTCTCGGCGGGGACGATCATCGTGCGCCAGCGGGGAACGCCGATTCGGCCGGGCCGGAACGTGGGCCTCGGCCGCGATGATACCCTCTTCGCCAAGATTGAGGGCGTGGTGCAGTTTGCCGGCAGCCCGGGGGGTCGCCGCCAGGTTCACGTCCTGCCGCCCGCGATGTAGCAGCTCGGTCTCGCGCGCGTTCCGGAACCTCACCCCCCTTCCCTCCTGACGGCCGGCGGGCCAGCCCCCTTTCCGCCCGCGGCGAGGGGGTGCAGATAGGCAGGCGGAGAGCTTGGACAGGGCGGGGTGAGGTCACATCGGCGATGTTCCTAGATGAAGCCGACATCGACGTCGCGGCGGGGGACGGTGGCGACGGGGCCCTCAGCCTGCGACATGAGAAGTTCGTTCCCCGGGGCGGCCCCGATGGGGGCAATGGCGCCCGCGGGGGCGACGTGATCGCGGTCGCTGACCCACACCTTCGTACCCTCATCGACGTCGCCTACCACAAGCACTATCGGGCTGAGAGCGGCGGACGCGGCGGCTCGAACAACCGGCGGGGGAAGAAGGGCGCGGAGGTCGAGGTGCCGCTGCCGATCGGCACTGTCATCACCGACACCGAGGATGGCTCGCTTGTCGCCGATCTGGCGCACGCCGGTCAGAGGGTGCTGCTCGCGAGGGGCGGGCGGGGCGGCCGGGGCAATGCCAGCTTCGCCAGCTCAACCCGACAGACCCCGCGCTTCGCCGAGACGGGCGAGCCGGGTCAGCGGCGGCGCCTGCACCTCGAGCTGAAGCTGCTTGCGGATGTGGGGATCATCGGGCTGCCGAATGTCGGCAAGTCGAGCCTCATCTCCCGCATCTCCTCAGCGAAGCCGAAGATCGCGGACTACCCGTTCACGACGCTGGTGCCCAACCTGGGTGTTGTGAGGCTGGAGGAGGGGGTCAGTTTCGTGGTCGCCGATCTTCCCGGGCTGGTCGAGGGTGCGCATGAGGGCGCAGGCAGGGGGCACGACTTCCTGCGGCATGTGGAGCGAACAAGCCTGTTCATCCACCTGCTGGATGTGTCGCTGGCGGAGCGCGACCCGCTGGAGGACTGTGCGACCGTGAACCGGGAGCTGGCGCTGCATCGCCAGGAGCTGGCGCAGCGGCCGCAGTTGGTGGCGCTGAACAAGATCGACCTGCTGCCGCCGGCGGAGAAGCTCGACCGGGTGGAGGCGGCGCTGCGGGAGCAGGGGCGGGAGGTGTTCCGAATCTCGGCGCTCACCGGCCAGGGCATCATGCCCTTGATGGGCCGGACGGCGCAGTTGCTGGCGGAGTCGGTCGGGACGGTGCGGGAGGAGATGCTGTCACAGGTGGAGGCGCAGCCGAGGCCGCCGAGGGCGCTCCGAGTGGAGCAGGTGGGCGAAGCTCGGTTCGTGGTGAGCGGCGACCGCGTGGAGCGGATGATCTCGATGACCGACCTCGAAAACGAGGAGGCGGTTCGCCATCTCCATCGGCGGTTGGAGCGGATGGGGGTGATCCGCCGGCTGCGGGACCTTGGGGCGAAAGATGGCGACCGCGTGAGAATAGGTAAGGCGGACCTGGAATTTGTGGAGTGAGGCCCAATGACGGCGACCAGTGTGAGAGATGAGGTCGTAAGCAAAGGGAAGCGGGCGAAGGCCGCGGCGGCCCGGCTTGGACTGATGACGCGGGCCGAGAAGGACGCGATCCTGCTGGCGATGGCGGAGGCGTTGGAGGCGGCGTCGGCGCGGATCCTCGCGGCGAACGCGCGGGATGTCGAGGAGGCGCAGAAGCGCGGGGTCAGCTCGGCGCCGATCGACCGGCTGATGCTGAACGAGAAACGCGTCGCCGAGATGGCGGAGGGACTGCGCGTTATCGCGCGGCTGACCGATCCGGTGGGCGAGGTGATCGGTGGCTGGCGGCTGCCGAATGGGCTCGAGATCACCAAGGTGCGAGTGCCGCTGGGGGTCGTCGGGTTCATCTATGAGTCGCGACCGAACGTCACGGTCGACGCGGCCGGGCTGTGCCTGAAGGCCGGCAACGCGCTGATCCTGCGCGGGGGATCGGATGCGATCAACTCCAACATCGAGCTGGCCCATATCCTCACGGAGGCCGGTGCGAAGGCTGGCATGCCTGACGGCGCGATCGAGATCATCGAGACGACGGATCGCGAGGCCGCGGCGCAGCTCATGCGGCTGACGGAGTACGTGGACGTGCTCATTCCTCGGGGCGGCGGCGGGTTGATCCGGCGCGTGAAGGAGGAGTCGACGGTCCCGGTGATCGAGACCGGAGAGGGCAACTGCCACGTCTTCGTGGACGCCTCCGGCGACCTCGATTGGGCCGAGAGTATCACCGTGAACGCGAAGTGTCAGCGGCCGGGTGTGTGCAACGCGGCGGAGACGCTGCTGGTCCATCGGGAGGTGGCGGCGGCGTTCCTGCCCAGGGTGGGCGCGAAGCTGATTGCGCTCGGCGTGGAGCTGCGCGGGTGTGACGAGACCAGGCGCTACATCCCGGCTGCCAAGCCGGCAACGGAGGATGACTGGGCGACCGAGTACCTGGCGCTCATCCTGGCGATCAAGGTGGTTGGCAGCGTCGAGGAGGCGATCGCGCACATCAACCGCTATGGAACGATGCACTCCGAGGCGATCATCACCCGCGATCTGGAGAACGCGCGACGGTTCACCCACGAGGTGGATGCGGCCGTGGTGTATGTGAACGCGTCGACGCGGTTCACCGATGGCGGCCAGTTCGGGATGGGCGCGGAGATCGGGATCAGCAACCAGAAGCTCCATGCTCGCGGGCCGATGGGGCTGGCGGAGCTGACGAGCCACAAGTATGTCGTCGCAGGGGAGGGGCACGTTCGGCCCTGACCGAGTGGAGATGGCACGAGCTGTCGGGATAATGGGGGGCACGTTCGATCCGGTGCACTACGGTCACCTGGCTGCGGCCGAGGAAGCGCGGACGCGGTTCGGGCTGGAGCGAGTGATCTTCGTGCCGAACGGGCGCCCGCCGCACAAGAAGGAGTATGTGGTATCGCCGGCCGAGGTGCGCTATGAGATGGTTGTGCTGGCGGCGGCCTCGAATCCGGCATTCGAGACCTCCCGCCTGGAGGTGGAGAGGGCGGGGCCGTCATATTCGGCCGATACGATGGAGTGGTTCCGGGAACTTCTCGGCGCGCAGGTGCGTCTGTACTTCATCACCGGTGCCGACGCGATGCTCGACATACTGAACTGGCACGAGCCGCAGCGCCTTGGCAAGGTGTGCGAGTTCGTGGCAGTGATGCGACCGGGATATGATCTTGGGCCGCTGCACGAGGCGCTCGGGCCGGAGCTGCTGGCGCGGACACACGTGCTGGAGGCGCCGGGCGTGGAGGTGTCGTCGACGGAGCTGAGGCGGCGTGCGGCCGCAGGCGAGTCGCTGCGGTACCTGACACCGCCATCGGTGATTAGCTACATCGAGGGTCGTCGGCTCTACATCACAGAGCGGGGGGACCTCTTGGGCGAGAGGGCCGCCGGAGGGGGAGGAGGTGAAGACTGTGGCGGTGACGTTGTATGTGGGTAACCTTCCTTGGACCATCTCGGAGGATGAGCTGGCTGAGGCATTCAGCAGGGCCGGCCGGGTGACGGAAGTCCGTATCATCGTGGATCAGGCGACGCAGCGGTCGCGCGGGTACGGGTTCGTCGAGCTTGACGGCGTGAGCCTGGAGGACGCCATCCATCTGATGGAGGGCGTGGAGGTTCGAGGCCGCCCCTTGGCAGTTGCCGCGGCGCAGCCGCGCAAACCGCGGCCGCCGTGGCATTGATGGACGGCCAGGCCGGAGCGCCTGGCGATTACTCGAAGGCCAATCTAGCAGAGAGTTCTCGGCAGTGACATCGAGCAACGGGGTACGAGTCGCCTACAGGCGGTCGAGGTTTCAGTGGTGGTGGTTGATCTGGGCGGCGGCCGCGCTGTGCCTGTTCACCTCCGGCATGCTGATCGGCGCGGTCACGGTTGGGGCCGTCCCAGGGACCCAGGGGGGGTTCCTCCAGCTATTCTCCGCGCCATTCGGAGGAAGGGACCGGGTCAGCATATTGGCCGTCGGGCACGACAACTCCCAGGGCAAGGGGCTGGCCGACACGATCATCGCGGTGATGGTCTGGCCGAAGACGGGGGAGATCGCGGCGCTGTCGATCCCCCGCGATAGCTGGGTGTCGGTACCGGGCATGGGCGAGAGCAAGATCAACGCCTCTCACTCCCTGGGCGGCATGCAGCTGACCATTCAGACGGTCGAGATGCTGCTGGGGTTCCCCTTCGACTACTACGTGGAGGTCGACGTGCCAGGGCTGACCAGCCTGGTGGACGCGATAGGGGGAGTGGACATCGATGTCGAGAAGCGGATGAAGTACCACGACCACTCACAGCAGCTGAACATCGATCTGCAGCCGGGAGTGCAGCACCTGAACGGAGAGCAGGCGGTGGGGTACGCGCGATTCCGGCACGACGCGACGGGCGATCTGGGCCGGATCGAGCGACAGCAGAAGTTCCTGCGCGCGGTGGTGCGTGAGCTGCTGTCGCCCGACCACGTGCTCCGTCTGCCGAAGGTGGCCGACACGTTCCTGAAGACAGTGAACACGAACATGACGCTGAGTGACATCAACGGCCTGAAGCGGATCGTCGAGCGAGCGGGGCCTGAGGGGATGCGGATGGCGATGCTGCCGGGCACGCCGGACACTGTCCACGGGCAGAGCGTGCTGGTGCTCGACCCGGAGCAAGTGCAGCAGACGGTGAACCGCGTGCTGTGGGGACAGGGGATACGGGTACGACTGTTGAACGGCACGGATGTCAGCGGGCTGGCGGCGAAGACGGCCGAGCTGCTCACAGAGAACGGCTACGACGTGCTCGAAACCGGCAACGCTGAGAAGAAGAGCGACACGACATTGATCCTGGATCATCGAGGGCAATCGCGGCGGGCCGAGCGCGTCTCATCCGTGCTCGGAGGCGGGGTCATCTCGGCGGCTCCCGACGGGGAAAATGAGGCGGATGTGACCGTCATCCTGGGCCGCGACATGGAGCGCCGCACCCAATGAGGGGCAGTCAGAAGGTGGCGCCTCAGCAGCTGACTGGGGCCGAGAAGGCATCACTGGCATATGGGGCGCTGGCGGACAAGCGGGCCCTTGACCCGGTGCTGCTGGACATGCGTGAGATCACGCCGATCACCGACTACTTCCTGATCTGCCATGGGACGTCGAACGTCCACATCCGGGCGCTGAGCGAAGGGGTGCTGGAGGCGCTGAAGGAGGCGGGCGTGCGGCCCTTCGGGGTGGAGGGGCGGGGTGCGGCGCGCTGGCTTCTGCTCGATTACGGCGACCTGATCGTGCACATCTTCGCTCAGGAGGAGCGGGAGTTCTACGCCCTCGAGCGCTTGTGGAGTGATGCGCCCAGGGTTGAGACAGAGGCCGCCGCAGCAGGCTGACGATGTCAGAAGAGCCGACTCCGACCGCCTCGGAGATCCAACTGAAGATTCGGGAGCTGCTCGGCCGCGCCACGCTGCTTCGCACGAAGGGTCAGCGCCAGCAGGCGCTGCAGCTCGCGCAGCAGGCCGTCGGCATGGATGACGAGAGCTGGGAGGCGCACGAGCTGGCGGGCGACCTGCTGCTCGAGCTTGGCCGCGGCGACTATGCCCTCGACAGCTATCGGCGAGCGCGCGAACTCAACCCTTCACGCACCTCGCTGGAGGACAAGATCGCCCGGGCCGCACTGGCGCGGGCGGCGCGGCTGCAGACCACGACCATGTCCGAGGCGCTTCTCTCCGGTCGCATCAGGCCGGCTCCGGCGCGCAAGCCGGGGTTCGCCGCGCTCATGTCGATGATCGCGCCGGGGCTGGGGCAGCTCTACAATGGCGAGGTGATCAAGGGGTTCGTGCTGCTCGCCCTCTCCATAGTGTGCTTCGGGCTGACCGGGACATCGCTTCGCGGCCAGATCGTGGTCGGCCCCGCGTCGCCGCAGGGATCGCTCTACGGTTCGCGGATCGACCTCGGGGCGATTGGCTCGGCGTTGTTCAGCGGGATCACCGCGCTTTGGGTGATCCTGCTGTTCATAGTGTGGGTCTACTCGATCGCCGACGCGGCGATTGTCGCGAGCCGGATGAACACCTCGGATGGCTCTGGGCTGGTGTGAACGGCCATTCACCGCAAAGGCGCAGAGAACGCGAAGAACGAGAATGGCCGCCTGCGGCGGGCACCTCACGCCCTTGCCCCCTCTCCGCGCGCGGAGAGGGGATGGTCAAAGTGGATCTGGCGGAGAAACTTACGTGAGGTTTGGCCATGGTAGAAGGATCTGACCTTCGCGCGCTGGCGAGCTTGCGGGAGGGGGAGTCGGTCGTGTTGCCGCCGCCACGAACCGACGGGTCGATGTCGGTGGAGGCGGCCATCGCTCGGCGGCGGAGTATGCGCGACTTCGCCCGCGCGCCGATCACGCTAGAGGCGATCAGCCAGTTGCTCTGGTCGGCGGCCGGCATTACCGGATCGGGCTACATGCGGGCGGCGCCCTCGGCCGGCGCGCGCTATCCGCTGGAGGTCTACCTGGCCTGCGAGCAAGGGCTCTTCCACTATATCCCGCAGCAGCACGCGCTGATGAAGGTGCAGTCTGAGGATATCCGGCAGGCCTTGTGCGATGCTGCGCATGGTCAGGAGTTCGTGGCCGACGCCGCAGTGTCGATCATCTTTGCTGCGGTCTATCAACGCACGACGGACCGGTACGACCAGCGCGGCATCCGGTATGTTCACATGGATGTCGGGCACGCGGCGGAGAACGTGCACCTTCAGGCGGAGGCGCTTGGGCTTGGCTCGGTGCCGGTCGGCGCGTTCAGCGACAGCGCGGTCGAGGATGTGCTGCGCCTGCCGGCGGAAGAGAAGCCTGTGTACATCGTGCCGGTGGGGGTGAAGCGCGAGCCGCGCGGCTGACAGACGCTATATCACCTGATGCGTGGTGCCGGTGGCGAGACGAAGGTCACTGTGGGGAAGTACGCGCGGTAACGCCGATCATCACGTGTCAGCAGCCGCAGGCCCGCAACGGCGGCATGAGCGCCGATGAAGAAGTCCGGGAGCGTGGAGGTGCGGAGCCCGCCCTGCTTGCGGTACTTCACAAACGCCTTCCCGGCGAGAAACGCGGCATCCAACGGCAGGTGAAGTCGACGAAAGGTATCTGGCGGCAGCGCCGCCTCCAGTTCCTCGATCTTCTCGAAGCCGATCGACACCTCGGCATAGATGATCGGGTTGATGCACAACGTGCTTTCGTTGGCGCACCGCTCGAGTGCCGATGAAGACCAGGCATACCACGCGGCATCTTCCGTCAGCACATCGAGGATCACGTTGCTGTCCACCAGCACGCCGCTCATCACTTGCCCCGCGTCATTGCCATGATCTCGTCAGTCGTCAGCCTGACGGTACCCTTGCCGCGCAGACGTTCGACGGTGCGCCGCCCGCGCAGGCGAGCCTTCCTAACCGGGATCATCTTCACAGCATCGCCCTCGACCTGGAATTCCACCTCGGCGCCGGGCTGGATACCCAGCTGGTCGCGGATCTCCTGCGGAATAGTCACCTGACCCTTAGTCGTCACTTTCACGGCGGTGCTCCCTTTCTTACTTCTACTGCTGTTCGCCCATCGAAGTAACGATGGGCGAACAGCTTTCTCCAGTTCCTACCTGGATTCTCGATGAGTTTCGCCCTTACTTCTTTGGGCGAAACTCATTGGGAGTATTACATAGGCGATGCTGCATGTCCAGATGGCTGGCACAGCGCGCGAGGCAGGAGAGGGGCGGTGCGGCCCTTTTTCCTTAGGCGTACTACCGCAGGTCAGAGGACCTGCTCTACTGTCCTGACCGAACATCTGGGGTCACACCCGAAGAGGGTCCGCTGCGCAAGTCGGTTCCGGCGCATCGCGCAAGGGAGGAGCACTGGTCGATGTGGTACCCCAGGCAGGATTTGAACCTGCGGTTCCGGCTCCGGAGGCCGGTGCCTTATCCACTTGGCCACTGGGGCGCGCGATCAGATTATAGGGTCGTGAAAGGCCGAGGTCAAGCGCCGCGGCATGTGGGGTAGGATATACCCTCCTGTTCGCCATGCTTCTCGTTCTCGAATGGGTACTGTATAATGTGCGTGTAGGGCAGGAGCACGCTCCTACCCTACGCTTGTGAGGTGACTGAGGATATGAACACGGCAAAAACCGCTTTCCTGATGATCGTGTTGACGGCGCTGTTCGTGCTCGTCGGGAGCTACATTGGCGGGCAGCGCGGGATGGTGTTCGCGTTTGGCTTCGCCTGCCTGATGAACGTCTTCACCTACTGGTTCTCCGACAAGATCGTGCTGGCGATGTACCGGGCGCAGGAGGTCGATGAGGCAGGCGCGCCCGGGCTGTATCGCATCGTGCGGCGGCTGACCGAGCGGGCGGGAATGCCCATGCCGCGGGTCTACATCATCCCGCAAGCGCAGCCGAACGCATTCGCGACCGGCCGTGATCCGAAACATGCGGCCGTGGCGGCGACGCAGGGGCTCCTCCAGATGATGAACGAGGAGGAGATCGAGGGCGTGATCGCACACGAACTGTCGCACGTGAAGAACCGCGATATCCTCATCGGCACGATTGCCGCGACGATGGCGGGCGCGATCATGATGCTGGTGCATGTGGCCCGATTCGCGGCGATCTTCGGTGGGGGTGGCAGGGATGACCGCAGGGGTGGTGGCCTCGGGTTCCTGTTCGTCGCGATCTTCAGCGCGATCGCCGCGTCTCTGATCCAGCTGGCGATCTCGCGCTCGCGGGAGTACCAGGCCGACGCCTCGGGTGCGAAGCTCTCGGGCAATCCGATGGGGCTGGCGCATGCGCTGGCGACACTGCAGAGCGCCACGGAGCGCGTGCCGATGGACGCCAGCCCGGCGACGTCGCACATGTTCATCGTCAACCCGTTCTCGCGAAGAGGGGTTGTCTCCCTATTCAGCACCCATCCGCCGATCGAGGAGCGGATCGAGCGGCTGGAGCGGATGGCGGGCGCGGCGTAGACCCCCGGGAATGGCGGGAGCTTCCCCTCAACTCCGCTCTGGGTACATCGGTTTTGCCCGATGGGCGAGCACGATGGCGCGGCCGGCAGGGCAGGAGCAACCTCCTGCCCGACGAAGTTCTGCCCGACGAACATCGTCAGCATCTCCCTCGAAAGGATCTCCCTGGTGAAACGCTCGGCTCAGATCGTTGTTGCGCTGGCGCTCCTGCTCGTCGTGTGCCAGGTCGCGGTCTGGGGGGATGCTGCCCCGGCAGCAGCGGTCTCCAGCGGGCCGTTCAACCCGGCGGGGCTCATGCAGCAGTCGCTGGACCGCTGCACCGGTGACCGGTTCACGTTTGCGCTATTCGGGGACTCATATGACCGCGAGCCGCTGATTGCCCTGATGAAGATGGTCGACGCTCGCGCGCCGGCATTCGTGGTGACGCTTGGGGATATGGTGGAGCAGGGCGCGAAAGAGGAGGGCCGGAAGCAGTGGCAGGTGGCGGAGGAGCGAACCGGCTGGTTCCTGCGGGCGCATCCGACGTGGCCGGTCATCGGCAACCACGAGGTCGATGAGGACTTCGACTCCGGGCTGAGCAACTTCCTCGGGTTCTACGGGCTCAAAGACCAGAGCTACAGCTTCACCTTCCGGAACTGCAAATTCATCGTGCTGGGCGTGGATCGGGACTGGCGGCCATCGCCGCCGGAGCAGGTCGAGTTCGTGCGGCGCGAGCTGGCCGACCGCGACCGATATGACCATGTGTTCGTCTTCCGCCACCTTCCGTTCTACACTGTTGGGATGAAAGAGCCGGACCAGGTCCCGAACACGCCGACTGAGATGACGAAGCTGTTCGAGCAATCGCGCGTGACGGCGACGTTCGCGGGCCATGACCATTACTACTACCGGACGCGGCGAGAGGGCGTGAGCCATATCATCTCCGGCGGGGCCGGGGCCGGGATCTACAACCTCGTGAGGCTGGCCGAGCAGGCGCCTGGTGATGCATACATGGGCGTCTCCAAGGCTGAGGACCAGGTGATGTGCCACGTGCCAGGGCGAGTCGATCGGTCGACGCCGTTCAAGGGCTACTACGAATCGGGCGACGAGCTGCTGTTCGCCGTATTCGTGCATGTCAACGGCAAGGATGTGACCGCCGAGGCGGTCTCGCTGTCGGGAGAGGTCTGGGACAGCTTCCCGCTGGCGGGCGAGGGCTTCGGCGTGATCGGCGCGGCGAAGGCGCCTCCGGTGACGGAGTAGTGCAGTGGGCGGGAGTGCGCGACAGGTCAACGTCGGCGGCGTGCTGATCGGGGGTGGGGCGCCGATCACGGTGCAGTCCATGACCTCGACGGACACGCGTGACGCCGCCGCGACCACCGCGCAGATCCACGAGATCGAGGAGGCGGGTGCCGACATCGTGCGGGTGGCCGTGCCTGATGAGGAGGCGGCGCGCGCCATCGGCGAGATCAAGGCGCAGGTCTCGATCCCGGTCGTCGCGGACATCCACTTCGACTATCGGCTGGCGCTGGTGGCGGCGGAGCAGGGGGCGGATAAGCTTCGCATCAACCCCGGCAACCTCGCCAAGCCCGAACATGTGGAAGCGGTGGTCGAGGCGGCGGCCAGAAGGCGGATCCCGATACGGATCGGGGTGAATGCGGGGTCGGTGCCGGAGAGGATTCGCGCGCGACATGACGGCTGCGGCGACGTGCAGGAGCAGATTGCGCGGGCGATGGTCGAGACCGCGCTCGGGCACGTCGAGCTGCTGGAGAAGCTGGACTTCCGCGAGATCATCGTCTCGCTCAAGGCCTTCGACCTGCGCTCGACCTGGCTCGCCAATCAGCTGTTCAGCAAGGAGCGCGATTACCCGATCCATCTTGGCATCACTGAGGCGGGGCTGCCGCCTTCCGGGATTGCACGGTCGGCGATCGGCATTGCGGTGCTGCTGCTGGAGGGAATCGGGGACACGATCCGTGTGTCGCTCACTGGCGATCCGGTGCTGCAGGTGCATGTCGGGCGAGAGATCCTGGCCTCGCTCGAACTGGGCGGGGCGGGGATCACGCTCGTCTCGTGCCCGACGTGCGGCCGGTGTGAACTCGATCTCGCGGGGCTGGCGCACACGGTTGAGGCGAAGCTGCGGCCCATTGACCGCGAGCTGAGGAAGGCCGGGCAATCCGTTCGCGTGGCGGTGATGGGCTGTGTGGTGAACGGCCCGGGCGAGGCGCGGGAGGCGGACGTGGGGGTCGCTGGAGGGGCGAGCAGAGGTGTGGTATTCGTACAGGGCAAGCCGGTGGCGACGTTCGCCGAAGGCCAGCTTGCCGATGCGCTCGTCGACGCCGTTCGGGAGTTCGTGAAGAAGAAGCGGTAGCCCCGGAGTCTCGCCATGCCTGCTCGCCAGAAGATGCAGCCGGTTGAAGTACTCATCGTGTTCGCGATCCTCGGGATTCTCATGTCGGTCGCGATCCCGGCGATGAAGCAGTCGCAGCGGCGCGCCCAGCACTTGCAGCATGCGGCCCGGCACTACGCGCCTTCGCGCGGGACATCGGCCTCCGACGGGCAGCTTAACACGATCCAGGTCTCGGAGCTGTCGCAGAATGCGGAGCACCGCAACCCGTTGGCGTGGGTAGGCGTGCTGGTCGGGTTCGTGCCGATCATCGTCAGCATCGCGGTGGTCGCCGTCATCTTCAGCCGCTTTCGCCAGCAGATGACGAGGCGTCGTGCTCGATAGGACTTTCATCCACGTCGCGGGCATCGGCCCGAAGACCGAGAGCCACATCTGGCAGCGGGGGGTGCATTCATGGGACGACTTCCTGCGCGATCCGTCGGCCGCCGGGCTGTCGGCGATCAAGACGGATCGCATCGCGCGCGCCGTAGCCGAGTCGCGCGAGCGACTGAAGCAGGAGGACCATCGCTACTTCGCATCGGTGCTCCAATCCCGCGAACACTGGCGCGCCTATCCCGAGTTCGCACATCGCATCGCCTACCTCGACATCGAGACCACCGGGCTTGAGGGCTGCGACCAGGTTACGATCATCGGCGTCTACGATGGCCGCCATGTCCGCATCTACACGAAAGGGGAGGACCTTCAGGAGTTCGCCGATGACATCGGGCAGTACAGCCTGCTCGTGACGTTCTTCGGAAACTGCTTCGATCTGCCATTCCTGCGGCGGCAGTTCCCAGGGCTAGCGCAGGCTTTCGCCTCCATGCTCCACATCGACCTATGTCCGGCATTGCGGCGGCTCGGGCTGAAGGGCGGGCTGAAGAACATCGAGCGGCAGCTCGCCATCGAGCGCAGCCCGGAGACCGAGGGGCTGGACGGCTGGGACGCGGTGCGGCTCTGGTGGGAGTGGGAGCAGGGGAGCCAGAAATCGCTCGACCTGCTGAAGGCCTACAACCGCGAGGATATCGTGAACCTGGAGCGGTTGATGGGGATTGCGTACCGGGGGTTGTGTGAGAAGACAGGGGTGCCAGGGCACGGACGCTAACCGCAGAGACGCGGAGAGTGCAGGGAGGTCGCAGAGACGACATGGGCAGGAGCGCCCGTTCGGCTCCGGTCAGGGTGAACACCCTCCTGCCCTAGGAGTGAACGAGGGACGCCCGGTGGGCGTCCCTCGCTGTTTCGTGTGCGGAGATGGGCAAGCCGCGGGCTTGCCCTACTTGTTATGTCCCCGGCCCCGGCCGTGGCGTTCGCCCTCGGGCTTCCGAGGTTTCTCCCGGCGGTGCTCGCCCTGGTTCTCGCCCTGATCGTTTTCCCCGTGCTTCTTAGGCTGGAGAATGG
>Ga0315288_10003185_pt1 | contig 20951 bp, 17 predicted proteins | sample YL17G11_20_MG_FD_203454 | JGI IMG/M metagenome (GOLD analysis project Ga0315288, IMG submission 203454) | Sediment microbial communities from Yellowstone Lake, YNP, Wyoming, USA - YL17G11_20 | ecosystem: Environmental > Aquatic > Freshwater > Lake > Sediment | place: USA: Wyoming | collected...
GAACGCCCTCGACCGCATGGAGGAGGTGCTGGAGGAGATCCCTATCGTGCGTGGGGACATGGGTTATCCGCCCCTGGTCACCCCCACCAGCCAGTTGGTGGGAACCCAGGCCGTCTTCAACGTCCTGCTGGGAGAGAGGTACAAGATCATCCCCCGCGAGATCGAGAATTACGTCAAGGGATATTATGGCAAACCTGCGGGTCCCATCAGTGAAGAGCTGAAGCGCAAGGCGCTCAAAGGAGAGGAGCCCATAACCTGCCGTCCGGCGGACATGCTCGAGCCCGAGCTGCCCAAGGCCAAGCGGGAGCTGGACCCCAGCCTGGTGGAAAAGGAGGAGGATTACATATCCTACGCCATCTTCCCGGACGTCGCCCTCAAGTTCTTCCAGTGGAGGTTGAACCCGGTCATCGACGACGAGGACGCTCCGCTCAAGCAGATGGAGAGGCGCGAGCGCATGTTCCTGGACGGGAGTTCCCTCGAGGAGCTGAGCGAGAGCCTGGCGACCATGGTCAGCGAGGGGGTCTCACAAGCGCTGCAGAACCTCAGCATCACCGTAAGCCTGGGCGGCGGCGCGGCCGGTGAGGGGATAGTCGCCGCTTCAGCTGCCCGCAGGGGTGCGGCTACCCAACAGGACAGGGAGGAGCTGGGCATGGTGCAGGTGCGCTCCCCCATGGTGGGCACCTTCTACAGGACTCCTACTCCGGGAGCTCCACCTTACGTCGAGGAGGGTGACAAGGTAGAGGAGGGCCAGACGCTCTGCCTCATCGAGGTGATGAAACTCTTCAACGAGATACCCTCCCCCACCGCGGGCCGCGTTAAGCGCATCCTGGTGGAGCACGGCGGGGGCGTGGAATACGACGAGATCGTCATGGAAATCGAGCCCCTGGGGGGTTAAGCGTTGTTTAAGCGCGTGCTCATCGCGAACCGTGGAGAGATAGCCCTGCGCATCCTGCGGGCCTGCCGGCTACTGGGCTTGGAAGCGGTGGGCGTTTATTCCAAGGCCGATGCCGACGCCCTGCACCTGCGCTTCGTTGACCAGAAGATATGCGTGGGGCCGCCCGCCAGCGGTGAATCGTACTTGAACATCCAGAATATAATAGGGGCGGCGGAGATCAGTAAAGCCGACGCCGTTCATCCCGGCTACGGTTTCCTGGCGGAGAATGAGGACTTCGCCCGCGCCTGCGCCGACTCAGGCCTGGTATTTATCGGGCCGAAGGCGGAGGCCATGGCGTTGATGGGCAACAAGGCCCGGGCCAGGGAGACCATGGTGGAAGCAGGGGTCCCCGTCCTGCCCGGGGTGACCTCCGACGACCTCGACGAGTCAACCGCCCTCAAGGTGGCGGACGAACTCGGTTTCCCCGTGCTCATCAAGGCCTCCCTGGGGGGTGGGGGCAAGGGGATGCGCATCGTCAACGACCGCCAGGAGCTCATCCGGGCGCTTCCCCTGGTGAAAGCTGAGGCCCGCCACGCCTTCGGCTCCGAGGAGATCTACCTGGAGAAGTTCCTGCGCAAGGCGCGTCACGTGGAGATACAGGTCCTGGGCGACGCGCACGGCAAGGTCGTGCACTTGAACGAGAGGGAATGCTCCATCCAGAGGAGGAACCAGAAACTGGTGGAGGAGGCGCCTTCCCCCGCGGTGACCCCGGAGCTGCGGGCCAGGATGGGAGAGGTGGCGGTGAAAGGCTCCGCGGCCATCGGCTACGACTCGGCGGGCACCATGGAGTTCCTCCTCGACGAAGAGGGAAACTACTATTTCATGGAGTTCAACGCCAGGGTGCAGGTGGAGCACCCCATCACCGAGATGATCACCGGCATCGACATCGTAGTGGAGCAGATGAAGAACGCCATGGGGCATCCCATGGCACTGGACCAGGAAAATATCAGCGTGAACGGCCACGCCGTGGAGTGCCGTATCAACGCCGAGGACCACCACCGCGACTTCCTGCCCACGCCGGGCATCATCGAGAAATGGGTGCCACCGGGAGGGCCGCACGTGCGCGTGGATACCCATTGCTACCAGGGTTACCATGTCTCCCCCAACTACGATTCCCTCCTGGCCAAGCTCATCGCGCACGGCCGCGACCGCGCGGAGGCGCTGCGCATCATGGAGCAGGCATTGCTCGAGTTCGAGATCGAGGGCGTGGAGACGCTCATCCCCTTCCACCTGCGCCTGCTCTCCAACCCCGACTTCATCGCCGGCGACTATCACACCCGCTGGGTAGAACAAGACATGTTCTAGGGGGTCAGCCGTTCAATCGACACGCTTGTCGCGAGGAGCGGAGCGACGTGGCGATCTGGCCAGGTGTCCACATCCGGATCTCAATCCTATAACTACGCAAGGCATCATACTCGAGACCGCTCTCCGTTGTTGTGACATAGGGGCATGATAAGGTAATGATGGCTTGAACCGGTCAGGAGCGGAGCGTCCGCTGTAAACCAGGATGGATATGCGTATGCGCGGCAGGCTGGAATACTTCATGATTGCCGGGGCTGCCGTGCTCTGGGGCACGGTGGGGGTGTTCCTCAGGTGGGTGGACCTGCCGGGTCAGGAATACTTCGTGGTGTTCATGCGCGCTACTATCAGCCTGGCTTTCCTCTCCGCGGTGATCTATATCGGTGGCAAACAGGACCAGCTCCGCCTGGGGAAGCATCCCGTCCTATTGCTCACCAGCGGCGTGCTCCTCACCTTCCACTGGGTGATGTTCTTGAAAGCTCTCAACAATCTCTCCATCGGGGATGCGGAGTTCATCACCTACCTGGCGCCGGTCCTCGTGGCCGTGCTCGCGCCGCTTCTTCTCAAGGAGAAACTGGAGGGGGCCACCGTGATGGCGTTGCTCCTGGCGCTCGCCGGCATGTACCTCATATCCCTGACCGGGCAGGCCGGCGAGTCAGGGCTGAAGAGCACCGGCCTGCTCTACGCCCTTATTGCCGCGATATCCTATGCTTTTCTGCTTATCATGTTGAAAAAGCTGCGGGAGGACACTCCTACCCTCACCATAACCTTCTACCAGACGGCGGTGAACGCCGCCCTGCTCCTGCCCTTCTGCGCTTTCCGTTATTTCCCCGTATCCACCCGGGGATGGGCTTCGCTCCTCATCCTGGGCACCGTGCATACCGCTTTGGCTGGCCTGGTCTACGTCTACGCGGTGAAGAAGGTCAAGGCCCAGCACGTAGGGGTCATCGCTTACCTCGAGCCCTTGAGCGCCATGGTCTTCGGACTGATCTTCCTAGGGGAACAGCCCGGATGGCAGGACCTGGCGGGTGGGTTACTGATCATCGCGGCGGGTGCGATGGTCCTGCGCCGCGGGCTCACAGAGACAAAGACCCCCTGAAACACGCACGGCTGTGCCGCAAATATGCCTGCTATATTGTCCTTTTTATAGCTTCAACAGCAATATAGCAATGTGGTGTGTACAGGAGGCTGGACTCTATTAAACACCTATGACGCAAACATTAGATCGTGTGTCGATTGAACGGCTGACCCCATCAGTGGATGGTGAGGTGCAGGTTGCCGTCTGCGGCCAGCTCCCATTCGCGCGTGGAGCTTTCCTTGTTCAGGGCAAGTTCGTAGAGGGCCTGGGCCATCCCCACCAGCATCAGGTGCAGGCAGGAGTTCTCAAGGGTAGCGCTCAGTTTATCCCCGTCCACCTCGAAAGCGGTGATGTTCCCCAGGCCGCGCAGCGCCGTCAGCGATCGGAAGGAGGTTGCCAGTGCCTGCAATTCTTCGGCATTGACCCTGGAGCGTACGTATCTCCTCTGGGCCTCGATCGCCGCCTCCACCACGGGCTGCCCATGGTGTGCCTCGAGGTCGTCCAGGATCGCTTCGAGCGAGAGCGGGCCCATGATGGCCACCCTCCTCCCGGTGTCCGTCGCGGTGATAACGCCCTCCTTCAGGTTCCAGCTGTAGCGGGATATCTCCAGTGGGACGCCGCATTCCGGGCAGCGTTTGTACTCCAACTGCCCGGGCTTGAACTCGTAGCGTTTCCTCTTCAGCCTCTCCGTTAATTGCATGGGATGTTCCCCAGGGAAGATGGTCACACGGATGGTGTTTTCCCCTAGCCCTTCATACTTCGCCCTCATGTCGTATCCCTCGAAGGCTTCCACCGTTCCCAGGGTGTCCGCCACCCACAGGGGTACCGAGTAGGGGTTGTGTATGACCTGGGTCCGCCAGGGATAGTCCTCTCCCCGGTCCCATTTCTCGCTGAGGGACTGGCTGCCATAGCCGTAGACGCCGCCCATGTCCCTGATCCTCTCGTTGAGCTCCCTCCTTAACTTGGTAAAGGTTTCCACGAAGGTCCGGCTGTAAGGAGAGCCATCCTCCCTTATATCCAGCTCGCCGAGGAGGTTCACGTTCCTCACCTCGAAGGGGAAGCTCCGCTCCATGAACCTCCTCGTCTCCAGGCGCCTGCTCTCGATGACCACGGGCTCGATGGGTTCTCCTATGAGCTCCTCGATCCCCTTGAACATGTTGTCGATGGTGTTGGATTCGAAGAGGACCATGCGGTTGCGGGGCGAGTTGGCTAGGCTTATCACGCCGTTGTTCTCCCAGCGCAGGTCCCTCCCGATAATCACGGGTATCCCGCAGGCATCGCATCTCTCTACTCCGGCCATGTCCTTCCTTCCCTGCGGCCTTCAGCCCTCAACATGCTTCGGCACCTGCCCCTTATCAAATATATCGCCCTCGTCCCGAAAGGCTTGAGTGTGGGGTATATCCTGCGGCGCCCTAGCCCCGACCCGTAGACCGTCCGGCGCACCCAGCGAGGCATGCGCCATTCACAAACTGATTCTTATTCTAAGGTCCCCGTCGTCCGCCAGCTCCCATTCGCAGGCAAGATCTTCGGTCCCATAGACTATCTCCACCATGGCCTGGGTGGTGCCCACCATCAAGAGGTGCAGGCAGGCATTCTCGAGGGTCACCTCAAGGGATTTCCTGTCGCCCTCGAAGCGGTTGAGGTTCCCAAGGCCCCGCGAGGCGATGAGGCGCCGGAAGGAGAGGGCGTCCTTCTTCCAGCTCTCCTCTTTCATGTGTTCCTTTATATAGTGCTTCTGGGCTGAGATCACGGCCTCGGGTATGGCCTCGCCCAGTTCGGCTTCCAGGTCACCGAGGATGGCGTCCAAGGAGCCGGGTCCGAATATGGCCATCCTTCTCCCGCTTTCGAGGTCGGTGATAGTCCCCGCGTCCAGGTCCCACCTGCAGCGATATACCTCCTCCGGGATGCCGCATAACGGGCAACGCTCGTACTGGATGTCCCCCGGCTTGAAGTCGTACTTCTGCCTCTGCAATCGCTCGGTGAGCTCGATGGGGTGGCTGCCCGGAAAAGAAGTCACCCTGTAGGTACCCTCGCCGATCTCCTCGTACTCCACCCGCAGGTCGCGGCCCTCAACCGCTTCCACCGAGCCCAACATGTCCGCCGCGTAGAGCGGCAGGGAATAAGGGTGGCGGATTATCTGGGTACGCCACGGGTAGTGCTCTCCCGTCTCCCAGCCCTCGCCCAGGGAGATATCCCCGTAGCCGTAGGCCCTGCCTATGTTGTTGACGTTCACGTTCAGTTCCCTCGCCGCCTCCGCTATTCTCAGTTCTTCAGCGGAATCCAAGGGCAGGTTCCCATCCCGCATCCCTTCCCTGGTCTTTTCCGAGGCCTCTCTTAAACTGCCTGAATAGATCCTCTCCATATATCTCCTGGTCTCGCGCCGCCGGCTCTCGATGACCATATGCTCGATGGGTATCCCGAGCAGCTCCTTTATCCCCCCGAAGAGGTTGTCGATGTTCTCCGACTCGTAGAAGACCATGCGGTTTCTGGGGGACATAGCCAGGGTGATGACCCCGTTTCCCTCCCACCTGTGGCCGCTGCTGACCATCAGGGGCACGCCGCATCTCACACACGATTCTATCCCGTTCATCCAACCCACCTCATCTAAACGCTTCCCGGATACAGCGACTACTTAATGACTTATCGCCCTATTATCCAGCAGGCTGAAGTATCGGCTCGTCCGACCTCCTGTCGGGGGACTAACTAACGGTCGTCCTGTAGTGGGTCACACTGAACGGCGGCCCGCGGTCAGATAAGAATGGTGAACTCGGAGTCGCCGTCCTCGCTTATCTTCCATTCGCAGGTGGAGCTCTCCTGGTTCATGGCGCTTTCGTATATGGCCTGGGCCATACCCAACACCAGCAGCGGCATGCAGGAGTTCTGGATGCGCACGCTGAGGTGTTTTTCGTCCGCCTCGAACCATGTGATGTTGCCCAGGCCGCGCAGGGCGGTCAGCCGGTTGAAGGTCGCGCCGCCCCTCCTCCACTGTCCGCCCTCTACCCTCGATCTCACGTAACGCCTCTGGGCTTCCACCACCGCTTCCGGTATTGACCCGCCCAGCTCCGATTCCAGATCTTGGAGTACAGCGTCCATGGCATAGGGGCCAATCAGCGCCATCCTCCTCCCCGACTCGGGGTCGTGGACGGTTCCCTCCTCCAGGTCCCATGCCAGGTGGGTCACCTCCAGCGGTATCCCGCACCTCCCGCAACGCTCGTATCTTATCTCGCCGGGCTTGAAATCGTACCGTCTTCGCTTGAGCCATTCCTTGAACTCTACGGGATGTTGGCTGGGATAAGCGGTGTACTCGTACGTATCCTCGTCCAGCTGCTCGTATCTCACCCAGTGGTCCCGGCCCTCGAAGGCCTCCACCGACGCCAGGGACTCCGCGGCGAAGAACAATACAGAGTGAGGGTTGCGCATGATGTTTACACGCCAGGGATGCTGGTCCCCGTTCTCCCACAGGGGGCCCAGTTCGACATCCCCATATCCATAGACCCTTCCGATATCGAAGACCTGCCTGGTGATGTACTTGCCCAGTGGATTGCGTATCATCTTCACCACGTGCCGTACCATGAATACATCGCCAAGCCTCTCGTTGACCGAGATGAGGGGCTTTCTCATCCAGGCCGGGAAACTGTTCTCGATGTATCTCTTGACCTCTCGCCGCCTGCTCTCGATCACGATGTGTTCGATGTTCATACCGATGAGTTCCTCGATGCCCTTGAAGAGGTTGTCGACTATCTTGGATTCGTAAAGGGCCACGCGATTATGCGGGGACTTTTTAAGTGAGATGACGCCGTTGTTTTCCCACTTGAATTCCCGGCTGACCATGAGGGGGACTCCGCACTCCCCGCACAGTTCCTTCTTTTTCATCTACTGTTACCTCCAAGCTTACCAAGGTTGTCGCCATGGTTTTTCGCCCTGAACCGAGCATACCTTGAGCTTTTCTCGGGAATAGATCGTCTTATATCCCCTGGCGGGAAGCAGGGAAGGACGTTTAACGTCACGAGAACTCCTCCCGGATGCTTAGATAGATGTGCCGCAAACCCGGGGGTTCCCACCATGCCGGACTCAGGAGTTGCCCTTCATGGCCGGGGATTCCACGGGGGCCATCGCTTTCTGGCCCCTGACGGTCACCGTCAGGTCCCCGTCCTCGGCCAGTTCCCACTCGCAGGTGGAGGTCTCCTTGCGCATGGCCATCTCGAAGAGTCCCTGCACCGTCCCCACCATGAGCAGGGGCATGCAGGCGTTCTCGAAGGTCACCGTGAGGCAGTCCCGGTCGCCCTCGAACTGCACCAGGTTTCCCAGGCCGCGCAGGGCACTCATACGGTTGAAAGCGACCATATCCTGTTTCCACATCTCCTCGCTCATAGTGGAGCGCAGGTGACGCCGCAGAGCCTCGATCACCGTCTCCTGCACACTCTCCCCCAGTTCCTCCATCAGGTCATCGAGGACGGAGTCCACCGCCCAGGGACCGAAGATAGCCATCCTCCTCTGCGTCACGGGGTCGTATATAGTCCCGTGTTCCAGGTCCCACTTGCAGCGCGCTACCTCAGCGGGGACATCGCATTGCGAGCAGCGCTCGTAGCGGATCTCCCCAGGCTTGAACGGGTAGCGCCTCTTCTTCAGTCTCTCCTTGAGCTCGATGGGGTGACTGCCCGGATAGGCGGTGACCTCGTAGATGTTCTCCGCAATCTCCTTGTACTCTACCCGCATGTCGGTTTGCTCGAAGGCCTCCACCGAACCCATCATCTCCGCGGGGTAGAGATACATGGACCAGGGGTTGACTATCACCTGGGTGCGCCAGGGATAGTGCTCGCCTCTCTCCCACAGGGTGCTGAACTTTATCTCGCCGTATCCGTAAACCAGGGCCATCTCGTTCACCTGCAGGTTGTAACCCCTGCGCATCTCCACCAGTTCCGCCATGTTGGAGACCGGGTCGAAGTGCTGCATCGCCTCTATCTCCGCGGGGAAACTCCGCTCGATATACTTCCTCACATCCCGGCGCCTGCTCTCGGTGACTATATGCCAGACTTCCGTTCCTATGAGCTCCTCTATCCCCTTGAAGAGGTTATCGATGATGCCGGATTCGTAAAAGACCACGCGGTTGGTGGGAGACATGGCCAGGGAAATAACGCCGTTGTCCTCCCAGCGCTGGCCGGCGCTGATCATCAACGGGACCCCGCATTCCCGGCATACCTCTATCCCGGACACGACACCCTCCTTCGACTAACGGATACGGTCTTAATATCTTTTCGCCTCGATCCACCTCCCACTTGAGACATGATTCCCCCGTATGTTTGGTATAGGCAGGAGGGTGGCCGGGCTCGAACATCCTATTATCTTCCATGAGTTACCATACTATTTGAGATCCGAGACCTTAAATCCATGCAGACCTTGCATAGTGATCGTTCACGATATGAATGATTCTTCATGCCAGGTGTCGACATCATATCCTGGCAATCGAACCGAGGTAATGTAGTCGGACCTCGATAACGAGGGCTATTCAACCCGGGATCTTGTGTCTGCCGGCGCTCTTCCGTCAGGGTGTCGAGCTGTTCTCCAGCATAAAGTCGATGATGGGGGCGAAGGCTTCGTTCTCCCGCAGGGACGGCCGGTCGGCGGCGGCGGTGAGCATATCGATGTGGTTGTAGCCCTCCAGGACCAGGCGCTCTCCCGGAGGCGTGCCCTGCGAGAAGGGATTGAGGTTGCTCCCGGCCATGATCTCGAGCTGGGGCAGTTCGCGCGCGCGCGCGGCATGGAGATAATTAAGCCCGTATTCCGGCGCGAAGGGGAAGAGCAGCGCCATCATGTCCACCATGAGGCGCGTGGTGAAATACCACTCGATGAGGTTGGAGGAGCCTTTGTACACCACCTGGGACACGTCCCGGATATCCGAGACCTCCTCGATCATAGTGGTGTAGGTGAGGGAACCCTGCGTATCCTTGTACTCCGGGTCGGAAGCCCGGCCGACCTGATCGAAGTCGACCCATCCGTAGAGCGGCCCCTTACCCAGCTCGAAATAGGAGGGCCCGGCATCATTGGCGATGAAGAGGCCATCCAGTCTGATGAACGAACCCAGCATATCGCCCAGGAGCGGTATCTGCGCCAGGTCTCCGGGCAGGGGGAAATCCTTGCGCACTACGGCCCCGCCCGCGAGAAAGCCCATGCTGGCCTGAACGATCTTCACCGGCATGAAATTGTCGTCGAGGATCACTCCCAGCAGGGCTTCGTTGGTGTAGCGGAAATCGGTGATGTCCGGAACGTGGACCAGGAAGTGGTCTAGGGAGCGGGAATGCAGCATCTTGAGCATGAGGTCGACGAGCTCCGTCCCGGGGACCTTGTTTATGAGCGTAGATTCCTCCTCCGGCCTCTGGTCAGCCTCCATGGCGGCGAGTTCCATCATTATGGGCGCATCGGGTGTCAGGAGAGGGAAGATACGTGGCACGGTACCATTGCGCAGGCCCTGTACGAGTTCCGCGTAATAGGCCTCCATGCCGTCATCGTCGGTTTCGGCTGGTGGCTCTTCTGGTAACGCTTCCGCGGCTGGCTCCATCATCCCCATGGTCAGGGAAAGAGCCCCGTCCAGCCCCACCAGCCCGGCGCAGTTCCTGTAACCGGCGTCGTCCAGGGTCGCCGGGTCGCCGTCGAAATCCCACGCGGCGAAGATGTGGGCCAGGGGCCCGCCCAGCGAGTGCCCGCCTACGAAGACCTTGCTGCGGCGCACCTCGGGGTCGGGGATCATGGTGGTGATGACCTTGTAGACGTCTTCCATCACCAGCTTCATGCCGAACTCCGAGAGGTAAGGCGCAGACGCGTCGTCGAGGAAGCCGCCGAAAGTCTTGCCGCCTACTGGGATGTTGTTGTTGTAGTAATCGATGGCAAGGTCCGCATCGCCCGCTCCTTCCGCCGCGTTCAAGCCAGCCAGGTCCTCGAGCCGGTTGGGACGGCGTTCCACCGCCCATACCTCGATGTTCGATCCTTCCAGCATGGCCATGTACACCATCTGCCGGCCCAGGTACCAGAAGGCGTTGCTGCCACAGTAGAACCCGGGCATGACCACCAGGACGGCATCGGCAGCGGCGGGATCATCGCCTGCCGAGCGGGAACGGAAGCGAAGGAAGTTTATATCGTCGGCGACCTCAGGCGGCACGCCGTTGTCCCGGGGTGCCGGCGAGTAGATGGAAACCTCTTCGACCGAGACCACCGCATCCACCTCCTCCTGCGTCCAGGCGCTCTCCACCGGCGGGTAGGGTTCCTCGGGAACCGGCCCGCCGGGCGTGTAGCAGCCCGCCAACAGGATGAGCAGGGCGATGATCAGGAAAGATACGAGGTTGAGGATATACCTCTTCATGGTAGGCCCCCTTTGCTACCGGCTCCCCCTTTTTGTACTCCTACAATCTTAACACACGGCTCAGCGCTTCACTCTGATGGTCAGGTTCAGGTCGCCGTCTTTGGATAGCTCCCACTCGCAGGAGGAGCTCTCCGCGCGGTAGGCCATCTCCACTAGGGCCTGGATGGTCCCGATTATCGGCAGGTAGAGGCAGGAGTTCTCGATGACCATGTCCAGGTGGTCACGGTCACCCTCGAAGTGGACGATGTTCCCCAAGCCGCGTACGGCTAACATCTGTTGGAAAGTAAGGCCGTCCCGGTTCCAGTCGTCCACTCCCCATGCCTTCCTGATATAGCGCCGTGTGGCCTCGATGACCGTATCAGGGATAGCATCTCCCAACTCCATCTCCAGGTCGTCGCAGATGGAATCCACGGAGAAGGGGCCGAAGATAGCCATCCTCCTTCCCGTTTCCTGATCGGTTATGGTGCCCCTGTCCAGGTCCCAGAAGCGTCTGGATACGGTCAATGGGATACCGCATTCGGGGCAGCGCTCGTAGGTTATTTCGCCCGGCTTGAAGTCGTAGCGCCTCCGCTTGAGCCTCTCCTTGAGCTCCAGGGAGTGTTCACCCGGGTAGACCTCGGTCCTGTATGCCTCCTCGCCGGTACGCTCGTACTTCACCTGCATATCGACCCCTTCGAAGGCCTCCACCGAGCCCAGGTTGTCGGCAGCCATGAAGAGGATCGAGTAGGGGTCTCGTACCAGTTGGACCCGCCAGGGAGAATCTTCACCGCGCTCCCACAATTCGCTCAACCTCTGATCCCCATACCCATAGTTCTTGGCAATATCGATGATGCTCTGGGTGATGACCTTCATTGTGGCGAACAGCGTCTCTTTCTCCTCCGGTGACATCTTAGAGATGCGATCCTCCAGGCTCGATTCCTTGCTGTCTATTATCTTGCGCACTTCCGGGGGGAAGGCCCTTTCGATATATCTCTTCGTCTCGCGGCATCTGCTCTCGATGACGATGTGTTCTATGGGCATGCCGATGAGTTCCTCGATACCCTGGAATAGGTTATCGATGGTTTCTGACTCGAAGAGGACCATGCGGTTCCTGGGTGAGGAGGTGAGGGATATGACCCCGTTGTTCTCCCACTTGAGCCCACTGCTGACCATGGTGGGAACACCGCACTTTTCACATACTTCTACCATCTCAGAGCCCTTTCTCGAACAGCCCCGTTAAACGGCTCTATACATTGATTCTCGGCGTATCGGGATCACCCTTTTATATAGTAGGGATACAACCAGGCGATCTTATTGATCTCCTGAAAAAATAGATGCGCGTCTCGGAGCCTGGCACTTGTACGTCTGGAATCTAAAACTGATACGATCAGCGTTTTACACTGATGGTCAGGTTCAGGTCGCCGTCATCCGCCAGCTCCCACTCGCAGCTGGAGCCCTCCACCCGGTAGGCCATCTCCACCAGGGCCTGAATGGTCCCGATTATAGGCAGGTGGAGGCAGGAGTTCTCGATCTTCATGGTCAGGTGGTTGCGGTCGCCCTCGAACTCCACCTGGTTGCCGAGGCCTCGCAGGCCTATCATCTTTTGGAAGGTCGCGCCGGACCTGTTCCATCTCTCCACGCCCCATGCCGACTTGATATATCTCCTCTGAGCCTCGATGACCGTCTCGGGGATGGCCGCGCCCAGTTCCGCCTCCAGGTCATCAAATATGGAGTCGATGGAAAAGGGCCCGAAGACGGCCATCCTCCAGCCCGTGTCCGGGTTGGTATAGGTCCCTTCCCCGAGGTCATATTCGAGTTTCGCCACTTCCTGCGGTACACCGCAGCCCGGGCATCGCTCGTAGACGATATCGCCGGGTTTCAGGTCGTAACGCCTCTTCTTCAGTCTCTCCCCCAGATCGATGGGGTGCTCGTTAGGATATACCTGGATGCGGTAGGTGTTCTCTCCCATATCCTCCCATCTGACCCACATGTCGGACTTTTCGAAAACCTCCCCCGATCCCAGGTTATCGGCGGCGACGAAAAGCAGCGAATAGGGATTGCGGTATATCTGCGAGCGCCAGGGGTAGTCATCGCCACTGTCCCAGGAGTCGCCGAGCCTCTCGTCGCCGTACCCGTAGATCCTGCTGAGGTTGATCATGTTCTGGGTGACCGCCTTGACGATGGCGAGGTTGGCCTGCCTCTCCTCCGGCGTCATAACGTCCCCCCCGCCTTCTGTCCCCCTCCATTGCTCGGGCATGAAACCGCTCATCTCCGGGGTGAGGAGGCGCTCGATATATCGCCTGGTGTCGCGGGACTTGCTCTCGATCACTATATTCCTTATCGAGAATCCTATCAGTTCCTCGATCCCCTTGAACAACCGGTCAATGCTTTCTGATTCGAAAAAGACCATGCGGCCTCTGGGGGATCTCTTCAGGGTGATGGCTCCGTTTGCGTCCCAGCTCAATTCCTCGCTTATCGTGAGGGGGGTGCCGCAGACATCGCACTGTTGTATCCCGATCACGCCCTTCCTCCTTGTCTCCGATGTGCCGTCTGCCTATCTTAACCCGCATTTCTCATATAGAACCTCAAAGGAACCATAGCTTGTATTGCTGAAATATCTATCAGAACAGCAACAACAGCAATGCTGGAGGGGTAAACATGGGGAACCTTGCGGGTGAAGCGGAAAACGCGGGTCTGAAGCTCCATTTCGACCGCCATCTGAGGCTGGAATTTCGCGGTGCCAAGGTCACCACCGACGCCGGGCTCCTGGCAGTGCGGGAGCTTGACGGGGCTCTGGGGCTCACCGATATGGCGGGGGTGATGATCAAGGACGCGAGGACGGGCAGGAACATCAGGCACCAGATGACGGGGCTGCTGCGCCAATCCGTCTACGCCAGGCTGGCCGGCTATGAGGACGTCAACGACCATGAGCGACTGTTCCGGGATCCCGCCATGCGAGCGGTGATTGGCAAGAAGGCACTCGAGCACAACGCAGCGAGCCAACAGACCGTATCCCGCTTCGAGACCGAGACCCTGGCCACGGAGGAGAACATAGGCGCGCTTGCCGCCATCAACCACGCCTGGGTGGCCAGGGCGATGCGCGTTACCAAGGGCAAGAAGGTCATCTTAGACATGGACTCGTCGGAGTCCCCGGTGCACGGGAATCAGGAGGGATCGGCCTACAACGGCCACTTCTGCTCCCGTTGCTACCATCCCCTCTTCTGCTTCAATCAATACGGCGATTGTGAAGGGGCAACCTTGAGGCCTGGCAACGTCCACTCCGCCGACGGGTGGCGGGACCTGCTGGAGCCCATCGTCGACAGATACAGGGCCTTAGGCAAGAGAATCTACTTCCGCGGAGACGCAGCCTTTGCCTCCCCGGACGTCTATGAATACCTAGAGGACAGCAAGATCCTCTACGCCATGCGGATCAAGGCCAACAGCCGGCTCTACGAAAACGTAGATCACCTCTTGACCCGCCCGGTGGGAAGGCCCTCCGTAAAACCCAAGGTACTCTACCATGACTTCAGCTACCGGGCCAGCTCCTGGGACAGGTCCAGGAGGGTAATCGCCAAGATAGAGTGGCATCAGGGCGAGCTCTTCCCCAGGGTGGGGTTCATCGTCACCAACTTAAGCAAGGTAGCGAAGAACATGGTGAGATTCTACAACAAGCGTGGCTTATGCGAGCAGCATATCAAGGAGGGCAAAGGTGCCCTCTCGTGGACCAGGCTATCCTGCACCAGGTACGCAGCCAACCAGGTGAGGCTGGCTCTCTTCGTCCTGGCCTACAACCTGGGCAACTTCCTCCGGCGCTTCGCCCTTCCCGCAAAGATATCCCACTGGTCGCTCTCGAGCGTCCAGCTCAAGCTGGTCAAGATCGGGGCCAAGGTGATCTCCCACTCACGCAGGACGGTCTTCCAGATGGCAGAGGTGGCCATCTCGGGGGCTCTCTTCGCCGAGGTCCTTGCCCGCATCAGATCCATGGCTGCAGCTCCCACTTGAAGCACGGATAACGAAAGGAACTGTATATGGAACACACTGTAATCGCTCAAGCCTTCCCGGATATTGCTGAAATTGAAACTCCCTGCGCGAAAATGCAAAAGAGCATCATGGGGAAGGCAGAATGCCGGGACTTTGACGTTTTGACTTGCCTGAATCTGGGTAGAAGCATGATGTCTGGAGGTGCATATGGGAAATACTCATTTAAGAAAGCTCAGTGACACTGCCCCAAACACCATCACCAAAACCATGTACAGGGCATTGTTTACAGCCATATCCGCGCTCCCGCCGCTCCAGGGGTTCCTGAAGCTGATAATACCAGGTTACACTAAACTGAAGAGGTGGTGCTAAGGCTCTTATAAGGCGTAATCTACCCATAACCTGCGAGGAGGCGGCATTGTGGTTCTTCGAACACTGCTTCTCGCAAGGTCAGTGGGAGCTGCTGGTGCATATCGTGTTAAAGCAAAGGTCGGCAGGGCGGAACGTGTCAACGAAAATGAGATACATTAGCGGTAAGCGATAGTAATGGTATGGTCTGGCAAACGACTCGGTAAACGGAAAGGAGGAGAGATAATGGCGGAAATCAATGTGGTGGGAGCCGGCCTTTCCGGCCTTGTAGCCGCGATAAACTGCGCGCGGTCCGGACATGATGTTACGGTCCTCGAGAGATACGAAAGGGTGGGAGGTGAACCGGTGGCTCACCCCGGCGTTGACGGCACAATCATGCAGCCCGAAATCTTGGGAAGATTTATCGGTGTCGAATTAAAGGCACCGCAGGTTACGCCGATGGAGGAGATAGAATTTTTCATGTACGGTAAAAAATTCGAGTTCGACCCGGTGAGATATTGTGGTCACCTCGTGGAGAGGGGGGCACGATCCACGTCGATTGAGAATTATTTATACGGGATAGCGCTGAAGGAAGGGGTCAAGTTCGAGTTCGGTTGGGAGCTGCGATCAAAGGCCGACCTCTCTCAGCTACCTCCGAACAGCATCATAGCTTCAGGCTTGAACGAGGAGGTTTTCAAGCTTTTCGGCATCCCTTACAGGAAGTATAATTGTCTAATTGCCGTGAAAAGGTATGATGGGCCGACTCGGGCGCTCGCGTGGTTTGACCGTTACACCAACGATTACTGCTATTGCGGGAACACAAACGGCCTCGCCCTGGCGTTATACTTCAAGCACGAGGGTCTTGTAGAAGAGGGCGGCTTTGAGAAATGGCGCACGGGGCATCTTTTGGAACGCACAGGCATTGAGTTTAATAACTTCAGGTCCCACGATTGTGCTGTGGGAAACATCGCGTTCAACAACCAGAACCTCTTTTACGATAACAAGATCCTGGCCGGGACCCTGGCGGGGGTGAACGATGCGCTTTTTAGTTTCGGGGTGGTTCCCTCTCTGATCACCGGGAGGATCGCTGCGTTGGCCGTGGATGACAGGGCCAAGGCCAGGGAGCTGTTTGACGATCTTGTTTCCATGCTAAAGTACGCTCTCTTTTTGAAGAAGCTTAGTGATGCTACCCCACATGCCATCAAGAAACCCGTGTTGAAGGCAGCGTTCGTGCCCATATCCGCGCTCTCGCCGCTCCAGGGGTTAATGAATCTGGTGGTACCAGGTTTCACCAAACTGAAGAAATGGTGCTAAGGCTCTTATAAGGCGTAATCTACCCATAACCTGCGAGGAGGCGGCGTTCCGATACGGCGAATCCTGCTTCAATAGATCCGACAAAGAAGCCAATGGAGCGTTACCATATAGAGGTCTCTGTTTCCATATCAAGCAGCTATTCAAAGCTGACAAATAAGGATTTCGATGTCTCTGTCAATATATGCATACTTAATATTCTTTCGCCATGGAAGGGCGGTGACTTGAGGATGAGATGGGCGGACGGTACCGCTGAGATGTGTGTTATTTCCTGCTTACGGTGATGGTCAGATCGCCGTCATCCGCCAGCTCCCAATTGATATCGGAGTCATCCAGATGGTAAACCAGTTCCACCAGGGCCTGCGCCATCCCCACCATCTGCAGGTGCAGGCATGCATTCTCTATCCTTATAGTGACGTGGTCCGCGTCCCCCTCGAAGCCGGTGAGGTTGCCGAGTCCGCGCAGGACGATCATGCGTTGGAAGGCTGGGCCGTCTTTGTTCCAACGGTCCTGGCTCCAGGTCGACCTTACGTACCGGCGCTGCGCTTCGATGACCTCTTCATCGATGGCCACGCCTAACTCCGCCTCCAAGTCCTCGAAGACCGCATCCATGCCCAGGGGGCCGAAGATGACCATCCTCCTTCCCGTCTCGGGGTCGGCGATAGTGCCTTTCTCCACATCCCACCTCCGGCTGGATACCTCCAGCGGGATCTCACATTGCGGGCATCTCTCGTAGTGGATCTCGCCGGGCTTGAACTCGTAACGCTTCCGCTTCAGCCTCTCCTTCAACTCTACCGGATGCTCACCGGGATAGATCTCCATCTTACAGGTATCCTCCCCGATCATCTCGTAACTTACCTGCATATCCACTCCCTCGATGGCCTCCACCGAGCCGAGGTTATCTCCTATGAAGTTCAGGGGCGAGTGCGGATTGCGGATGACCTGGGTCCGCCATGGGAATGCGCCGCCGCTTTCCCATGCATCATCCAGCCGCTGGTCGCCGTACCCGTAGGCCCGGCCTATATCGATCACGGCCTGGGTGACGCCCCGGCTGATCGCTTGCATATTCTCCTCGGTTTCCGGCGGGATATACTCTCCTCTGGACTTTTTCCCTACCCAGTCCTGGATAGGTTTACGCATCTCGATAGGGAAGGACCTCTCGATATACCTCCTCGCCTCCCGGGACCTGCTCTCCAGGACGATGTGCTCGATGGGCAGACCGATCAATTCTTCGATCCCCTTGAGCAACTCGTCGATGGTATCAGACTCGAAGAAGACGAAGCGGTTCCTGGGAGAGGCTTTGACGGCTATGACCCCGTTAGCCTCCCAGTAGAGGTTCCTGCTCACGATAAGAGGTACCCCGCAGGCTGGGCACAGTTCCAACTCGTTCATGACTACCTCATAGTCCTCGCTGTATCCTGACCATCCTATTATTCCCTCGCCCGGAAGCACTCACGACTTGAGGGCAATATGGCTCGGGAGGCAGCATGGCTTGGATGCACACTCCCAACAAGGTCAACGAATCCGGGAGCGACAACAGCGTTCTCCCGACCCGTCTATTTGCTGGCGCGCCAGACGCAGGGCTGCCAACGGCCCTCGGGCGGGAACACCTGCAGCCAGTCCGCTGCGGCCGCGTCGAGAAAGGCGGTGCACAGGCAGCAGTAATAAGGCATCCCCTTGCGATGCCCGCTCCAGTCGTGGCTTGCGGAGGTGACCCCCATACCCGCAGCCCTGCGCATCTCGCAGAGGAGATCGATGGTGTAGGGCATGGCCAACTGCAGGAGGCCTCGGGGAAGAGGGAGTTTGACCGTCAGCTGCATGACCTTGTTCTCCACGCTCTCCACCGCCTTCTTCGCTCTCCCGAGTGGGTTGTATGAGCCGTGGCGGAGCAACTTGCCGCCGCTCCCACAGGGGTCGAGGATCACCGTCACACTGTCCGCGTCCTCCGCTATGGAGAACCCGGCCGGAGGAAAGCCGGCCCCGCCGCTGAGGTCGGCGAGGAAGAGGTTATGGATGATGAACCGCAGGGCCTCACGCCGGTCCAGCCCTCCCGCCAGAGCCACGACCTGATCCGCGATGCATTTTTCATAGAGGAAGAAGAGCACTTCTCCCAGCTTCTCCTCGCCCGCCCGCCCGGCGATGAAATCGAGCACGGAGACGACCATGCCCACGTAGAGGCTGTGGAGGAAGAAGAACTCCCCTCCCATCTCACGGGCGATGCGCAGGGCTCCCTTGGTATCGCCCCTCTCCAGTCCCTCCCTGATGCGATCCGGGGTGGGCCGGATCACGTCCTTTATCTGCTGTGGCGTGAACCAGCGCTTCCCGTTGCCGGTGGGTTTTTCAGCCTCCTTCTCCTTTGCCAGGCCGTAGCGATCGTAGTAGCTGCGGGGAACTCCCCACTTGTCTTTATATATGTACCAACGGCATTCGTCTCCGGCGCTGGCGGGAGGATCAACCGGCCAAGTCGGAAAACCCAGGTAACGCATGGGCATGGACTCGTTGATGAAGGTGCAGTGCACGCAATAGTAGGGAAGCCCTTCGCGGTTGAAGGACCATGGATAGGCTTCAGAGGTGACGGCAAGACCGCGGGGGGGTTCGTAAGCGCCCTTGCGCCACAGGCGCCCCCCGCTACCGCAGGGATCCATGATGAAGGTGAACTTCTCGTCATCCTCCTCCAGGCGGAAGGCGCCAGGGTGCTCCCCCGCGCCGCTGCAGGAGTGGGCCACCCAGCACCCCCGTATCAGGAGCTCCGCCTCCAATCCCCGGTTCATGTCCATGTTCATGAGGTCGAAGATCTGGCGCTGCGCACTCTTCTCGAAGCAGTAGGTGAACATGTCCGGGAGGACCTCTTCTCCCAGGTTCTCTCCCACCCAGGTGAAGAGGGCGGTGGTGGTGTCCGCGAAGAAGTCGTGCAGGAGTATCCTCTCCTCACGCAGGTCGTCACAGAGAGCGATAGCTTTACCTGTCTCGCCGTTCTTGATGGCCCGTTTGATGCGCTTGATGACCGGGGTGGCCATCTCCTTCATCTCTGCCTCGCTGAACCATGAACCGGCCATCTTTACGCTCCCCTCCCCGCCATGTAAACCTCATCCCATACGGGCATTATATCCTACACTTGGTTTATTGACTCTTATGCAGGATGAAAACCTGGCTTCGGAAACCTCCGCCGAGCTTGCCGTCTCGGCTAACCCCGTGCCCGCCTGCCTTTGCTCTCCAGCATGGTCTGGAAGACATCCCTCGAGGAGCGGCGTGATCCCAGTTCAAGGGTTTCCCGGGTCTTGTCGTCTGACGCGTTCCAGGGATAGCGCATGTAGTCCAGCGCTCCAGAGTTCCCCTCTATCAGTGGGAAGTGAAGATTCCACAGCAGGTCGATGGAGGGATAGAGCAGCGCTGGGGGCATACTGATCACCGGCTTTCACCTCCTCGACGATATCTGCCTTTACAAACTCCAGGGGCCGGGTCTTGAACCTTGCATATTTTACATAGCAATCGTGGCCCATTAAGCCCCAAGACCCAGGACCTGACCTCCTCACCGACCCCCTCAACAAACTTCGAGCAGGCGGTTGGAGCCGCCCAGCAATTGCAGCATCTTGGCGTCGCGCATGATCTTCTCCAGTCCCGTCTCCTTCATGTAACCGTAGCCGCCGTGGATCTGGATGGCGTCGAAGACGATCTCCAGGGCCGCGTCGGTGCAGAAGACCTTGGCCTGGGTACAACCACCGCCGGGGGGATGGACGTCCGGCTTGTCCCCAGAGAGCGCCTGCAGGTAACCCGCGGTCCCCATGTCCATCTTCAGGTTAATGGGGCCGTGTCTTCGATCTTCGGTTTGGCTCTTCCGTCTATACGTCGGACGCACGCGTGCCAGGCCTCCACCTTCGGAAAGCTGGAGGCGCAGGCACCGTCGCGCCTAAGACGGCCCTGTTGCTTACGCGATGCAGGCTGTCGGATGTTGGTCGATAGCCCTGAAAACCGAAGATCGAAGACACGACCCCGACGCTGTATAATCAAGCCAACAAAAGGATGGTGCTGTTGGGACGTTTTACCGCTTCTCTCTCCGAGATCGACCTCGGTGACCTGGGACAGGCGGGAGGCAAGGGGGCCAACCTGGGCCATCTCTTGCAGGCCGGATTTCCCATCCCACCCGGGTTCTGCGTGTTGGCACGCGCCTACGATATCGTGCTCGAGACACCCGGTCTCAAGCAACGCATCGCTTTGCTCCTGCAAGACGTGTACTTCTATGACGCCCTGGACGTGGAGATGGCCGCGGCGAAGATCAGGGAGGCCATTGTCTCGACCCCCCTACCCGGCCCCATCATCGAGGAGGTAGCCTCCGCTTACCGCGAGCTGGTGGAGGCGGCAGGAGGCGACGGACTGGTGGCGGTGCGCTCCTCGGTGGGGACGAGGAACCTGGGCATAACCTCCTTCCCAGGGCAGATGGACACCTACCATAACCTGGCAAACGTGGAAGAAGTCACTCAAAAGGTCAGAGAATGCTGGGCCTCGGCCTTCAGCTACCGGGCTATGGTCAACCGTCACGCCCTGGGCATCGATCACTTCGACGTCTTCGTCGCACCGGTGGTGCAGCTCATGGTCGCCTCCGAGAGCGCCGGGGTCATCTTCACCGCCAATCCCCTTAACGGTCGGAGAGACCAGATGGTCATCAACTCGTG
>Ga0315288_10003186_pt1 | contig 20950 bp, 23 predicted proteins | sample YL17G11_20_MG_FD_203454 | JGI IMG/M metagenome (GOLD analysis project Ga0315288, IMG submission 203454) | Sediment microbial communities from Yellowstone Lake, YNP, Wyoming, USA - YL17G11_20 | ecosystem: Environmental > Aquatic > Freshwater > Lake > Sediment | place: USA: Wyoming | collected...
TTATCCCCTGATCGTTCCTCAACTTACCCTGAGGGAGTAATGCCAACAGTCATCCAGAAAGGGGATACATTCTTTGCACAAAAAGGGGCGTATTTCGAAGGAAATGTGAAGATTGACGGGAATTTCACCGTGCCTGCCCACACACATTTCTGGGGACGCCTCCTGGTTACGGGAACCCTTGAACTGGGCCCGCGGTCCAGCGTTGCGCTTGATGTAAACTGCTGGAATGCTATTATCGGAAGCCAGTCAAGGATCAAAGGACCGCTGGTAGCACATGGGGACGTTACTATTCTGGATCATGCTGTGGTTCACTCTGTGAAGGCAGGAGGAAAGGTCATCCTGCGTACGGGTGTCCATGTTGGAGATGTTACGAGCAATGATACCATCATCATCCACGGCAGGATTAAAAGCGGGAAATTAATGGGTAAGAATATGAAGGTCCTTGGGAATTGATTTTGGATCAATTCCCAACATCGCTATCTCGTAGATGTCCGTCCAGTTGACAAGTGTCTCGACACAGCCTTCTTTTATGGTAACTACCCCCATTGCGACCAGTCCCATCTTGTCTGCCATATCGATACCCTCTTTCACTTCAGCCAGGCAACCAACACCGATGATCGCTTTCGGGTGATACTTCTTCACCATCCGTTTGATGAATGAAGAGCCAGGAACGATAAAAATGCGGTAACCCAGCTTTTCGAGAATCATCCGTGCTTCCCCAACAGTACATTGCCCGCAGCTCCGGCACTTCAACCCTTCCGGAGTAAGGTGTGCGGGGCACTTCGATGAGCGCAGGCACTGGGGTATGAAGACAGCGCGTTCTGAAACCGGTATGCGTTCGAAATCCGATGTGTTCATGGCGTTGTGAAGTTTTATTAAAAATGAGAGCATCTCACGCTCTTCAAGACCAAAGAGCCGGAAGAATGCCTTCATTAAACCTTCGAAGAACACAAGTCCGGATCTGATCAGTGTGGGAAAATACAGCCTGCCTTTCTTTATGGAATATAAGGAAATGATGACGAGAATAAAGGCCGTGAGCACTGCTCCAAGGATGACGATGACCGTTATTTCCCCGATAAGATATATCAGGTTATTCCAGGTGAGAAAATCCAAATCCATTGCTGTGAAGGTATGCTATCGCAGGTTTATTTTGTACTCTTAAAGGATAAGATTGAGTCGATGGTAATGGGTGGGTGCAGCACACCCTGCTCGGTGATAATCGCGGTGACAAGATTCATGGGAGTTGCATCAAATGCATAATTTTTCACTACGGCAGCGTCAGGGACATATACCCGGCCGCCCATTGTCGTTACTTCCTCCCTGCCGCGTTCCTCGATGATCACGTCCCGTTCCGATTTTGGGGTATCAAATGTCGAGAGTGGTGCGGCAACGTAGAAGGGAATGTTGTGATAGCGGGCGCAGACCGCATGCATGTAGGTGCCAATCTTGTTAAAAACTGCATCGTGAGTGATGCGGTCTGCACCTACGACAACAGCATCGATGGCGCCGGTGCGCATTATGTGTGCTGCGGAAGAATCGGTGATTACTGTTACATCAATTCCGTCCCGGACCAGTTCCCATGCGGTGAGACGGGAACCCTGAAGTAACGGCCGGGTCTCACACGCGATCACGTTTACCTGTTTACCACTATTGACTGCTGAACGGATCACACCCAGTGCCGTACCCCATGAAGAACAGGCAAGAGAGCCGGCATTACAATGGGTAAGTAATGTACAGGAATCGGGAAGCAGGGCAGCACCGTGTTCGCCAATCTTGTGGCAGGATGCAGTATCTTCGCTGGCTATTGCTTCCGCTTCAGCGAGGGCAATCCTGCGTATAGAATCAATATCCTGAACATGTGCAATTTTTGTGAGCACCCGGGCAATGCCCCATCCAAGGTTAATCGCGGTCGGACGGGTCGCTAAAAGGAACTCTGCATCATGGTGCAAATCAGCAAAAAAGGCATTCAGATCGTTTTTTTCGCAGATCCGGGCTGCCAGCGCAATGCCATATGCCCCAGCAACACCAAGTGCGGGTGCGCCACGTATCTCAAGCCGTTTAATTGCTGTTGCGAGTCGCCCGATGTTCCGGCATTCAACAATCGTGTATTTCTCCGGAAGGAGTGTCTGGTCGATATATCGGATGCTTTGAGTCCCCTTATCCCACCAGAGGGTGGCAGTCTCGTTCACACTGACCTCGTCCTGATTGCATCTATATATGCCCGCATTGCTGCCGATCCTCCGGATGCAACGCTGTCCGGGATGTCTCTTGGTGTTGTAGCGGTGCCTGCAACGTAGATCCCCGGGCGCAATGTTGCAACAGTATCTACAGCATCATTCAATGGTTTGATGAACCCGGTATCTTCGAGCGGGATACCGAATTGTTCTGCAATCTGCCCGGTTTTTTCTGCCGGCCCGATGCCAACGGATAGCACGACAAGATCAGGATGGAGCACCTGAACTTCGGATGTTTCAGAATTCTCAACCTGTATGGTCATACCATTCCGGTCAGCAAGCACATCAGAAGGCATGCCCCGGAGGAATCTGACCCCCAGTGCTTTTGCCCTTTCATAATATTCCTCGTACCCCTTGCCGTAGGAACGGATATCCATATAGCAGATGATTATGTCTGATTCAGGGTTTTTCTCCTTGATCAGTATTGCGTTTTTGATAGCCTGCATGCAACAGACGCAGGAACAGTACTGGCGGTTAATGGTCATATCCCGGGAACCCACACACTGAATGAAGACTATAGTCTGTGGAACCTCACCGTCGCTCAGGCGTTTGATTTTTCCGCCGGTAGGCCCGCTTGCGTTGATCATACGCTCCAGTTCGAGGCTCGTAATCACATTGGGGAGTAAAAGGTGACCGAACTGAGGCTTGTTCTTTGCATCGAAAACTGCATAACCTGTGCTGATCACGATACTTGCCGCATGAATGGTGATCTCCTTTGGGGTGTCCTCATGGAGAACCGAACCCAAGCCGCAGGCATCGTAGCAGAGTCCGCATTCAATGCAGTGATCCGGGTCCTTGATTACAATATCCGGAACGGACTGGGGCTGTGGCTTATAGATCGCTTTACGGACACCGATTCCTGCATCGAACCGGTTGTACACTTCAACAGGGCAGATCTGGATGCAGTCACCGCACCCGTTACAGGTTGATTCGTCCACGTAACGGGGATATTTTTTAACAGTCACGGAAAAGTGACCCACTGATCCTTCTATCTTTTCAACTTCTGCACAGGTGTATATGGTAATGTACGGGTGACGCTGAACGTCAACCATTTTTGGGGAGAGGATGCACATCGAGCAGTCATTTGTTGGAAATGTTTTATCCAGCTGTGCCATATGCCCGCCGATTGAAGGTTCACGTTCAATCAGGTGCACATGGATACCGTGATCGGCAATATCCAGGGCAGCCTGGATTCCGGCGATGCCGGCACCTATAACAACGACATCACCCATGGTGGGCATACTCCGTGGCAAGCTCGACATAGGAAACCGCATTATTGAGGATGTGCTGCTGCTGGACCTGATCTGCCAGTTTGACAATCTTGCCTGGCACACCGACAACTACAGAGTTCGGGGGGATATCCTTGCCTTCCGTGATTACGGCACCCGCTCCGATGATTGATCCGTCACCTATTCTCGCACCATTGATGATGATCGCCCCCATGCCGACCAGCACCCGGTTGCCAATCGTGCAGCCATGCAGGATCGCCCCATGCCCGACCGATACGTCATTACCAATGGTGACCGGAAATCCTTTGCTTGTATGCACTACGCAATTATCCTGAATATTCGACCTGTCCCCAATCACGATCCGGTCCCTGTCAGCCCGGATAACAGCGCCAAACCATATTCCTACCTGTTTTCCGACAGTGACATCGCCAATGACCGTTGCATTGCCGGCTACAAAAAGCGGCATGCCGGAGACCTGAACATCCATATGCATAATAACATAGGAAATTAAGAATCAAACTGTATGAAGGTTATGGTAGGGGGCACTTTTGATCCTCTTCACGACGGGCATAAACGCCTCCTGGCCCGCTCTTTTGAAATCGCCGGACCCAGTGGTCATGTTGTGATTGGTCTTACGAGTGATTCGTTTGCAAGCCACAAAACCCATCCAATACGCCCGTTTGCCACACGGAAAGCAGATCTCGAGCGATATATCTCCCCTACTATCCATTCAACCCAATGGGTGGTCGAGCCTCTGAATGATCGATACGGCTCAGCCATTGATGCAGACTTTGATGCTCTTATCGTATCTGAAGAGACGCTCAAAGTAGCTGTCGAGATCAATAAATTGCGGCGTGAAAAAGGACGAAAGAAGGTAGATATTCACCAGATCAGCTGCGTTCTTGCCGAGGATGGACGCTGGATCTCAAGTACACGGATATACCGCGGCGAGATTGATGTCCACGGACACCTGCTGAAGTGACATTCAGTAAACTGTGAATGTTCCTCCTTACCGCCACTCATTTTTTCGCGATAGTGACGTATTACCTTTTTTTAGGAGTTTAAGAAAAAGTAATTATTTCCGTTTTGCAATTGCGATCGCGACTATTCCAATGATTGATGCACCCACGGTTACAAAGGGGGATAACGGGGCCTGAGTAGCGGTTGGAAGAACTGGGACGGTCGTTATGTCAGGTTGAACCTGTGTCCCGAAGGTTGCGATTGGTTGTGATGTTGTAGTTATTGTTAAAGGAACTGGTGCAGCATTGCCCCGTTGGGAGGTACTTCCTGTCTTGTAGATACTGTCTGAACCATATTGGTTTGATACCGTGAGCCGGACATCATAGGATCCTTCAAACGGGTACACGTGTGTCGGGTTCCGTTCTGAAGACCCGGTTCCATCACCGAACTCCCAGCTCCACGTGGTTGGATTGCCGGCACTGATGTCGCGGAATTTCACGATAAAAGGTGCCTTACCCAGTCGGTTATCCACAGTGAATTCAGCGATGGGTTTCTGGGTTATGGTTATGTAATCTACCTTTTTTATGGTATTTTCTCCGTATGCATTTAATACGCTCAGGGTCACCGTGTACTTGTTCGTTGACGAGGTATCTGAGGTAGTATAGATATGTGTGGGGTTCTTTTCGGCTGACGTTGCACCATCACCGAAATCCCATTTCCATCTCGTTGGATTTCCTGTTGATATATCAGTGAATTTCACGGTAAACGGAGTGATCCCTTTGGTTTGATCTGCCCTGAAGTCAGCTTGCGGGGTATTTACCACCGTGATATAGTTTTTCTTGGTATGACTGATTGTAGTGTAGGCATCTGACGCAATCAGGGTAACATCGTACATGCCCGGCTCGCGGTATACATGGTCCGGGTTTTGTCCGGTTCCAGCAGTCCCGTCACCGAAATCCCATTTCCAGTCGGAGGGAGAGTTTGTTGACAGATCCGTGAAGTGAATATACTGGTTCACACTCACCCGTGTTTTGTCAGCTTTGAAGTCAACCCGGGGACCTTCTTTAACTGTGATAAGGTTGCTCTTTACCTCTGTGTCCTGACCAAAGATATTTTTCACGGTTAATGATACCGTATACGAGCCGTCCTTAGAATAAAGGTGTAGTGGGGGATATTGCTCGGTTGAACTCTGGCCATCTCCAAAGTCCCATGACCAGGAAGTGGGGTTACCAATGGAGGTATCAATGAACCGGACATATTGGCCCCGTATTCCCTGCTGGTATAATGGAATTTCCGGGATGAAATCTGCACTCGGGACGACACCTGCTGTAATATAATTCACTTTTCTTTCGGTATCTTTCCCGTTATTATTTGTCGTAGTCAGGATAACTGTGTAAATCCCCTTCACCAGATATGCATGGGCGGGGTTTTGATCAGTTGCGGTAGCACCGTCACCGAAATCCCATGACCATGAGGTTGGTGAATTGAGCGTTTTGTCGGTAAAGTGAACCGGTGTACTGACACTGACTGTAGTACTGTCTGCAACAAAATCGGTTGCTGGCACTCCACCAGTGATAATAGTCTGGCTTGTACTGTCTTTATTGAGCCCGCGGGTCACCGTAAGATTGACATGAAACGCACCCGGCGAGGAATAGGTGTGGACAGGATTTGGCTGCATTGACGTGCTGCCGTCACCGAAATTCCAGATCCATGATTCGGGATTTCCTGTTGATACGTCGGTAAATTTTACGACCAGAGGGGCTTTTCCCTCAGTGGGATCAGCAACGAACATGGATTTCAGCACCGGTATTACATGAATGAAGTACGCCTTTGAGGCATCTGATGTACCATATTCATTGGCTGAAGTCAGGGTCACCGTATACTCGCCGCTTGACCAGTACGTGTGTACCGGGTTCTGTTCAGATGATCCCTTGCCGTCGCCAAAGTTCCAGTTCCATGAAGTCGGGTAACCGGTCGATCGATCGGTAAACTCTACTGCAAGAGGAGTATTTCCCACTGTAGGCTTTCCCGAAAAATCAGCCTTCGGAGGAAGTCCGATTGCGATATAATTCTCTTTTATTTCACTGCTGGATCCGTAAGCATTCGTGACGGTGAGTTTGACCGTATACAAGCCCTTGCGGATGTATATATGGGAGGGATTTTGCCCGGTTGATGTTGCACCGTCTCCAAATTCCCAGAGATAGATCAGTCGCGTACTTCCGGTTGAATGATCCCGGAATGCGACCGTTGCCGGCACCGTATTATATGCGTACAGCGCATCAAAATCGGCAACAGGTGCCAGACCAACGGTGATGTAGCCGGATTGGGAGCTACTGGATGCAAACGCCCCCGGTATCAGCAAGGCTAAGAGCAACACCGTAAGGGCTGCATAAACTCCGTAATTTTTTCGTTTCATGATCATTATAAACCAGACATATTTACAACACTCTGTATATTAACATTTCTTTTAACTGTTTTCACAATAAACAAGGAATATTTGTATATTTCTGCAAAAATCACCGATTTTTTTAATAAAAGGAGTGATGTAACTTCTCTATGGATGTGGAGCGGAGCAAGGATATAAAAAAAATTCAGATTATATGACTGGTCAGATCCTTTGAGATAACCCAGTCACAATAGTAACAATGGAGCCCATTTGGAAGCACATTAAATTTTGTCTGGATAGGTTCGTTCGTATTGGAGATGCATCCCGGGTTGGGGCACTGGACGATCCCTACAATAAGTGTCGGGATCTCGACCCCTTTCTTTTCGCATACTTTAAAATTTCTTATGATATTGATGGTTGCGCGTGGTGAAATGAGTGCGATCCGGTCGACTTCCTCTTTTGAGAGTTCCCGGTTGGTAAGTTTGACGATATCCTTACACCCCATATTCCTGCTCGGAACATTGGTCGCGATCGATAGAGCTTCCTGTGTCGTACCGGTGATTCCAAGGATCTTCACGACATTGAGTGCCTCGCCACCATCGATATGGTCGATCACCGTCCCGTTCTTGATCCGCCGGACAAGGAGCCCTTCATTTTCGGATGTTTCGGTCTTCTTCATTGCATCACCCGCATGAGCATGGCCATCCGGACCGGAACCCCGTTCCGCGATTGTTCAAAGTAACGTGCGTACGGCAATTTGTCGACCCTCGGGTCTATCTCATCCACCCGTGGGAGGGGATGGAGAATGATAAGATGGTTTCGTGCACCACAAAGAAGTTCCGGGGTGATGCGATAGCTTGATGCAACGTTAAAGTAGGATGCCGAGTCAGGGAAACGCTCCCGCTGGATGCGGGTGACATAAAGGACATCCACATCACTGATTACTTCATTGATATCGTCATGTTCAACAATCTCCATTCCCTTATCTGAAAGCTCAGCTGCAAGGGTCACAGGAATTTCAAGTCCTTTTGGGGAGATAGTATGCAGTCGCGCATCGTAAAGCGAGAGTGCAGAGGCCAGTGAATGTGCAGTGCGTCCATATCTGAGGTCCCCGATAAGTGCCACATCAATTTTATCAATGGGCATTGACTGGCGGATAGTGTACAGATCAAGAAGAGTCTGGGAGGGGTGCTGACCTGCACCGTCCCCGGCATTGATTACCGGGACTGTGGAAAATTCAGCAGCAAGTCTCGCTGCTCCTTCTTTCGGGTGCCGGATCACAATCGCATCTGCATACCCGCTTACTACCCGGATCGTATCTGCAAGCGTCTCTCCCTTGGCTATAGAGCATGCTTCAACGCTCCCGACAGAAAGAGAGGTACCTCCCAACCGTGCCATTGCGGATTCAAAAGACATCCGTGTCCTTGTGCTTGGCTCAAAGAAAAGTGTGGCAAGGATTTTACCGTATAGGGCATTCTTATCATATTTTTCCCGATCCAAATGCCGCGCATGGTCCAGCAGTTTGTCGATCTCGTTCCGATCAAAGTCCCCAATGGATATGAGATGTCGCGTTTTGACCCCCCCGGTTTACGTGTATGATTATTGTATGTTCCTGTTCTAATTACCTATCTTTACGATGGAGGGCAGGTGCTGTATAACAAAATCGAGAAATGGAACAAATCTTTCGTTCCCTACAGGAATCATATTTATTCGATCATTACGCATTTTTTATTGAAACAATCAAAATTTAAAGGGTGAATTGAAGTGCAGATACCTGTTGCGCGACCGGTCATTGGTCAGGATGAGATCTCTGCGGTTACCGCTGTGCTGGAATCCGGCATGTTGGCCTCAGGGGAGCGAGTTGCGGAATTCGAGAGAAATTTTGCCGATTATTGCGGCACAACGCATGCTGTTGCGATAAATAATGGTACAGCCGCACTCCATGCTGCGCTGCTTGCTGCAGATATCGGGCAGGGGGACGAAGTTATTGTTCCTTCCTTCTCATTTTTCGCTACTGCATCGGCCGTGTCAATGACCGGGGCAAAGCCGATCTTTGTTGATGTAAATGAGCAGACATTCAACATTGACCCGGTACAGGTTGAGAATCAAATAAACCCTAAGACAAAAGCGGTTATCGGAGTGCATCTCTTCGGGCAGCCATTCGATGTACAGGGCATAAAAGAGGTTTGCGAATCACATAACCTGACATTAATAGAGGATGCCGCGCAGGCTCAAGGGGCGATTTGTAACGGGGAAAAGACCGGGGCTATGGGGCACATGGGATGTTTCTCATTCTATGCAACAAAAAACATGACCACTGGCGAGGGGGGTATGGTGACGACCAGCAATAAGGCATATAACGAGCGTCTGCGCTTGCTCATCAACCATGGGCAGAGCGAGAAATACCTTCACACCCGGCTTGGGTATAATTACCGCATGACTGATGTGGCTGCTGCGATCGGGCTCGTACAGCTGAAGAAGCTGGAGAAGTTCAATACGCGACGCCGGAAAAACGCAGAGTATTATGATACTCATATCTCGGTCAAAGGGCTTATCACTCCGGCTGTTGCACAGGGTAAGCACCATGTGTATCACCAGTACGTGATCCGGCTGACCGATGATTTTCCAATGAAGCGTGCTGATTTTATAGAATATTTAAAGGTAAAAGGGATCGGAACGGCAGTGCACTACCCTATCCCGATCCATCACCAGCCGGTCTATGCCCGTGCTAACGAACCCGATTCCTGTCAGATATCGACCAGCCTGGCAACTTCTGTGCTTAGCATCCCTGTTCACCCGTTGCTTGACCAGAAGGAGCTTGCTTATATCTGTGATGCCATCAACCGGGTGAAATGAATGGATGTTGGTGTTATTGGTGTCGGATCAACGACCTGGATCCTAACTATATCGTAACTCTATCTGGAAAGGCACACCCGGTAATTATCGATGGGCGCAATATAATCAATCCGGATCTTTTTATTAATAGAGCATTTCGAATAACGTAAGTGAATTGAGTGTAATAATGCACTCAAGCGTATTCACTTGAAATTTTCCAAGAAATCGGGGATATTCCCCAGTAAATTCTCCCGATTTTTTTCAAACGAGATAGCATCCGCTAAATAACTCCCCGATGTTTGAAGGTCCGAATACAGTAGATGTTGAAACTCATTACAGCAAAGATCATTTTTGCATGCACCCATGCAATTGTCGTGACCATGGTATGAGCCGATTTGAAAACGGTCTTGATAACGGCGTATGGTCTTTCGCCGGGAGATCGTTTTCTTGAGATCCGTTTGTTTCTCAGTTTATCCCAGATGCCAATGGGGTGATTCCGTACACCCCGTTTCATTGTTGCATCGAACCTGAGAGGTTTAACGCCGAAATACCCATTGTCCCGGTATACAACTTCGCCTTCTTTTGAAAGGTCAATCTGGCTGTCGTGGAGTGAGGCCGTTGAGGTTTGAATTTCCCAGATCAAACCATAGTCGCAATCTTCTTTGGAATGGACCTTAAACCCGAAATATGACTTGGAATTCTTTTTTGTCCAAGTGCCCTCTTTACTTCTTCGTGTTTTTGCCAGGTCTCCACGGGGCTTATCCGGAGGGGCATGGCCCGGATCAGCCGTGATGAAGGTAGCATCCTGGATCGTACCTTTTTTGATCTTCAGTCCCCGGACATTCTCCTGACGACGGAATTCCTCCCAGATTAGATCCAATTTCTTGTGCTTAATGTGTCGTTCCCGAAAATACCAGATCGTGGATTGATCCGGGATCTTTTCGGGAAAGCCAAGAAATTTCAGAAACGAAATACGGTCATTCGCCAGTCGTTCAAGCTCGGGATCTGATAACCCATACATTGACTGAAGAACGAGTAACTTGATCATCAGGATCTCATCGAAGTTCGGTCTTCCTCCCTGGTCGGTTGTATTGGTATACAAATCTCCGATAAGTGGACGAAACCGTTCCCATTCGATTAAAGTATCAAATTCTGCTACTTTATCCCCAAGCTCGCTTACCTTTTTATATCGTTCCTGTAACGCAAAATCAAGTAGACTTTCCATTCATTCCGTTGTCGGTACTAAGATAATGTACTATCGGTGTTTTTCGAAATTCTCAATAATGGGTTCGTGTACAAAGGGATTGGACGGGGGCGATAAAAACATGCATAAAATTTTAAGGTAATGTCTAATTCCGGTAAAGTACCTCTTTTTTTTGATTTCAGAATTCAAATCCGGGATTAACACGATTTTCCCTCATATACAATACAGATTTTCTGAATTATTTTTTTAATTCTTTCAATATTTCAAACCTAAAAAAATGATAATGTATAAATCGGACTTTGAAAAATGTATAACAGAATGCTTCTCTCTATTGCAATCCTGCTTTTTTTAATTGCCCTCTTCCCCTATCTGATTTATTTATCGGGTATTTATTTCGGCAAAAAATCTGATCAAGTTCCTCCGTCCCCCGCTTATCCTGATATCAGCATAATAATGTCGGCTTACAATGAAGGACAGGTTATCAGCAAAAGAATTGCAAATATTCAAGAGTGCCACTATCCCAAAGAACGCATTGAAATTATTTTTGTTGACGACTGCTCAAGCGATGATACGAAAAATCTGGCTGAATCGTGTTTAGAGCGTTCTGGAATCAAATATCAGCTCATTGCAAATAGTGAACGACTGGGAACAAACAGGTCGTATAATTTTGCAATTAGTAAGGCAAATTATCCTATTATTGTGACCACTGATGCCGATGTTTTTTTTGAACCTGATGCACTCAAATACCTTATCGGGCGTCTTTTAAGCAATGAAAAAATTGCCGCAGTAACAGGAGAACTCAGGCCGCTTATGAACACCAATAGCACAACAATGCTTGAAGGGGTTTATAGATCGTTTTATGGTCGTATGTGTGAATGGGAAAGCGCTATTGATTCAACGTATAATTTTAATGGAGCCCTGGTTGCGTTTCGCTCAGATTTTATCAGGAGGATCAATGATAAACTCGGGGCTGATGATGCTAATACTGCATTTGAAGCAATCCGGAAGGGATATCGTGCTGTATATGAGAGTAAAGCAATCGTTTATGAGGATATTCCCGAGAGTTTTACAATCCAGTTCCGCCAGAAGACCCGAAGGGCAACGGGACTTATTGAATCTACCCTCTCAAACCTTGATCTATTAGGGAAAAATACCCGGTTTTCACGATTTTTTTACCCGCTCCGGATTTTTATGTATGTATGCTCACCCATCATTTTTTTCCTCTCTGTTGTAGTATTCTGTCTTGGGGTATTCCTGTATAATCCGCTCTTCCTCTTTTTGTTCATAGTACTCCTGGCTGGTGCAGGGATCATCTGGAGACAAAATCTGGTTTTTGCATTTATCCTGAACCAGTTTTATCTCCTGGCAGGCTTATTGAATCTCGGTAAAGATATGCGGGTATGGGACAGCACATCTGATAAAAAAAAGTAAAATCCTGATAAAAATCAGGTTTTTCCCGGCGCGTTAGAATTCGTGTATTATGATCTTTAAAAAAATTGTAATAAAGATAGAAGCGGAACGAGATCTCACACACCATTCCGCTGTTCAGATGCAGGCAATAAATAAGATCATTTTCGTGCTATGGTGACATAGCCAGAATGGCAAACACTTGTGGACGGGCGTGTTCCCCGTTTTGACCGGGTCATCTCCCGCTCGATCAGCTCGTGGGTGTGTATCTCGCCAAACAGCCCGGTTGCTGCGTCCACCACAATCGCCATCTGCTCTATGAATGGGGTGTAGCACGCGAGATAACCGCCGGATCGCAAAAGGGAATATGCGTGCGTTACATGCTCGGGCTGGATCTGCAAATCAAGATGCACCACATCATAACTCCCTTCAGCTGCAAGGAAATCCGCAGCAACTGCTTCAACATTTTTGAGCTTTGCCTCGGTGATATTTTTCTGTGCAAGCGCAGAAAACTCTGGGCGCACCTCATATGTTTTGACAGTTTTTGCCACACCGCCAAAGTATATTGCTGCAATCCCGCTGCCGGTACCAGCATCGAGTACATCGTCGTTGTGGTTCATGCCGGTATACGCAATTACGAGCCCGATATCCTTGGGAAGCATCGGGGCACCCGAACGCTTGCCGTAGGTGAAAAAATCCGTTGGGCGGGGGATCCTGATCGTGAACTTCGAACCGTTATGAGTGGTCAGGATGTCCCCGGCCGTTGCACCCAATAGCGATGCCAGATCAAACTGCCCTTTATCCGTCGAGAGCGTGCCCGGCCCGGCTTTGACAAAAAATTCCCTGCCTTCGCCGATGAGAAGGACACGATCGCCCGGTTCGATCATGAGCTGGAGAGGCGCATGATCGCTTCTGCGATATCGCCGTTTGTCGCAACAAGTGCCTCTTTTGCCTTCTCTTCAGAGACATTTGCCTGCGCAGCCACCATGGTGATATCCTCTTTGAGGATATCGGCTGCTGCTGGTTCGAACCGGATATCGCCGGTGACCTGGTATGTTGTGGTCCCCTGCATGGTCATCGCTGAAACCTCGGCTGAATCAAAGATATAATTCCCCTTCGGTGTCTTGATGACAATACTCTGCACATCTTCAATCTGCTCGACCTGCATGCCGAGCTTCTTCATCATCGCCTTCATCTGGCGTGGATTGATATTTCCCGGAAGCATCTTTCTCACTACCCTGCCGTACTCTTACTGCTACTCCATAATTAAATGCAAGCATCTCCGTGCCTGAAACCACTGCCGCCCCGCAGGCTATCAACCGGTCGTCTCCTGTGACTACGAGCACATCATCCCCCGCGCGGATTACCGGGTCAGCTGCGACAACATGTTTTGCAAAGGCATTCTTACCTTGTGCTACAAACTCTGCCACATCATCACGGATAACCACACGGTATCCGGGTGCCGGAAGCAGTATCCTGAGACGTTTTGCCCCTTCGATACCGAGCGTCAACCTGCCATCTGCAGCCCTGACTGTAGCAAGGCGCACACCTCCGAAAAGAATTTGGCGGATTCTCCCCGTAGTTGAGAAAATAAATGTACATTCTTCGGGAAAAAGTCCAATGCCCACACCACCCCCGAACTGGTAATCAGCGATGATCTGCACTCGCCTCAGCAAACTGTTCTCCGAGTATCCTGTTGACACGTTCTAAAAACTCCTTTTCAGCCGTTTTGGGGATATATGCACCCGCCGCGATCTTGTGCCCGCCGCCCCCTCCACCATATTCTGCAGATGCATTACTGAGAGCCTGCTGGAGATCGACTCCCTTCTCTACTACCCGTTCATTTGTCCTCATCGATACTTTCGTCAGGTTGATATCTTCGGGCACTTCGCACATGACCAGAATGGGTTTTTTGCTGTTGAGTTTCGAGAGTGCCATACCAGCGCCTATACCGACAATCGTGTCGGGATACCGCCCGCCAACATGGATCCACTGGAGGTTTTCCAGCTCTTTAACCCCGGTATCGATAATGTACTGGAGAAGGTTGCGGATGATTGCCCGGTGGTTGTTAAGCATATGTTCGGCATCACGATACGCGATACCTCGATCACCACGGAGTATTGCCCCGCCAACCTGCGGTTTTGACCACCTTCCGCAGGCATTGAGCATTGTTGCATATTCCTGTGCATTCCGCAGCGGAGTTCTGGGGATTTCCTGAGGGAACCCATAGGTTTCTGCAAGGAGCCGGTCAACCCGCTCACCATTGGCGATTAATTGCTCAGCAAGTGCGGAGATGATGGTCCTTTTGTCTTCCACCGGGATCTCTTCCCATACAAACCAGCGCCCGTCATCATTCTGCTGCCGTACCCCGAGGCGTTTTAAGAATTGCCGGGCCCCCTCAGGGTTGTTACTAATCCCTTTGATAAAAGGATCATCATTATAGGCAAGTGAGAGGTGGAGCGGGCGTGTTGCGGTGCCATAGCAGTTGAGATCCTTTTTACGCACATCAACCGAGCGGTGCCACACACCATCCTCGACAATAATATCTCGTGCAGGGCCTACAAGCCCGCATTTTTCCCGCGCCATCATGTCACCAACATTACCGATGATGGCGAGCTTGGCGAGATCAATGTTTACTTTGTCAAGTTGTTTTGCGATGAAGTAGGATACTCCGGCAGCACTCATCCGGGAATGCCCGTAGGGCAGGCAATTCACCTGAGTGTACTGCCGTTCACAGGGCTGGCTGACATGGTGGTCGACGATCAAGACCTCTTTTTCGAGAAGCCCGCGCTGAAAAAGAAGATTCTGTTGGCCGGCGCCAAGATCGGCAAAGACTTTGAGTGAAGCATCAGATGGAACCTGAGGCAGCGTTAACGGCTCAAGCTGCCGGACAAAAACGGACCTGACAGGAATTTCATGTCGGGAAATCGCCTGCGAAAGGATTGCTTCACAGGCAATGCCGTCAGCATCGATGTGGGAGATGATGGTTATTTCCGGTGCTGCCGCGATCTGTTCTGCAGCTGCTTTGACATCATCACTAAAACCCATTGCCTATTATTTAGGGAGTTCATACACATGAAGTGTGCTCTAGAATGCAACCGGAACTGATAGAAGGGTTTCTGGAGACAGGCATCATCAGTCCTGCCAGAATGCGTGCAGTGGATGTAAATGCGAAAGCACTGGGTGTTACTGAGCTCCAGTTGATGGAGAGTGCAGGTCAGGCACTTGCTGATATGGCACTTGCCCTCAGCCCCAAACGGGTTCTCGTCCTTTGTGGCAAAGGCAATAATGGCGGTGACGGGATGGTGGCCGCCCGGCATCTCCAGAGGGGAGTCAGGACAGATGTCTTCTACCTCGATTCCGGGAAGAGAAGTGGTGCCTGTGAGCACCAATTCGCAGCATTAAAACGCTGCCGTGTTATTCTTCACCCGTTCCAGTGCCGAGAAGATCTTGTGGCAAAGGGGTCCCTTTTTGAGCATGCTGATGTGATCATCGATGCACTGCTCGGTATTGGTGCTACCGGTTCCCTGAAAGAGCCACTCTCTACCTGCGTCGAGATGGCGAATGCATCTACAGCGCAGATCATCGCTGCTGATGTCCCCACTCCAGGAATGAGGGCGGACCGGATTTGCGCATTCCATCGGGCAAAGATTCAAGGATCTACGGTCATTGATATTGGCATTCCCCTTGAAGCGGAGTGCTGTGTTGGTCCCGGGGAACTCACCCTTCTTCCTGCAAGGGGACACAAGGCACACAAAGGGGCTGGAGGGGAAGTACTGGTTATCGGTGGCGGACCCTATCAGGGTGCACCCTATCTGGCCGGGCTTGGTGCGCTGCGGGCAGGTGCGGATATCGTACGGATCGCATCACCGGTCTTTGAGCCAATTCCCGATTTGATCTATGAACGACTGGATGGAGAGCGGATAGGGGAGAAACACATCGAACAGCTGATTGTTCTTGCCAGACGTGCTGATGCAGTCATCTGCGGGAACGGGCTGGGTGCCGGGAGTCATGAAGTGATTCGTGCCATCGCACCCCACTGCAAAAAGGCAGTGATTGATGCGGATGCTCTGCGGCTCCCGTTGCCGGTTGCAAAGAATGAGACACTCTATACTCCGCATGCGGGGGAGTTCACCCGAATCACCGGGATCAAACTTTCTGATGATACGAAAGAACGTGCATTGGCTGTAAAGGGTGCCGGGATAAAGGGTACCGTACTTCTCAAAGGATGCATCGATATAATAACTGACGGGAAGCGGGTGCGGTTCAACCGGACCGGGGATCCGGCAATGACTGTGGGTGGCACCGGTGATGTGCTTGCTGGAGTTGCCGGTGCACTTCTCTGCCACCTTCCCGCTTTTGATGCGGGGTGTATTGCTGCGTATGTTAATGGCAGGGCCGGAGAGATTGTTGCGGCAGAGCGGGGCGAGGGTATGCTTGCTTCTGATCTTGTAGACCGGATTCCTGCGGAACTATTCAGGAAGGGTGTGTAAAAATGGTTGAGTTTACGCATATACAGAATGAGCGGGCACAAATGGTAGATATCAGTGCAAAAAATGACGTTATCCGTGAAGCAGTAGCAGTAGGAAAAATTTTCTTAAAACCAGAGACAATGGATGCGATCCGGCAAGGAACTGTCGTGAAAGGTAATGTTCTTTCTACCGCACGCGTTGCAGCAACGCTCTCGGTTAAAAACACGCCCTCTCTTATCCCCATGTGCCACTCGATCCCAATCAGTGCGGTTGTCGTTGAATTTGAGGAAGGTGACGGTTTCATCGAAGTAATGGTGAGAGTGAAATCCACGGGAAAGACTGGTGTGGAGATGGAGGCGCTTGTCGGGGCTTCAATTGCATTGCTTACGGTCTGGGACATGGTGAAGTCTGCAGAAAAAGATGCAGCCGGTCAGTATCCGGTTACGTGTATTCAGGATATCCGGGTCATCGAGAAGCGCAAGGGCACGTAATTATCAAATCCTCTGGAGTTGCAGGAGCCGGAGTACTTTAATAGCCCTCCGGTTAAAGTATGTGAGAATACGGGATCCGTCCCGTTGAAAGGAATGTAGCTCCACGTGAGCCGAACCTTAGGAGATCAACATGGTAAAATCGATGTACGCCTTCGTCAGGGAGGCATGGAAAGTACCCGCAAAGAGTGGAGTGAAAGAACTCCTCTGGAACCGCATGCAGGAATGGCGCCGTGAAGGCAGCGTTGTCCGGCTCGAACGCCCCACACGCATTGACCGCGCGCGTTCCCTTGGCTACAAGGCAAAGCAGGGCATCGCTGTTGCACGCGTGCAGGTACGCCGCGGTGGTCGCAGGGTATCACGGTATGTACGCGCACGCCGTTCGGCACGTATGGGTAAGAACCGCTCTACGGCAGGAAAGAGTATCCAGCGGATTGCCGAGGAGCGCGCTTCAAAGAGATTCCCCAATATGGAAGTGCTCAACTCCTACTGGGTCGGGCAGGATGGCAAGCTGAAATATTACGAGGTAATTCTCGTTGACGGCCACCACCCCTCGATCCGGGCTGACAAGAACCTTGCATGGCTGGCAAACTCAACACACCGTGGCCGGGCAGAGCGTGGCAAGACATCTGCCGGACGCAAGGGACGGGGTATGAGTACCCGGGGCAAAGGTACTGAAAAGACACGCCCGAGCATCCGTTCCCACGCGAACCAAGGCAAATAATCTTATCCTCTTTTTACTCAAAGTTTACTTTCATGAAGATCACCGATGCCTGTGTCTATCCGTACCCTTACGGGGATTCATCGGTGCGCCGGATGGCGCTGGAAGCCAAAGCTCTGGGATTTGACAGTCTTGTTGCCGCTGACACACCCTCTGGTGTGTTTTATGGGATTGAAATATACTCGGGAATCCTTATCCGGGACACTGCGGTAAGAGATCTCATAAGCCGCATCAAACGTGAGAGACACAATAAAGCAGTTGTATCAGTTCAGGCTGGTGATAACGGGTTCAACCGGTCAGTGATCAATCTTAAGGGGGTTCATATCCTCAGAGGCCTCCATTCCGCAGATAAAAATGCGTTCGATCACGTGGCGGCTAAGATGGCAGCTGATAACCGAGTTGCTATCGATCTTGACCTGTCGCCCCTCATCTCGGGGCGGGGCTTTACCCGCCAGCGCGTCATGCACCGGTACCGCGATATCCTGGTACTTAAGCGACGGTTTGAGTTCCCAATAACCCTCTCATCGCACGCCCGCTCAATTCTGGATATGCGTGCAGTCCGCGAGATTACAGGACTTTGTTCCCTCATTGGAATGGACATCCCCGATGTTGAAATGGCTTTTTTTGGTGTAGATATGATCACTGCTCCTCCCAATCCAGCAGTTAAGGTGATTTTATGAGTGTCCGCCCCCCCACATTGCGAGAGAAGCGCCGGTACCTTTTAGTCCATATCGAACCAGCGGGAACAATCATTGATCAAAAGGATCTGTATTACTCGGTATCTGACGCCACCACCTCTCTCTGGGGCGATGTGGTGACTGCAGTCATCACGTCAGCGGTGGTTGCTTCGGAGGGCCAGTATGTGATCATCCGGTGCCAACGGGGAACAGAGCAGGACCTCTCAGTCGCCCTCTCCACGATTACCACATGCTGCGATAACCCTATTGCCCTGCGAATGGTTGCTGCTTCGGGAACGATCGACACCCTGCGTGACAAGATACGAAGAGTAAAAACACCCGATCCAGAATCTATATCTCCGCGCGAATGCACATTTGATAAAAAAATGTTCCAAATAACCCAGTGTAACGGTCAGAAGGTTGATGTAATTGAAAAGGGATTTAAAAATACAAACCGATTGTTCTTGACAAGAGAAGATCTGGAGGAATTATAATGCAACCACAATATCAGATGGGATACGACAGGGCGATTACGGTCTTTTCTCCCGATGGCAGGCTTTACCAGGTGGAGTACGCCCGCGAGGCAGTAAAGCGCGGGACGACTGCAGTCGGTATCAAGGCAAAAGACGGTGTCGTCCTGATAGTTGATAAACGTGTGAGCTCAAAGCTCCTCGAAGCATCATCTATCGAGAAAATTTTTAAAATTGATGAACATATCGGGGTCGCATCATCCGGACTCGTCGGAGATGCGCGGTCGCTTGTAGACCGGGCCCGGATAGAATGCCAGATAAACCGCGTCTCCTACGATGAGCCGATAGAAGTCGAAGCTCTAGCAAAAAAACTCTGTGACCACATGCAGACACTCACCCAGTACGGCGGCATACGCCCGTACGGGACAGCCTTGCTCGTTGCAGGTGTGAGTGATGGTGATTGTCGTCTTTTCGAAACCGATCCCTCCGGAACCCTTCTGGAATACAAAGCAACGGGTATTGGCATCGGACGCCCTGCGGCAATGAAGGTCTTTGAAGAGGAATACAATCCTGAATCAGAAATTAAGGATGTAATCCTTCTCGGGCTCAAGGCATTGCATTCCGCCACTGAGGGCAAGTTCGATGTAGACACCGTCGAAATCGGTGTGATCGGACGCGAGAACCCGGTTTTCCGCAAGATGAGTAAAGAAGAAGTTGCCACATTTGTCGGACAATTCAAACAGTGAACATCCATGATACCGCTCGATAAGGCAGTGGTAGCACGCCTTGAGAGTTTCGGAGAGCGCTTTGAGATTCTTGTTGACCCAAACCAGGCAGCACTGGTACGGCAGGGTCAGAAGGTCGATATCGAAGACGTAGTTGCAGCATTAAACGTCTTTGGCAACGCATCGCGGGGAACCCGGGCATCGGATGAATCGTTAGAAAAGGTATTCCATACCACAGAATTTGATACTGTTGCACGGCGGATTATCGTAAAAGGAGAGATCCATCTCACTTCCGAACAACGCAAACACATGATCGAGGAGAAGCGCAGGCAGGTGATCACCTTTATTGCAAGGAATGCCATTAACCCCCAGACTGGTCACCCGCACCCCCCTCACCGGATAGAGATGGCAATGGAAGAAGCGAGGGTTAACATCGATCCGTTCAAACATCTTGATGAACAGGTCAAAGAAACCGTCAAAGCGTTACGACCGCTTCTTCCAATCCGGTTTGAAGAACTCCGGCTTGCGATTCGTATTCCGGCGGATTTTGCTGCAAAAGCCTATGGGGACATTGCTGCAGGTTCCACGATGGAGAAAGAGGAGTGGCAGAAAGATGGTTCGTGGGTCTGCGTGGTTCGTATTCCGGCCGGGATCCAGGGAGAATTCTATGATCTCATTAATAAGCTCTCAAAAGGAGAAGGTCAGGTAAAAATCCTCAATCAAGTATATTAGTTACGGGGACAAATAAAAGAAGACAGATCGGTGGGTACGCATAATGGCAAGCTCGACTCATAAAGCAAAAGGAAAAGTAACAGGTAGTGCCGGACGTTTTGGCTGCCGGTACGGAAGATTTGTACGCAAGAGAGTAGCTGATATTGAAGCAATTTCAGGGGCCCTCCACCGCTGCCCGAAGTGTGACATGCAGTCCGTCCAGCGAAAGGGTACCGGTATCTGGGGATGCCGCAAATGCGGGTACAAGTTTGCCGGTGGGGCATATCAGCCGCAGACACCGGCCATGAAGATTGCCCAGCGCGCGATTGACCGGACCCTCGAACAGATCAAAGGATAATCCTGGATTAGAGTATGGCAAGTACGTACAAATGCGCACGGTGCAAGCAGAAAGTTGAGATAGACGTTAACGT
>Ga0315288_10003187_pt1 | contig 20947 bp, 14 predicted proteins | sample YL17G11_20_MG_FD_203454 | JGI IMG/M metagenome (GOLD analysis project Ga0315288, IMG submission 203454) | Sediment microbial communities from Yellowstone Lake, YNP, Wyoming, USA - YL17G11_20 | ecosystem: Environmental > Aquatic > Freshwater > Lake > Sediment | place: USA: Wyoming | collected...
CAGGTGCCCGGGGCTGCGGCACGCCTGCTCGGCGAGGGCGCGGGCGTCGGCGAGCGTTGTGGCCATGGGCTTTTCGAGCAGCACGTGCTTGCCCGCCGCCAGCGCGGCGCTCGCCATCGAGGCGTGGTGCCGGTTGGGAGTGAAGATGAGGACGGCCTGCACCTCATCGAGCGCGAGCAGGGCCTCCAGATCGGCGACCACGCGCGGCACGCCGTAGTGCGCCGCATACTCCTCGGCGCGCGCCGCCACCGCGTCGCAGCAGGCCACCGGGCGCGCCTTCTGCTCGGCCTGAAGGCGGCGGATGGTGTCCAGGTAGCCGCGGGCCACGCTGCCGCAGCCGACGATGCCGAGGCCGAGGGGGGATATGCTGCCGGCCGCTTGTGTCATCTCTGCCCCAGTCAAGCCAACTCGCGCAGGCGCTTGTCGTCCAGGACGATCTCCGCGAGGGTGCCGCCTTGATGTGCCTGCATGGTGAACGAGCCTCCGTAGTCGCGCGTGGCGAGGTAATGCACCAGGCGCAGGCCCATGGTCTTCTCCCTGCCCGGGGAATAACCATCGGGGACGGGGTTGCCCGAGTTCCACACCGAGAGGCGCAACTTCCCCTCGCGCAGGGTGAGGTGGAGCCGCACCTGCAACCGGCCGGACGGCTCCGGCGCCCCGTGCTTGATGGCGTTGGTGACCAGTTCGTTGGCGATCATGCAGATCGGGGTGGCGATCTTCGAGGGATAGAGCGCCCGGTCGCCGCTGACGGCCACCTCGACTTCGCCCTCGCGCCGGGCCTGGCGGCCGATCTCGGCGATGCGCCGCAGGCTGCCGAGGAGTTCGACGTTGCCGTCGCGCGTCTCATACAACTCCTCGTGCACCGCGGCCAGGCTGCGGATGCGCGTGATCGCTCCCCGGATCGTCTCCGCGGGGTCGCGCTCCGGCTCGTCGCTGATCTGCATCTCGAGCAGGCCCGCCAGCATGCTGAGGTTGTTCTTCATGCGGTGGTTCACTTCGCTGGCGATGGTCTCCGCGAGCGCGGCGCGCGCCCGCTCCGCGGCGAGCAGGCGCTGTCGCGTGCGTACTTGCTCGGTCATGTCGGTCAGCGAGAGCACCAGGCCCTCCACCTCGCCGGCTTCATTCTTGATCGGGTTCAGCGTCCAGTCCCAGTAGGTGACGCCGCGCTGCGGCTGGTCGGCGAACTGGAAGGGCCGCTCCCGGAACTCGACGGGCTCGCCGGTGTCGCGCACCCGCGCGAAGATCGCCTGGTTCTCGGCGTTGGGGAAGAGGTCGAAGTGGTCGCGCCCGATGAGTTCCTCGCGCGCATGCCCGCATCCCCTCTCGTAGGCCGAGTTCACCTGCACGAAGTGGAAGTCCCGGTCGAGATAGGCCAGTTGGCTCTCGGTGTTCTCGACGATCGTCTCCAGGAGCCGGGCCTGGCGGTCGCGCGCCTCGACCAGCCGCACGCGGGCCATGGCCTGGGCGATGGGCGAGAGCAGGTCGCGCGCGTCCTCGGCGTAGCGCGGCAGGCGATCCGGGAAGAGGAAGTTGTAGGCGACCAGCGCGCCCAGGCGCTCGGCGCCGAGATCCACCGGAAGCACCAGCAGGTTCTGCAGCGACGGCGCGGCGGGGAGCCCTTTGCGGGCGAGGAAGGCGGCGGCATCCGGCTCGGCCAGCGGGCCCTCGCTCGACACCGCCGGGAGCGCGCGGCGCGCGGCCTCGGGCACACTTGCCCACGCCGCTCCGGGGACGCCGTATTCCCAGTGGGCGCCGGTCGGCTGTCCGGCCAGGAGCAAGGCGCCGCCCTCGGCGCCGAACAGTTCCGCCAGGGTGGCGACGGCGATGCGCGCGACCTCCTCCATGGTGGTGGCGCCGAGCAACCGCTCGCTGATCTCGCGATAGACGGCCAGGTTGGTATTGCGCTGGCGCAGGCGGGCGATCTGCGACTGGAGGTCGCCCTCGGGGTCGGTCATCTTCAGGTCTCCGGGGCCAGCGGGTAACGGCCCCACCGCTGCGCGGCTTCCACGATCGCGGCGAGCACCGCGGGGGAGGTGTCCCAGGCGATCTCGCCGTGCTGATCGCACAGCAGATAGCCTCCGCCCGGCGCCCCAGCCGCGAGGCAGCAGCGCGCCTGGCGCTCGGCCTCGGCCGGGTCCCACGCCACCATCGCGATGTTGTTCAGGTTGCCGGCGACCGCCAGCCGCCCCCCCGCCTGTCGCTTCAACTCGCCCAGGTCATCGGCGGCGCTCCCGACGATGCCGGCGGCGCCAGCCTCGGCGATCTCGGCGGCCCGCGCCGAGTTCTTCCCGCCCGCCGTGGCGAAGATGAGAGGCGCCTTCACCTGGGGGGCCACGGAGCGCAGCGCCGGCAGCGCGAACTGGCGAAACTGCGCGGGGGTGGTCATCTCCGTGGAGGCCATCGGCTCGAAGTAGCCAACGGCGTCGGCGCCAGCGGCGACCTGGGCCTGCGCCCATCGCGCACAGAAGACCTCGCAGACCTGGAGCAGGTGATCGCGCAGCCCGGGGTCGCCGAAGAGGAGCAGGTCCAGCCAATGCTCCATGCCCAGCAGCATCACCGGCAGGCTCAAGGGCGCGATCGCGTTGGCCAGGATGGGCACGCGGCCCTTGAAACGCCCAGCGAGCAACCGGATCAATTCCAGCGTCCTGGCGAGCGCCTCGCAGGCTGTGGGGTCGGGCGGCTCCAGCGCGCCGGCGGCCGCGGCATCTCGAAGCGGCGGCCGCGCGACATTGGGCGCGCCGTTCGGGTAGAACTCCGTGCTCGCGCCGAAGGCCTCCGCCTCGGCCGCGCCGTAGGAGAACGCGTACACGCAGTCGTGGCCACAGCGCTCCAACAGCCGCGCCTGCCCCTCGGCCATCGCCGCCGGATCGCGCAGGAATTGGTCAAGCGGCATGCCGAACTCGCGGGCGCCTTGCAGGGGCAGGAGCAGGAGCACCGGCACCCGGTCGGGCTCGCGGCAGGTCACCGCCGTCACCACGCGCTCGTACGGGGTCATCATGGCCGGTCCGCCAGCGACTGGATGACGCCCACGGCTTGCAGCGCGTCGGGGGCCCAGGCGTCGGCGCCCAGGCGCGCGGCCAGGTTCGGGTCTTGGCGGAAGGGCGCGCCGCCCACGATCAGTTTGATGCCCGGGGCGTCGCGATCGAGGATCTGACGCACCTCGAGCACGCGCCCGGCGCTGCACAGCATCAGCACAGAGATGGCGAGCACTTGCGCGCCCTCGGCGACGGCCCGGGCGCAGAGGTCCTCGGGTGACTGCTTCCCCCCGAGTTCCACCACCTCGACCCCGGCGGCCCGCAGGAAAATGCCGACCAGCCGGGCGCCCAGGCTGTGCCCGTCCACGAGCGTGCCCAGGACCACCTTGGGCCCGCGGGCCGGCGGGGCTGTGCCCGGGGCGGCCGCGCTCACTACGTCGTCCACCGCGCGCGCCGCCAGGAAGATCTGGGTGAGGGCCACCTGCCCCGCCCCCCACAGGGCATCGAGGTCATCGAACGCCGGCTGGATGGCGTCCACCACCAGCCGGTCCAGGGTGACGCCATCCTCGAGCGCGGCCTGGATGGCCGCCCGCGTGCCCTCACGGTCGCAGTCGAGGAAACTCTGCAACAGCCAATTTCGCCAAGCGTTCACAGTGCGTGGGCGGGACGCCTCGCCGACCGCCGGGAGGCGGCGCCCGTCCCAGAGAGTCAAGGAGTTCTGCGCCGCACCCTCGGCCTCCTGCGGCCGGGGCGGCGCGCACGGGGAGGAGCCCGGACGGCTAGGCCAGGTGCTTGAACTGCGGCAAGAGCGGCGCCTGGACGCGGAAGAGTTCGTCCACCATCTGCTTGATCTCGGCGAGCGAGCAAGCGGCCGCGGCCAGCGGATCGTAGCAGCAGGCCAGGTAGGCCGCCTGCGGGTCGCCTGTGAGCGCGGACTCGACGGCCAACTCGATCACCGTAGTGTTGATCGCGTTGAGCGCCGCGCACTGCGGCGGCAGCGGGCCCATGTGAATCGGGTTGAAGCCGGCCTTGTTCGCCATCACGGGCACCTCGACGGCGCAGCGGTCGGGCAGGTTCGTGACCAGCCCCGTGTTGGGCACGGTGGCGTTGAAAGTGAACTCCTCGTCGAAGAGCAGCGCGCGCACGATGCTCGAGGCGTACTCGTGCGACCGCCCCAGCCGGATCTCGACGCGCCCCTCGGCGTAATCGCGCATGGCTTTCTGCCACTTCTCCGCCGTCTCGCGGTCGTCGTACTCGTCGAGGATGTAGCGGTGCACGCCCGGGTTCCAGTTCTCGCCGTGGGTGCAGTATTTCTCGATGAGGTCGGGGCGCTTGCGGAACCACCAGTTGTACTCGCTGTTGTGGCCGCTCGACTCGGTGACGTAGTAGCCCAGCGCCTTGAACATCTCGGTGCGCACGATGTCCTTGCGGTAGATCTCCGGGCGCTCGACGGCCTGGCGCAGCAGCGGGTAGGCGTCCTTGCCGTTCCACTCGAAGCGCACGGCCCAGGCCTGGTGATTGATCCCCGAGCAGACGCAGACGATCTGGTCGCGCGGCGCGCCGATCCACGATCCGAGCATCCCGCCCAGCCCCTGCACGCTGTGGCACAGCCCCACCAGCCGCACGTTGCTGCCGCGATGCATCGCCCGGCAGAGCATGGACATCGGATTGGTGTAGTTCAGCATGTAGGCGTTGGGCGCGTGGCGCTCCATGTCGCGGCAGATGTCGAGCATCATGGGGATGGTGCGCAGCGCGCGGAACACCGCCGCCGTGCCCATGCTGTCGCCCACGTTGAAGTCCACGCCGTACTTCATGGGGATCTCGATCTCGGGCCGGAAGCCGTCCACGCCGTGCGCCAGGATGGTGACGATCACGATGTCGGCGCCCTTGATCCCGGCGGCGCGATCCAGGGTCGCCTCCACTTTCGCGGGGTATTGCCCCACCTCGATGATCCGGTCCACGGCGCGCTTGGCGTAGTCGAGCCGCTCGGGGTCCACATCTATGAGCGAGAGGGTGGCGTCCTGCATGTCCTCCCACGAGAGCATGTCTATCGCGAGCGTGCGGGTGAAGCCCAGGCTGCCGGCTCCTACGAAAGCGATCTTCATCGGGTCCTCCTCAGGCGCATGGTAGCGGGGCGCCATCGGCCGCCCCGCCGCTCACTATTACCACCCGTCTCTGCCTCCACCTTCAGGCGGCAGGAAACCGGGTGCTTGCGGTGAACACCCAGGCCTGCCGGTCGGAGGCCGAACCGATGTCCTGGACAGCCATGGCTGTGGATCTCGGCGCCACGAGTGGGCGCGCCATCGTGGGCGAGGTGGCCGATGACCGCCTCACCCTCACCGAGGTCCATCGCTTTCCCAACCAGATGCTCGAGGTGGACGGCCACCTGCGCTGGCAGGTGCACGAGCTCCTCGGCGAGATCCGCACCGGCCTGCGCCGCGCCCGCGAGCGCGGCCATGGCCTTTCGAGCATCGGCATTGACACCTGGGGCGTGGACTACGGCCTGCTCGATACCCAGGGGGACCTGCTCGACCTGCCCTACGCCTACCGCGACCACCGCACCGACGGCGTGATGGAGCGCGTGCTGCACATCATCCCGCGCGAGCGCATCTACGAGATCACGGGCATCCAGTTCATGCCCATCAACACGATCTACCAACTCGTCGCCGACGCGGCCGAGGGCCGCTTCGCCAACGCCCGGCGCCTGCTCATGATGCCCGACCTGATCGCCTTTCTGCTCTGCGGCGAAGCCCGCAGCGAACTCACCATCGCCAGCACCAGCCAACTGCTCGACTGCCGCACCCGCGCCTGGGCCACCGAACTCTGCGAGCCGCTGGGCATCCCCGCCGGGATCCTGCCGCCGGTGGTCGGCCCGGGCACGCAGATCGGCGCGATCGGCGCCGACTTCGGCGAGGCGAAGGGGCTGAAGGTGATCGCGCCCGCCGGCCACGACACCGCCTGCGCCGTGGCCGCCGTACCCGGCGAGGGCGATGACTGGGCCTACATCAGTGCGGGCACCTGGTGCCTGGTCGGCACGCTCACCGAGCAGCCGGTCACCACCGAGGCCGCGCGCCAGAGCGACTTGACCAACGAGGCCGCGGCCGATGGCGGCATCCGGCTGCTCAAGAACGTCACCGGCCTGTGGCTGCTCGAGGAGTGCCGCCGCATCTGGGTCGGGGAGGGCCCGGTCGAGGACTATGCGGCGCTCTGCGAGATGGCCGCGCGCGAGCCCGCCGGCGCCGCGCCGTTTGATCCCGACCACCCCGCGCTCGCCGCGCCCGACAACATGCTCGAAGCCCTCGCGCTCGCGTGCCGCGAGGCCGGGTCGCGCCTGCCGGAGACGCGCGCGGGGATTGCGCGGGCCATCTTCGAGGCCATTGCGGGCAAGATGGGGGTGGTGCTGCGCAGGCTCGAACAGGTGACGGGCCGGGAGTATCGCAGGCTGCACATGGTGGGCGGCGGGTCGCGCAATGCGCTGCTCTGCCAACTGACCGCAGATGCCTGCGGCCTGCCGGTGATCGCCGGCCCCGCCGAGGCCACCGCCTATGGCAACATCGTGATGCAGGCGGTGGCCGCGAAGCGCCTCGACTCTCCTCAAGCCGGCCGCGACCTGGTGCGACGCTCGGTGGAATTGCGGACCTTCGAACCCGTAGGGGCGTGATTCCCCGGCCGGGCCGGGCCGCACGGGCCTGGGCTCGAAACTGCGCCCTACGGGACCGTGCTGACCCTCTGTGGGCCCTTGATCTTGTATCTTGCGATACTTTGTGGTATCCTGGCGTACAGAGAGAGACGACCATGACATCTGAGCTGCTGACCGTGGATGAGGTGGCAGCGCGCCTGAAACTGAATCCCCAGACCGTGCGGCGCTGGATCAGGCGGGGGCTCCTCCCCGGCACCCGGATTGGGCGCAAGGAGTGGCGCATTCGCGAAGCAGATCTCGCGCGCTACCTCGCGCCGGCGGCGCCGTCCGGCCGCGGCGAAAGGCATGCAGCGGTGCAGCGGATCTTGGACCTGCGTCGCCGGCTCGGCGCCAGGTTGAGCAGCCGCGACGTGGATGAGATCATTGCCGAGAGCCGCCGCGAACTCGAGGCGCGCCGTGGCTGAGGTCGTCCTGGACGCGAGCGTGGCCTTCAAGTGGTTTGGCGCCGACGAACCGGACACGGAAGCGGCGCGGCGCCTCCTCGACGCGTTTGGCGCGGGCGAAGTGGACTTGCTGGCGCCCGACGTATGGCTCTATGAAGTGGCCAACGCAGCTCTGGTCGCCGTGCGGCGCGGCCGTCTCACACCAGACGAAGCCTGGGAGTTGGTCCGCGCGCTGATGGAGGTGGGGGTGGACCTGCGCGACGTCTCCGCGCTGTGTGAAAGCGCCTGGTCGCTTGCGATGGCGCATGAGCGCTCGATCTATGATGCGGCCTACCTGGCGCTTGCCCGCGAACGCGGCTGCGACTTCTACACGGCGGACAAGCGAATGGTGCAGTCGTTGGGCGCCATGCAACCCGTCAAGTGGGTCGGGGATTTCGAGTAGGTCTTGGCGCGCGCGGCGCGGGCTGGTAGAGGTTTTCGCGTTCGCCCATTCCGAGATTCTTCGCTTCGCTCAGAATGACAACTGGGCGGCGCGCTTAGGAAAGCGCGCCCTACAGTTCGCACTTTCCCTCGGCCGCCGGCTGCGTCTTCACGAACCAGTAGGCGACGGCCACCGCGATGAGCAGGGGGAGCACCCCCACCACCGTGAACGCCACGTCGCCGGGAAGACAGCACCAGCGGCGCTGCCAGCAGGCGCACCGGCCTCATGCGCTGCTCCTCGCGGGTGCGTGCTCGGGCGAGTTGATCACCTGCACGCCGACCATCTGGCAGAAGGCCTCCACGTCGCGGCGGTGGTCGCCGTAAAACACCACCTGGTGGAAGCCGAGCACGTCGCGGGCGTCGGCGACGCGGTCCATCTCGATCTCGACGCTGGTGCGGCAGCCGCCGGCGGGTGGGGTGGCCACGTTGCCCACCACCGTGCCGGTGTCGAGGATCAACTGGTTGGCGTCGTTGAACCGTACCAGGGTAACCGGCTGGCCCACGCGCCACAGCACCTGGAGCGCCACGCCGAGGTTCGACTCCGAGTGGCTGCGCAGGAGATAGGGCTCGCGCGGCCTGCTGAAGCCGTTGAGCCGCGTGCCGCTGCTGCAATGCGCCACCACGAGCACGTTCTTCACCGTCTCAGGTACCGGGTCGTTGATGAAGCCCGGCTGGTCGAAGAGGTAACTGGTGAGCAGGAGCGACATCGCGGCGAAGACGTCGGCCTCGCAGCCGTAGGTGACGCCGCCGTCCTGGAAGAGCGAGGCCGCCATGCACGGGGGCGTGGGCACGACCTTGGCCGAGACCATGCCCAGGCAGTCGGTGGTGAGCGCATGGGCGCCCTCGTCGCGCAGCAAGCGCTTGGCGGTGAGGTAGGAGCGCGCGGCGTTGAGGGTGTCGCGCTCGGTGGGCTCGACGATCCGGCGCGCGCCGCGGCGCATCTCGGCGGCGACCTGGCGGGCTTCGTCGGTCACGGGCATGCGCGCGAAGAGTTCGTGCAGCGTGCGGCGCGGCACGTAGCGCACCTTGGCGCCGAGGCGCTCGAGCACCGTCTCGCGGCGCTCCTCGCCCGCCACCACCAGCAGGCGCGTGGCCTCGAACTGGCGCCGGGCGCGGATCATGCGGAAGGCTTGCTCGACGGCGCTGATCTCCAGCGACGAGATGAGGTGCACGCCGGGGCGGCGGGAGATCTCGGCCACGTGGCCGGTGAAGGCGGTGCCGATGGGCGCAAAGATGATGGTGGGCACGCCCGCCTGCGCAATCCGGTCCGCCCACCCCCAGGCGCCCATGTGTTGCAACGCCACCAGGACGGCGTGGGGCCGGTCGGCTTGCAGCGCCTGAACGAAGGCGTTCACCGCCTGCTCGTCCTCGAGCGGCTGGGGCGCCGGCTCCAGGCGCACCCCCGCGCGCCGGGCGGCCTGCGCGAACTGCGCGTCGTAGTCGCGGCGATGCCCCTCCAGGTCGTACGAGGTGCCCGGCCAGCCCAGCCAGTAGGGCGGCTTGAAGCGCACGACGGCGCTGCGGATGCGCACGAACGGTTTCGGGCGGAGCGAGGCGAGATCAATGTACTCGCCCAGGTCCTCCGCCGCGAACGCCGGCCCCAGCCGGTCGAGCACCAGCGCGCTCACCGCCGCCGAGGACAGGCCGGCCAGGAAGCGCCGCCGCGAGATGAGGCAGCCGCCACAGTTTCTGCGCTCGTCAGTCATGGTCGCCCTCCGCCGCCAATCTACCCCTCGCCGCCCTGGAAAGCAAGAGGCCCTTCACTCGCCTAGGTATCGCAAGCCCCACTGCGCGCGGACTTGGTCCAGGGTGCGCATGATGGACAGGGTCTCGTCCAGGGGCATGACCGGGCTTTCCAGTCGCCCCTCGCGCAGGCAGCGTATCACTTCGACGGCTTCGTAGTTGTAGCCGTTGCCCTCCACGGGGAATTCGAAGCCCTCGTCGGGCTTGCCGGGCGCGGTGAGGGTCATGCGGCCGGGGTGCCACCACTCGGAGTGGATGCGGATGCGGCCGTCGCTGCCCATCACCGTCGCCTCCTGCGCGGTATTGGTGCGCGCCGCGGCATAGCAGATGGCGAGCGCGCCGCGCTCGTGCCCCAAGATCACCGCCGACTGCTCGTCCACCCCTGATTCGCCCAGGTGCGCCATGCCGGCGATCCGCGAGGGCGCGCCGAGCAGCATCGAGGCGAGCGAGACCGGGTAAACGCCCACATCGAGAAGCGCCCCGCCGCCGAGCGCGGGGTTGAAGAGGCGCTGCGCGGCGTCGAAGTCGGCGCGGAAGCCGAAGTCCGCGGCGACGATCCGCACCTCGCCGATCGCGCCGTTGGCGACCATCTCCCGGACCGTCGCCATGAGCGGGAAGAAGCGGGTCCACATCGCCTCCATGAGGAAGAGCCCCTTGGCGCGGGCGGCTGTGATGACCGCTTCGGCTTGCGCGGCGTTGATGCAAAACGGCTTCTCGCAGAGCACCGGCTTCCCCGCGTTCAGCGCGGCGAGGCTGTTCTCCATGTGGGCGGAATGGGGCGAGGCGACGTAGACCACGTCCACCTCGGGATCCTCGACCAGGCCCTCGCAGGTCGCGTGGGGGCGCGCGCCGAATGCCGCCGCGAACCGCTGCGCCCTCTCGGCCGTGGGCGACCACACGGCGACCAGTTCCGCGCCGGGAACGGCCCGCAGCCCTTCGGCGAAAGCGCGCGCGATGCTCCCCGAGCCGATGAACCCCCACCGCGTTCTCTGGTCGCCCACGTCACCCTCCCGCCGCGTCGCGGGCCGCGCAGTTGGGCCCGAAGGAGTGATTGGCGCCCTCCAGCGATGCCATCACCATCCGGCGGTCCATGTCGTCAATGGGGGGCCAGGGCTTCACCGTGCCCGGCGGAATTGCCGGCGGGCCTCCCTTGATGGCGAGTCTCTCTGACATCGCTCACACCTCAACGCTCGTAGTGGGCTGGGTCAGGAACCGGCGTCTGGCTGGCGATGTGGAACGGCTCGGTGGCGACGCGCGCGAACTGCCGCTGCCAGCCGCCGAACTCCGGGTCGAGCCAGCCGAAATTGTGGTAGGGCTGGTACATGGGGTTCCCGCCGGCATCCACGCAGAGCAGGTAGCGCGCGAACGCGGCGCGCCCGGCGCGCAGGAAGCGCAGGTCCTCGGTCAGGTCATAGGCCATGTAGAACAGTTGCGCCATTTGCGTGTAGTACCAGGCGCTGCGGCTGTAGCGCACGTAGTAGAGGAACGACCCCAGCCCCTGCTCCTGCGGCAGCATGGACTCGGCATAGACCGAGTCGGCGATGGCCACCACTAACTGCGCGGCCTGCAAGTCGCCGGTGAGCCGGTAGTATTCGTAGATGTCGTGGGCGTACATCGAGTCCAGGCCCGCCGAGATGCAGCGCCAGTTCTCATAGGTCGGCTGAATGTAAGCGCCGCGCCGCCACTCGATCACGTGCTCGGTCTGGAACTTCAGATCGAGGTAGCGCGCCGCGGCGTCGCGATACTTGCGATCGCCGGTGGCCTCCCAGGCCCGCAGCAGCGTGAGCATCGGCCTGGCCTGGCTGCGCGCCTCGACGGAGCCCAGGCCCGCCCGGTTGCGGAGGATCTGATCGGCGTTGGCGACGGCGGCGTCGAGGCTGTCGGGGTCGCCGGTCATCCAGTAGTGCAGCACCAGCGATTCGCCGACCTGGAAAGCCGGCCACTTCGCCAGGCCGTCGTGCACGGAGTGATCGGAACCGAGCGCGCAGGTCACGCCATCCCACTCGTTCCAGTCGGGGTGGCCGGGCGCGATGTGCACGGTGTCCACGTCGGCGATGTGGCGCGCGATCTCGAACGACCGCTGCAACCAGCGCTGGTCGCCCGAGGCCAGCCCCCAGTTGAGCGCGCCCTGCACCATCGCCCAGTAGCCGTTGCACCACTGGCCCTTCGAGCCGTAGGGCATGTCGCCAAAGTTGCGGAGGCCGAACTGGCCGGTCACGCGCGCGCTCGAGACGTCGCCGTAGGCATTGGCCACCCATTGCTTCAGTGGCGGCTCGTGGCGGAACCAGCCGGGGTCGAGCAGGTTGATGGCGCCGCTGCGGCAGAACCACTCGCCGCTGAAGAGCCGCGGCGGCTCGTTGGCCAGCAGTCCCAGGGCCCGCTGCGCCGCGGGATCGGGAGCCTGCGGCGAGAAGGTGAGCCAGATATCATGCCGCTTCGCCTCACCGAAGCGGGGCCGGTAGAGGGGCGTCGCGGCGCTGGGCGCGAAGAGGCCGATCTCCAGCCGGCCCTCGCCGGCCTTGAGCAACTTCGGGAACTGCTCCCGGAACCGCCACACCGACGCCTGCACGCAGCCGGCCGAGCCCGAGGCCGCGATCCATCCCTGCGCGCGCTTGCCCTGGGCCCCCGCGGCCACGAAATGGTCCTCGGCATCCTGGAGCAGCGCCATCTCGCTGCCCGATTGCAGCGGCTCCGCATCCGCAACTCCGATGGCTGTCTTCTGAATGCCGCCCGGCAGGTTCGCGACCAGCGCCAGGTCCGAGACCTCAAGGGGCGGATCATCCAGCGTGCCGCGGTACGGCTCGGGCTTCACGTCATCGAAAATGCGGAAGTGGGTCTGCACGGTGGGCAAACCGGCATAGGCATGGACCCGGAAGACAAAGCGGCCGATGTGGCGCGCGCCGGCTTCGAGCGAGCCGGAGAGTTCGATGCGCGCCGCCACCGGGCCGCGCTCGATTACCTTGCACTCCTGCCAGGTGGCGGCGACGGGCGTGGCAGCGCCGCCGACCAGGATGGACATGCGCGGCGCGAGGCCGGTGAGAACGGGCTGCTTCTTGCCGGCCAAATAGACGGCGTCAACCAGGTCCTTCGGATCGCCGCCGAGTTCCAGGCGCACCGCGCCGGTATCAATGGAGAGGGGTCCGCCGCGGCGCGTCACCTTAACCGGAAGGGATGGCGCGGGGCCCCGGCCTTCGTTGAAATCGAGCCGGAACGTGTCGCCGGGCGTCGCGCCCGCCGGCGTAATGGCGTTGAGCAAGAGCCAGCGGACACTGCCGTCCGGCCATAGGCCGGTGGTGCGCGCCTGGACCGGCAAGTCGCGGCCGGAGGCATCGCGCAGCCGCACCGCGCTCGCATCCTTGAGCGCGCCCGGCGGCATGGGTATGCCGCAGACGAGGGGAAAGCCCGGCGCGGGGATGAGCGCCGGCGAGACCAGTTCCAGCCGCGCCGGCGACCGCATGGGCTCGCCGGGCGGCGGGGTGGGCCATCGGGCGCGATGGCGCGCACCCACCACGGCCTCGTGGGGCCGCGCGCCGGCAGGCGCCGACTCCACAGCCGCCTTCTCACCGATCGCTGGGTCTGCGAACCACACCGCAGTGTGGAAGCGCGGCGGCTGCTCGGTCTTGCCGTCGCCTGGCGCGTACCAGGTGCCGGGGATGAACCACACGTCGCGCGGGTTGCGTTCGAGTGTGCTCACCTTGTCGAAGGCGCGGAAGGTGAGGGTGAACGGCTTGCCTGGCGTCACATAGCGCGTGATCTCCACCTCGAAGATGGTGGGCGAGCCCATCACGTTCTCATCGCTGACATCGCGCTCCCAGACGACCACATCATCAATCAGCGCCTGCTTGAAGCGATGCCCGAAGAAACTCTCGGCGCCCAGCATGCCGGGCTTGTGCTTCTCGGCGTCGGCGAAATAGTCGTCGGCGCCGTAGAAGCGCAGCGCGAAGGGAGGCTTCCAACCGCGCGGAATGGTCACCGTCCGCGAGGCGCCCGCCGCCGCGCCCGCCTGCGGGACCACGAAGGGGTGGAAGAGGTTGAGCATATCGCGCAGGTCAACCAGCGCCCACCAGGGTTCGTCGGCGGAGACGGTCCAGGCCCGGTCGGCGAAGTCGAGCGAGAGCGCGCGGCTGTCGGCCCGCGCGACCTGGCTAAGACCGATCATCAGCAGCAGCGCCAGCAACCACAGTCTGCACGGTCTCATGATTCAGCGCACCCATAGCAGCCTGAAGTTCAAGGGTTGAATTTCGACGGTCACCGAGTTGCCCTGCACCGGCACCGGGGCCTTGGTCAGCGCATCCACCACGGACGGCGCGCCGGGCGACGCCAGCCGCGCCCAGTTGACGGCCAGCGTGGGCGTTTGAGCCTGGCGCGTCAGGTTCACGACGCACAGGAGCGCGCCGCCCTTCGGCTTTCGGTAGGCGGTGCAGTTGACCGCCTCGCTCTGCCCGCCGACGAGATCGGCATTCCCCCAGTACGGCAGCAGTTCGGCGTCAACGATACCGAACTCGTCAAGCGCCTCATAGACGCGGTTCACCTCGTCCGTCTTGCACCAGAGGGGCCAGAGCGCGAAATCGTGCAGCAGGGAGAGGCCGACCAGGTGCCGCGTGGGCTCCGGCTTCTCGGCGAAGTCGCCGCGGAACTCGGGCAGGAAGAACGGCATCACGCCCCAGTTGTGGCCCATGAACTCGGCGCGGATGTGATCCAGCGGCATCACGTCGAGATAGTCGTCCTTGACCAGACCGGTGAATTGCTCGCCATCGAGATAGGAGTCGCAGAAACTGAGCAGCGGGATCACCATCTGCGACGACATGTGGCCCATCATGAACATCTCTTTGCCGCGGGCCTTGCCGTACTCTTTGAGCATGGTGTAGATGCGCTGGTAGAGTTCGCGGGTCGCGAAGAGCGGGTAGGTGGGCCGCACGCGGCCATCGCGGAGGTAGCCGCAGCCGCTCGCGCGGTTGCTGGAGGGCAAGACCAGCGTCCAGTCATGGTAGAGGCCGTCGAGATCATACTTGCGCACGTAGCGGTCATTGGCCCAGACCACGAAGTCTATCCAGTCCCGCGCCGGCGAGCAGCCGTAAACGGCGGCCTTATACTCCGCCACATCGGCGGAACCGGGGTCGGCCGCGCCGTTCGCCCACTCCTCGCCGTAGAACGACCATTCAGGCGCCTGCCCGGAGATGGCGTTGATGATCGAGTAAGGCACGACGCCGATGCCCTTGGCGTGGGAGTCTTTCACCCGCGCCGCGTACTTCTGGGGATCGGTGGCCTCGGGATACCCGTAGTAGCGGATGACCGGCGGCGTGGGCCAGAGGATCTGGACGTTGGGGTGCGGCCCCGGCGTGAGGCGCCACTTGTGCCAGCCGGTGATGTCCTTCACCGGCGTGGCCTGCAGGCCGAAGGTGAACCTCCACGGCCGGTCCAGCCGGCGCGGCTTCCCGGCGAAGGACCACACGGCGTCCACCGACTGCGGCGTGCGCTCGATGCGAAAGCCGTCGGTGCGATCCACGCGATCCCATGCCTCGTCGGACTCGCAGAATCCGGCGAGCCCTCGCTCCTCGTCGCCGAGCCACCAGTACAGGGCCCAGTTCGTCTTGAATACGGTCCCCTGACCCGGCGGCACGGCGCCGCGCGCGGTGTTGAAGGCCGAGGCCACGACGTGCTGCAGTGTTGCGCTTGCGGGGTTGAGGGGGACGCGCAGTTCCATGTCGTCGGCGACGGCCCCGCGCGCCGGCAGCAGCGTCAGATCGTAGCGCAGCATGCCGTCGAACTCGGCGGTGCAGGTCCAGCGGAGTGTGCCCAGGTCGCTTTTCGCCGAGCCCTTGAGGCGGACGCGCGTGGCGCTCTTCCCGACCAGGCTGGTGGAGGCGGCGCGCCAGGCCACTGGGTTTCCGCGGGCGCTGATCTTCAGCGCAACCGGCGCCTGCAACAACTGCGCGCCGTCCGAGGTCACACGGCCGGGCAAGCCGAGGGCATCAAGCGCGTAGGTCCGCCCCCAGCACGAAATCGAGAAGGGGGCGTGCGGCCCCTTGCCCTTTGCGACCTCGAGCGGCGTCCACGGCGGGGGCGGCACGTCGGAGATGCCGATGCGGTTGCCGCGCCAGACAGGCGGCCCCGGTGACGTCACCTTCTGCGAGGCGCGGCCGATTTCGCGGTCGCGGCGATCGTGCACCGTCACCTTCACTTCGTAGTCGCCCGCCGGCAGTTCGCTGTAGGGGATGACCGCCGACCCCGCGCGCTCGTTGGTCATGCGCACCGGCACCGGCGTGGTGCCGGCCGCCGGCTCGAGGCGCGCGACGCCGCCCGCCACCTGCGCGCCCGCGGGCGGGTTGACTTCCAGGTCCACGCGGATTTCGCGGCGCGACGCGAACGGCCGCACCATGATCTGCAAGGGCGGCCGCAACGCCTCGGGTACATCCTGGCCTGCCGGGCGGTCCGCCGCGTGCGCAGAGCACCAGGCGACCTCGGCTTCGGTCAGGGGGCGATCGTAGATGTACAGTTCATCCACGAGCGAGCGCGCGTCGCGTTTGAACGCCGCCGATCCCGCATCACCCAGCAGTGCGGGACGATCTCCCACGTAGAAGCGGCCGGAAAGTCCCGTCGGGATCGGCGGCCGCGGCAGGCGCGGCGATGGCTTGCCATCCAGGTAGAAGCACATCTCCCGCGGGCCCCAGGTCGCCGCCAGGTGACGCCACTCGCCGGGCTTGAAGCCGCCGAAGTTCTGCCCCACGACGCTCCAGGTTTCGTGGGTCTCGCTGCTGAGGAACAGCCCCGTTCCGGGGGCGAAGTACTTGTACACCACCAGCCAGCCCGGGTTGGCCGCCTCGAAGAAGACGTGGAACTTCTCATCGGTTCCCACCCAGTCCTGCGGGCAGGCCCAGAACTCGATGCTGCCGCGCTCGGCAAGCAGGTTGCGCGCAACCGTATAACTGACATAGCCGGCGCCCTCGCCGGAGAGCAGCGCCTGGCCCCGCTTGCCGCGCCTGAACTGCGGACCGCCCTTCTCGCCCTGGGCCGTCCCGTCGCCAACGGCGACCGCGTCGGCTGTGCCGTCGAATCCCGCGTAGAAGAGCACCCCGCCCCGGTCCGCCCAGGCGCGCGTCGCCAGGAGCAGGACGAAGAGCAGCGCTGCGATTCTCGTCATTGGAGTCGGCCTCGGTGTCGCCAGCCCCTGCTAATTGGACGCGCCGCCGGCAGATTCCTTGCCTGGGGGCGGTGCGCCGGCCGTGGCGGGAGTCCGCCTGGAAGGAAGAGCGCGCGGGTCGGGATAATTCGGCGGAAAGTCCAGCCGGCGCATGGGAGACCCACGGTGAGAAGACTGGCGCCCATGCTGGAGGTGCTGATACTGATGGCGATGTCGCATCCTGCCTGTTCGATGGCGGCGACGCCCGACGAAACGCATGACACCGCCGCGTGGATCTCGTCGGCGTTCTCGGCCGATCCGCGCGCGCAGCGGCCGTTCTCGTTCGCCTGCGGGGGCAAGTCCTCGGCTGAACTGCTCAAGGGCTGGAAGTTGGAGCGCGGCGAGCGCCGCCTCGACGACGCCCGCACCGAACACACGCTCACCTGCACCGACCCGGCGACCGGCCTCATCGTCCGCTGCGTGGCGGTCGCGTACAGCGACTTTCCGACCGTCGAGTGGACGCTTTACTTCAAGAACGCAGGGTCGGCTGAGACGCCGATGCTGGCTGACCTGCTGCCCCTCGACGCGCGCTTCGAACGCGGCGCCGAGGGCGAGTTCGTGCTCCACCACCACATGGGCAGCCCCTGCACGCCAAGCGATTACCAGCCGTTTCAAACCGTCCTCGGTCCCACCGTCGAAAAGCGGATCGCCACCGCGGGGGGCCGCTCCTCCAACAGCGACCTGCCGTACTTCAACCTGGAGTGGCCGGGCCGCGGAGTCGTCATCGCGGTGGGCTGGCCGGGGCAGTGGGCGGCGCGGTTCGCGCGCGACCAGGCGGCCGGCTTGCAGGTTGGCGCCGGCCAGGAGTTGACCCACTTCACGCTCCACCCCGGCGAGGAAGTGCGCACGCCGCTCATCGTGCTGCAGTTCTACCGCGGCGACTGGACCCGGGCGCAGAACATCTGGCGCCGCTGGATGCTGGCGCACAACCTGCCGCGGCCCCTGCGGCCGCAGATGGCGGCGTGCTCGTCGCACCAGTACCACGAGATGATCCAGGCCAACGAAGAGAACCAGAAGATGTTCGTGGACCGCTACCTGGAGGAGCGCCTGCCGCTCGACTACTGGTGGATGGACGCCGGCTGGTACGTGAACAGCGGCGACTGGCCGAACACCGGCACCTGGGAGGTGGATACCCAGCGCTTCCCGCACGGCCTGCGCGCCATTACCGACCACGCGCACGCCAAGGGCGTGAAGAGCATCGTGTGGTTCGAGCCGGAGCGCGTGAACCCGGGCACCTGGCTGTACGAGAAGCACCCCGAGTGGTTGCTGGCGCGGGACGGGGGAGACAAGTTGCTCGACCTGGGCAACCCCGAAGCGCGCGGCTGGCTCGTCGAGCACGTGGACCGGCTCATCCGCGAGCAGGGCATTGATCTCTACCGCAACGATTTCAACATTGATCCCCTGGAGTTCTGGCGCCGCCACGATGCCGAAGACCGCCAGGGGATCACCGAAATCCGGTATGTGACCGGTTTCCTCGCGTACTGGGACGAACTGCGCCGCCGCCATCCCGAGATGCTCATTGACACCTGCGCCTCGGGCGGCCGACGCAACGACCTGGAGACCCTGCGCCGCTCCGTGCCGCTGCTGCGCAGCGATTACATCCTGGAGCCGGTGGCGCAGCAGAACCACACCTATGGGATCGCCTTCTGGATTCCGTTCTACGGCACCGGCGTCAACTCCACCGACCCCTACGTGTTTCGGAGCCAGATCTGCCCGGCCATCACCGCCTGCTACGATGTGCGCGACAAGAGTCTGGATTACGAGGGCCTGCGGCGCCTGATCGCTCAGTGGCGCGCCATCGCGGACTGCTACTTCGGCGACTACTACGCGCTCACGCCCTATCACACCGAAAACGATGTGTGGATGGCCTGGCAATTCGACCGGCCCGACCTCGGCCGCGGGATGGTGCAGGTGTTTCGACGCGCGGACAGCCCCTACGAGACGGCGCGCTTCCGGTTGCGGGGACTCGACCCCGAGGCGCGCTACCGCGTGAGCGACCTCGACGCCCCCGGCTCAACGGAGATGGCCGGCCGCGACCTGAGAGAGCGCGGCCTCGAGGTCGCCATACCCGCGAAGCCGAGGGCGGTGATGATGACCTACCAGCGCGTGGAGCCCGGTCGCTGACTCAGCAGGCGCTCGCGCGCAGGTGACGAATCTGCGCCACCGAGAGGCCTAGCGCCGGCGCGTGCGGTTGATCAACCAGAGGCTGAGCAGCACGGCGCCGGCGAGCCAGATCCAGCCCATGGGTATGCCCAGGATCGCCTTGATCCCCTCCACGTGGAACGCGTAGGCGCTGGCTCCCAGGAGCACGAGGATCAGCGGCGCCAGCGCGCGCGGCGCGTTGGTGCGCGCGAGTTCGTCGCGCAGCGCGTCGAGTTCGGTGCGGTCTATCTGGATGCTCAGACGCCCCATGGAAAGTTGGTCCAACATCCGCGCATACCGCCTGGGGATCTCCTGCAGCGCGTGGGCATAGTCGAGCACGTTGCTCTCCACGGCCGCCCGCATCCGGTCCAGCGAGAATGACTGCCGCAGCATGTCGGCGACGAAAGGCCGGAACTCCTTGTCCAGGTCGAAATCCGGGTAAAGGGCGTAGCCCACCGTCTCGACGGTGAGCAGGGCTTTCCCGAGGAGCGCCAACTCCGAGGGGAACGCCATGCCTCGCGAGGCGGCCGTTTGCAGGATGCTCAGAAACGTGCGCGCCAGGGTTTGGCGGCGGCTGTAGTGCCAGGCGCCGATCAAGTCGAGGAGATCGCGCTCGAAGCGCTCGGGATCGGCCGGCTCCAGGGGCGTCGCCAGGTGCAGCAGGTGCATGACCGCGGCCTCCACGTCCCCCCTGGTCAGGGCCAGGAAGAAGGACATGAGTTCGCGCCGCAGATCGGAGGAGAGGTATCCCACGATCCCGAAGTCGTGGTAGCCGATGGCGTTGCCGGGCAGCACGAAGAAATTCCCCGGATGGGGATCGCCGTGGAAGAAGCCGTAGAGGAACAACTCTTTGAAGAGCGCCTGCACCGCGCGCCGGGCCAGTTCCTCCTTGTCCACGCCCAACTGCGCCATGCGGACCGGGTCGTCTATCGTGGCCCCCTCCATGAACTCCATGGTGAGCACCCGCGCGGTGGTGAGGTGCCAGTAGATCTTGGGCACGTAGGCCGCGGGGTCGTTCTCGAAGTTGTGTCGGAAGTGGTCCGCGTGTCCGGCCTCGACACGGAAATCGAGTTCGCGCATGGTCCAGTCGGCGAACTCTTCGACCAGGGCGACCACCCGGTAGGGACGCAGGCTGGGGATGGACCGCTCCGCCACCCGGGCCAGCCAGTGCAGGATGCGGAGGTCCTCGCGCATCTGCGCCCTCACCCCCGGCCGCTGCACTTTGACCGCCACCTTCTCGCCGCCCGCAAGGGTGGCGGCGTGCACCTGGGCGACCGAAGCCGCGGCCAGGGGCTGCGGGTCGAACGCGGCGAACGCGGATTCGAGCGGCCGCTTCAACTCGGCCTCGATGATCTGGCGCACCTCCTCGAAGGCGAAGGGCGGCACGCGGCTGCGCAGTTTCTCGAACTCGGCGAGATAGGCCGGCGGCACGACGTCCGGGCGGACGCTGAGGATCTGCCCCAACTTGACGAAGGTGGGGCCCAGGTGCTCGAAGGCCTCGCGGATCTTGACCGGCAGGTCTATCTCCGGAACCTGGATGGGCGCGACGCGACCGGGGGCGAAGCGCTGCAGGGTCGGAATGACGATGCGCGTGCGCGCCCACCGTGAGAGCGCCAGGCGGGCGAGCCGGGAGAAAGTCCGGCCGATGCGCCAGAGCCGGAGCAGGTCCCGGGGAAGCGTCCAGAGCCTCCAGATCCTGAGCACCGAGTTCACCCGCTTTCGCGCCGGCAGGCGGTCGCCGCCCCGGCAAGGGACGGTTCGCCGCGCTGAGGGGCCTTCCTGTGCCCGCGGCTAGCCATGGGCGGCGGTGTGCCCAGGGGTCATCCCCGCCCTGCATCGTGGTCCAGCATGCCGTGCGTCATGGCCCACTCCTGGGCCGCCTTGGCGATGCGGTCTATCTCCTGCTCCTGCGGCGAAGTGAGTGGCCTGGGGTGGTGCGTGGCCAGGATCTGGCGCGCGCGGGCGTTGGCGCGCTGGCGCATGTCCTTGCCACCCGCCGCCATCCACCTGGGATAGGTCTCGCGGTTGGTGACCTTCGGGAACCAGAACTCCCGGCGCAGGTTCCGCGCGGTGTGCTCGTGCGCCAGGAAGTTGCCGCCGGGGCCGACCTCGCGGATCACCTCCAGCGCCAGCGTCTCCTCATTCACCTCGACTCCTCGCGCGATGCGAAACGCCGCGCCCAGGATCTCGTCGTCAATCACGCACTGCTCGTAGGAGGCGAGCAGCATCTGCTCCATCATCCCCACCGAGAGGTGAATGAAGTTCACCCCGGCCAGCGCGTTGGTGAGCACCTGGAGCGCGCGCTCGTAGCCGGCCTGGGCGTCGGGCACAGTCGCATCAATGC
>Ga0315288_10003190_pt1 | contig 20933 bp, 13 predicted proteins | sample YL17G11_20_MG_FD_203454 | JGI IMG/M metagenome (GOLD analysis project Ga0315288, IMG submission 203454) | Sediment microbial communities from Yellowstone Lake, YNP, Wyoming, USA - YL17G11_20 | ecosystem: Environmental > Aquatic > Freshwater > Lake > Sediment | place: USA: Wyoming | collected...
TCTTTATGTAATGGGTTGTCTATCTGAGAGATATATGGATGCCCTGAAGAATGAGATACCGGAAGTTAAGAGGTATTTCGGCGTAAACAGTATGAATCAGATCCTTGAGGAACTTGGGATCTCATACAGAAAAGAACTTGTTCCGGAAAGGGTTCTAACAGGTCCTGGGCATTACGCTTATCTTAAGGTCTCTGAAGGATGCGACAGAAGCTGTGCATTCTGCTCCATACCACTGATCAGGGGGAAGTGCATCTCACGGCCAATTGAAGAGCTTGTGGAGGAAGCCAAAAACCTTGCCGGTCATGGAATAAAAGAGCTGATACTGATAGCACAGGATCTTAATTATTACGGACTTGACCTTTATAAAACACAAAAACTGCCTGAACTCATCTCGGAATTGCTTAAAATTCAGTCGCTTGAATGGATCAGACTGCATTATCTTTACCCTGCAAATTTTCCGGAGGAGATTATCTCATTAATGAAGGAAAATTCAAGATTATGCAGGTACATTGATATTCCTATTCAGCATATCTCCGGCAAAATTCTGGAGATGATGAAACGGTCGCACGATGAAAGTGAAACCAGAAGCCTGCTTTCTAAACTCAGAAAGGAATTACCTGATGCTGCAATCAGGACAACACTAATAGCTGGTCATCCGGGAGAGACTGAAAAAGAGTATTGCCAACTTAAGGAATTCATTTCAGAGTTCAGGTTTAACAGACTTGGTGTATTCGCTTACAGCCACGAAGAGGGAACATATTCCTATGACAATTATCAAGATGATATTTCTGAAAGAGTCAAGGAATCAAGGATTGCGGAGCTTATGGCAATTCAACAATCAATTTCAGAAGAGCTGAACCTTGAAAAAACCGGCAAGATCCTGAAGGTTTTAATCGACAGGAGAGATGGTGAATTTTTTGTCGGAAGAACAGAATTTGATAGTCCGGAAGTTGATAATGAGGTCCTTATCAGCGCAAAATATGATCTTAAACCCGGTAGTTTTTACAATATCCTAATTACAGGATCAACAGATTTTGACCTTTTTGGTAACCCGGTATAAGCCCCCCTTTAGGGGGTTGGGGGCGATTGAACTTCTTTCTTTTTCTGTATTTTTATCTTGATTTCCGATTTCGCGGCATTGAATCCCACATGAATCGTATCTCCCTCCTTGAGTTCCGCTTTAATAAGCACTTCAGCCATCGGATCCTCCAGATACTTCTGTATTGCCCGTTTCAGCGGCCTGGCTCCATAGTTGGCATCAAAACCTCGCTCAGCAATATAATCCCTTGCAGGCGTAGCTATTTTAAGCTGATATCCAAGCGATTTTACCCTGTCGTACAGTCCTTTAAGCTCAAGATCAATGATTTTGTTGATCTCTTCCCTGCCAAGTGAATTGAACATTATCACATCATCAATCCTGTTAAGGAATTCCGGTGCAAAAGTTTTTTGAAGGGCTTTCTGCAGAATGCTTTTGGTTTGCTCATCCCTTGTCGCTTTTTTGGCGCTTGTGTCAAAGCCGACACCGTGTCCGAATTCAGATATCTGCCTGGTCCCTATATTTGAAGTCAGGATTACAATAGTGTTCCTGAAATCCACCCTGCGTCCAAGACTGTCGGTAAGCTGTCCTTCATCCAGAACCTGAAGCAGGATATGAAAGACATCCGGATGGGCTTTTTCTATCTCATCAAGAAGAACAACTGAATATGGTTTTCTCCTGACTTTTTCCGTCAGCTGACCCCCCTCTTCGTATCCGACATATCCGGGAGGTGCACCAACGAGCCTGGAAACCGAGAATTTCTCCATGTATTCGCTCATGTCGACCCTGATAAGGTTGTCGGTAGTGTCGAAAAGGAACTTGGCAAGTACTTTTGCAAGCTGGGTTTTTCCGACACCTGTCGGACCCAGGAATATGAATGTTCCGATAGGCTTATTCGGATCCTTAAGGCCGGCCCTGTTCCTCTGAATCGACTTAACAACCTTATGAATTGCCTCATCCTGTCCTATGACGCTTCCTCTCAGCTCATCGGCCATTTTGAGCAGCCTGGTTCCTTCGGTCTGGGCAATCCGCTGTACAGGTACGCCAGTCATCATGGCAACAACTTCGGCGACTTTCTCGGCATCAACTGTTTCGCGGTTAACCGCAAGTTCTTTCTCCCATTTTTTCTTCTCAAGGTCTATCATATCGAGAAGGTCCTTTTCCCTGTCGCGGAAGCTTGCTGCTTTTTCGAAGTTCTGGTTTTTAACAGCCATCATCTTCTCCTTCTTGGTATCTTCAAGCTGTTTTTCAAGTGAAAGTATTTTCTCGGGAACAACAATGTTAGAGATATGAACTCTTGATCCTGATTCATCGAGGGCATCAATTGCCTTATCGGGAAGGTGTCTGTCGGATATATATCTGTTTGTCAGTTTAACACAGGCATCAATTGCATCATCGGTATAGATAACGTTGTGATGCTCTTCATACCTTTCTTTTATATTATGCAAAATATGAATGGTCTCTTCTATTGATGTCGGCTCAACAAGGACTTTCTGGAATCTTCTTTCAAGAGCACCATCTTTTTCTATGTGCTGGCGGTAATCATCCAGAGTGGTTGCACCTATGCACTGAATCTCACCCCTGGCAAGGGCAGGCTTGAGCATGTTGGCTGCATCAAGCGAGCCAGTGGCACCGCCGGCTCCCACAATCGTATGAATTTCATCAATAAACAGAATTATATTGTCATTCTTCGACAGTTCATTAAGAATGGCTTTCATCCTCTCCTCAAACTGTCCCCGGTACTTTGTGCCTGCAACTATGGAAGCAAGATCGAGGGCAACAACCCTTTTATTGAATAATACCCTTGATACATTCTTTTTTATTATCCGCAAAGCCAAACCTTCGGCTATTGCTGATTTCCCAACACCAGGCTCACCTATAAGGACGGGATTATTCTTTTTCCTTCTTGACAGGATCTGTGCGAGCCTTTCAATCTCCCTTTCACGGCCGACAACCGGATCAAGTCTTCCTTCTTCTGCAGCTTTTGTCAGGTCTATTCCGAAATTATCCAGGACAGGTGTGTCTGAAGAAGGCTTCGCAGAGGAAGGTGACTGGCCCTTTCCCTGGCCGCTGCCAAATGACTGCCCTTCATCGTCCTCCTCCCTTGGAAAATCAGCTTTTGCGCTTGGCATACCTGACTCCACGGCCCGTCTGACTGACTGATAATCAACATCAAGTTCTGAAAGGAATCTTGTTACAAGAGCGTTTTCATCTTTAAGAATCGCAAGCAAAAGGTGCTCTGAATCAATTGTTGAACTTTTCAGCGCTTTTGCTTCAAGATATACCAGCTTAAGAATCCTTTCCGTGCTCCTTAGCAGGGGAATGACCTCATGATCTGCAACAGCCATAGGACTTTCAACTTTAATACTCTTTTCGAGAGAGCCTTTAAGAACCAGAAGATCAATACCCTGGTTGATAAGTATTTCAACTGCAACACCCTCCCCATCCCTAAGAATACCCAGGAAAAGATGCTCAGGGCTTATATGACTGTTTCCCAGCCTTATAGCCTCTTCCTTGCTATACCCAAGGATATCCTTTACCCTTTGTGAAAATTGTGAATCCATATTTAAATCCTCATATTATATATAAAAAATCAGGTCATAAGTCATTTTGTCAGTTATATCCGACAAAAATGCTGATGGCATGAAAATCAAAGTTAAATTTAATACAATATATGACTGGCAATTTTCATGCCCATTTATAAACAATTAATGTTAAAAAGTCACCTTACAGAATAGTCAACAGTAACCAAATAATCACTATTTTCGTAAACAAAAGCGTTCTCATAAAGAACGTTTATATCTTTTTAATTTATAATTGATTATGTCAGAAAGAGAGAGGGTAATTCAGGTAAATATTGAGGAGGAGATGAAGTCGGCATATATCGACTATTCAATGTCGGTAATTGTGTCGAGGGCTTTGCCTGATGTCAGGGACGGGCTGAAACCGGTTCACAGGCGTGTGCTTTTCGGGATGTCTGAGTTGGGAGTTCTTTCCAACAGACCATATAAAAAATCTGCAAGAATAGTAGGGGAGGTGCTTGGCAAATTCCACCCCCATGGCGATTCATCGGTCTATGAAGCAATGGTTAGAATGGCCCAGGACTGGTCTCTGAGATATCCACTTGTTGATGGTCAGGGAAACTTTGGATCCATCGACGGTGACAGTCCGGCCGCAATGAGGTATACGGAGGCAAGGTTGAAAAAGATAGCTGAAGAGACTCTTTCGGATATTGATAAGGAAACAGTCGATTTTCAGCCAAATTTTGATGATTCGCTTACTGAGCCGGTCGTTCTGCCAACAAGAATTCCGATTCTCCTTGTGAACGGAGCATCAGGGATTGCGGTTGGCATGGCCACCAATATGCCGCCTCATAACCTTACTGAGATTATTGACGCTACCATTGCTTTCATCGATAACGGAAATATCACCACTGATGAAATACGAAAGTTTATCAAGGGTCCGGATTTTCCGACTGGAGGTATTATTTATGGTGAACAGGGGATAAAGGATGCCTGCGAAACGGGAAGGGGAAGGATTGTTGTACGTGCGAAAACAGAAATTGAGATTACCCATTCAGGACGCGAATGCATAATTGTTACAGAGATACCATATATGGTAAATAAGGCGGAAATGATTCGCAAGATCGCCGACCTTATTAATGAAAAAAAGCTGGATGGAATATCCTATATCAATGATGAATCGGACCGCAACGGAATGCGCGTGGTAATTATCCTGAAAAAAGACGCTAGTTCAAATGTTGTCCTGAATAATCTTTACAAGTTTTCCTCACTGCAAACCTCCTTCAATGTCAACAATATTGCCCTGGTTAAAGGTAGGCCAAAGACACTCAATACAAAGGACCTGATCGATCATTTTGTCAGGCACAGACACCAGGTAATCCTCAGGAGAACCAAATTTGATCTCAGCCAGGCAGAGAAAAGGGCCCATATACTTGAAGGCCTGATCATTGCAAGTGACAATATAGATGAGGTTATCGCAATTATCAAATCCTCGAAGACTCCTGATGAAGCAAGAGAAAGATTGATGGAGCGGTTTAAGCTCTCAGACGTTCAGTCAAGGGCAATCGTTGAAATGAGGCTGAGGCAACTTACAGGTCTCGAACAGGAGAAATTAAGGGATGAATACAAGGAGATCCTGGCACTTATCGAATATCTGAAAAGCGTTCTTGCAAGCCTCGATCTGCAGATGAAGATAATTAAAGATGAACTTCTTGAAATAAAGGATAAATACGGAGACAAGCGACGCACTGAAATTATTCCTAATGCCGAAGAATTCAATCCTGAAGATTTTTATGCCGACGAAGAAATGGTAATTACCATTTCACATATGGGTTATATTAAACGGACCCCGCTTACGGAATTCAGACGTCAGAACAGGGGAGGAACGGGGGCAAAGGGAGGTTCGACCAGAGATGAGGATTTTATCGAGCACCTGTATATTGCGACGATGCATAATACAATGCTCTTTTTCACCCGGAACGGAAAATGCTACTGGCTCAAAGTGTACAATATACCGGAAGGTTCAAGAACCTCAAAGGGAAGAGCAATGCAGAACCTCATAAGCATTGAACCAGAAGATAATGTCAGGGCATTTATTAATGTAAAAAACCTTAACGATACTGATTATATAAATAACAATTTTATCGTGCTTTGCACTACAAAGGGAATTATCAAGAAGACATCCCTTGAAGCCTATTCCAGACCAAGAACAAATGGAGTCAATGCAATAACTGTGAGGGAAGATGATGAACTCCTCGAAGCAAGGATGACCAACGGGAAGCACCATATCATGCTGGCTGTCAAGTCGGGGAGGGCCATCCGGTTTCCCGAATTATCTGTCAGACCGATGGGAAGAACCGCTTCAGGGGTCAGGGGAATAAGGCTTGCTAACAATACCACTGATTTTGTTGTCGGAATGATAACAGTTGAAAACAGGGAAAAGGAGATACTAGTTGTTTCTGAGAAGGGTTACGGAAAGAGATCAGATATTGAAGATTACCGTATAACCAACAGAGGCGGGAAGGGAGTAAAGACTATAAACATCACCGAAAAAACAGGATCACTGATTGCTTTAAAGGATGTGACTGATAATGACGACCTTATGATTATTACCCAGTATGGCAATATACTGAGAAGTCCTGTTTCTGCCCTCAGGGTCATGGGACGAGCCACCCAGGGAGTGCGGCTTATCAACCTGAAGGAGAATGATATTATAGCATCTGTCGCCATCGTGTCTGAAAAAGAAAGCGAGGAAGGATCAGATATAGAGGATGTTATACAAAATAACGAAAATGTTGAGGAAAATGGCAAAGAATTTGAAGATTAATAAGTAATGTTTTAAATTTGAAAAGTTTTTTTTGACAATTTATTAAACAAAAATTATAATTATGAAAAAGGTTTTTCTGCTAATTGCAGTTATTTGTTTCTCTACAGGTGCATTTGCCCAGAAGGGTAAAGTTACAAGTGCCATGACATTGATTGAACAGGGTACACTTGATAAAGCTAAAGAGGCCCTTGATCAGGCAATGACTGACCCTAAATCAATGAACTGGTTTAATACTTACTTTGCAAAAGGAAAGCTTTGCCAGGCTGTTTACAAGTCTGACAATCCAAAATTCAAAGCATTTTATACGGATCCCCTCGGTGAGGCATATGCTGCCTATGAAAAAGCCATGGAACTTGATACCAAGGGCGCTACAAAGAAGAGGATCATAACCGGAATGGTTTACAATTCCCTGGCTCTTGACCTCTACTCACAAGGGGGTGCTCAATTTGAGGCAAAAGATTTTGCCGGAGCCCTCAAATCATTTGAAAACCAGATAAAAATCACTGAGAGTGATAAATATGTCGGTATTACCGACACCGGAATGTATTATAATGCCGGCCTTGCAGCTATGAACGGCGGCAAGCATAATGAAGCTATTAAGTATTTTGAGAAATGTGCAGAAATGAAATACCTTGGCATTACTCCCTATTTCCAGATCTCCCAGAGTTATCTTGAAATGGGCGACACTGCCAAGGCCGAATCATTGCTGAAAAGCCTGCCTGATAAATTCCCGGGCGACAAGAATGTTACTTTGCAGCTGATTGACCTTTATATAAAGGCAGGTAAAAATGATGACGCCCTGAAAAATCTTGCCATTGCCAAAGCCGATGATCCCGGAAATTTCAGCCTGTACTTTGCAGAAGGAGTAATATTCCTTAACCAATTAAAATATGACGAAGCAATTGCTGACCTGACAAAATCTATTGAGCTGAAGTCGGACCTTTATGACAGCCAGTATGGACTAGGCGCAGCATATATAAACAAGGCATCGGATATGTTTGTAAAAGCTAACGATATAATGGATGTAAAGAAATACAATGCAGCCATTGAAGAAGCTATGGCGGTATTCGCTAAAGCTCTTCCTTACATGGAAAAAGCAAACGAACTCAAAGCCAACGACGTTTTTGCGATGAGAGGTCTGAAAGAACTCTATTACAGGCTCAAGATGACTGACAAGTACAATGATATCAAAGCAAAACTTGACGTATTGGAACAGCAGTAATCCTAAAAAGTACTTGTTTCTATAAAATATAAGAAAAGGCCTTTCCGTTTACCGGAGAGGCTTTTTTAGTTAAGTACATTTAGTTATAATTGCATTAAATCATCCGGATTATGAAAAGGATATCTCTTTTTTCAATTTTGTTTTACCTGCTTCTTATAACCGGATGTTCCCCTGAAAATGATCCCGAACCCGGAGCACCCGGGAAAGTTATAGTTCTGATGTACCACAGGATTGTAAAAGGGGAGGCGACTAATCTGTATGAGCGAAGTATTGATAATCTTGAGGCAGATTTGAAATATCTTAAAAAAAACAGGATTAAAGTACTTAATTTCAGCGATTTAGAAGCAATAAAGGCAGCTGGTTCAATGCCTGAAGGCAATTCTGCAATTATAACCTTTGATGATGGTGACAGTTCATGGTATACTCTGGTCCGTCCATTGCTTCTCAGGTACCAGTTAAAAGCCACATTTTTTCTATGGACTTACATGATGGGTCATGATTCCTTCGTAACATGGGAAGAAGTTGAAGATATGAGCCATTATACTCTGAGAAACGGAGTAAGACCGTTCACTTTCGGTTCACATACATATTCGCACCAGTATCTGTTGAGAAACAAGGACGTATTTTCCAGCACAGCCGAATATAATTCATTCCTTGATTATGAGCTTGGAAAGTCAAAAGAGATAATAGAAAAACATACTCCGGGTTCTGTGAAAATTCTTTCACTTCCATACGGAGATGGAGCAGGAGATACGGGAATAATTGGCGCTGCCCAACGGAACGGATATAATTTTATCCGTACATCAGTATGGAGGGCCATTGAAAATTCAAGCCTGAATCTTTTTATAATTCCAAGTCTACCGATGCTCGACAGTACCGAATCCGAACTGATTGGGACTTACCTGGGACTTTAAACCAATTATATTTAATTAACCGTCAGAATAGGGGGATTGATTATGAAATATTTAATCCTTGTACGGTTAAATGCAAAATATTCTATTTTACATAATATTAATTATAGGAAAACACTATCGATATGTGTCGATTCAGATCCAGTCAGCTCATTGGCGACAGGTCCCCACGTACCTATCTCACGCCTTAACCCTTCGTTTTCAATCATGAAATTATCTATCCTTTGCGGATTTCGTCCTTCAGGCGCTGTATATGTCCGCGCCCCAGTCCCTTAACTTCACAGCCAAGCTGAAAATATCTGCGGATATTATCATCTGTAAGTATCCCGAAACAATCAATGATAGCTGCAGGATGACCTATTGTTTTTACAACCTTATCAGGATCCAATTTCAGGTATGCCTTATGAGGAACAGCAAGAATAACAGCTTCAGCCTTTGCCAGGGCTTTATCCAAGTTCTGTTCAATGCGGATTTCTTTTAGTTTTTCCTGGTTCCTGAAAAATCTTGCTTTACTCTGACCAACTCCCGGGAATGTGTCCTGCTGTTCAAATTCCCACCAGTGCTCAACATAAGGATCATGTACCCGGATCTCTGCACCCATTTCTGCAAGTTTCCTTATAACTATCTCTGAGCCACTATAACGTGTATCGCCGACATCTTCACGATACGCAGCGCCCAGTACCAGAACATCAGCTCCGGCGATCGGCTGACCCATGTTACGCAAAGCATCGCGGGTAAGCTGACCCACATGAAGTCCCCGGGTGTCATTAATATCAATTGCCATTGGCGTGATTTTGAAGATATCGTCCTCAAAACCAAGGATATGCTTGTATGCCCATAGTCCAAGACCACCATCTTTCGGGAGGCAGTACCCTCCTATTCCGGGTCCCGGAAATATCATATTATTATGCGTGGGTCGCATCTTTATTGCCTTGATTACTTTTATCAGGTCCACCCCATTGCGTTCGGCAAAGAGGCTCCATTCATCAAGAAAAGCAAGGATTGTTGCACGATAGCTGTTTTCAACGATCTTTGCTGTTTCTGATTCTATCGGTCTGTCCATTACTGTTAAAGGAAACTTCTCTGTATTAAGCACTTCTGTGAGGAATTTTTCCACCCGTTTCTTTGCTTTTTCATTGATCCCGCTACAGACCCTCCAGAAATCGCGGATACTTGCAACATAATTACGGCCAGGCATAACTCTTTCATAGCTATGGGCAAGCAAAGGATCCGATTTAATGCCTCTCTTCCTGAATACCTTCTTCATTATCGGGTATGCGACCTGTTCAGTCGTTCCCGGGGCAACAGTTGTTTCAATAAGTACAAGTGCATTAGCCGGGATATGTTCGGCAATAACATGCAGAGATGATTCGAGGGCGGCCATATCGGTCTGGCCCGATCGGACATTGCCAAGCTCCTCCTTGAGATAATCACACTGTACATCAACCACGACAACATCTGCGAGCTTCAGTACATCATAGGTGTATGTCGCAATCAGTGTTTTCTTTTCATTAACGCACCTGGCTATCATGGGATCCACTTCAGGATCTTCAGCTTTAACTGGTGAGATACCCCTGTTCAACAAAGGAATTTTCCAGAAGCTCCTTGAACTTGGACGCTGCATCCCGATCACAAACTTTGATGGCTTGCCTTTTTTGTCAACGGTGTCGGCTACAATAGCCGCCATGACGGCTCCAACGAACCCCACCCCCATCACGACAACAATCTCCCGTTTTTTGGCTCGTTCAAGTTCAACTCGTTTCTTAAGGTTTTCGAATTCCTTTTTATAATCTTCAGGTTTTGGCAAGAGGAATTTCTCTCCGTTTGGGCTGATTGAAAAATTTTCACTCATAAGGCTTCAGTCGTTTATTTAGTAATTATAAGAAATCAAAATCAAATCGGCATAAATCTACAAATAGTCTGATTGATTCTGTATTACGAATAAAATATAATGTTATTGTGCCCTAAGTCTAAAAAAGGTTGTGTCAGGTTTTTGTTGATAAGTGGTTTACATCTAAAAATGGCAGCTAAAGGTGAAATCTTAGGAAAGCTGTATATTACGAGATCATTATTGGACTAAATTTATGTATCATAAATGATACTATCTGGGTATAATAAGCTAATTTTTAGCATTTTATCAGAAAAAAAAGAATATCTAGTACTAACGGTTTTTGCTCTAAAGATTGGAAAGAGTTATCTTTCATTTCTTCAAATCCATTACACAAAGAGTGATTCTTCGGGTAGACCAATGCCCTCCTTCGTATATAATACAAGACTTAAAGTAATTGATAATTCTGAATGTGACTTAATATTTTCCAAAGGGAAAATCACTTTTAAAGATGATGCGGTTAATGTTGAATTCGCTTCTGACATGGTTATGATATTTTTAAATTATACATGGGACCATGCAGAAACAAGCCCCTTTAAGGTTCTAGGAAAAGAAAACGATATACTTGCCTGGAATTCATATGTTTTCAGAAGTCTTGTTAAAGGGAATCTCATCACACACAATACAAGTGCAGAATTTATTAATGCGTCCGGAAATATTGATCTGGTTAAATCAAAGAAAATTCCTTCAGGTGTAAAAGGTCTCTTATGGTCCCATTTGCACAATAAAGATATTGATATGGCCTATTCTTTCATTTTCAACCTGGCGAAAAAGACTGATTCAAAAATGTATCTCTTTTATGAAAAGAAGCTTTTTGAGTTTTCAGATATTGATTATCACGCCAGCGAAGAGAAAATAAGTCCAAGATCATCAGTTAATTATCCTAGTAGTATTCAGATCAGTGCAACAAATGAAACTTATCAGGTTTCAGTCAATATGCACAACCTGTCGGAGGCTGGTACCAGTGAACTGGTAAACAACTTTGACTTTACAGGCAAACTTTTTAATAGCTTCGTTAGACGCATTTCTGGAAATCCCAGTGGACTAAGACTGCTGGCCCTGGCTAATGTCACAATTACTAGTAGTATTTCCCGCAAAGAATTTAACGGAATTACTACAATAAGTGAATATGTAAGTTTCGTCAGATAAGGTAAAAACAGAAAAAAGCCATATCAGAACCACCCCACTCCCACCCGTGCCTGCCTGCAACCAGCCGCTTGGAATCGCTGCCACTTCTCCAAGACTCAGCTGGAAGATCTTATCCACCATAAATGGAACTTCACAGAAAGCTTAACAGGTTATTGCAGCAAGTGAAATAAAATTACTGAACAAAAATAAAGCAGATCTTTGGAATTCAGGAAAGATTCTTTCAGAATAAAGTGTTCTTGTGCTATGGCTGGGGAAAAAACTTTATTCTGGATCGTTATGTTGCTGGAAAGTAAGGGTTTGGAATCTGGCCATATGAGAATAATCCGGGATACAGACATGTTGTGATTGATCCCCAGGTTCCTCAGGGAATCACATGGGCAAAGGTTTCAAAGGAGACTCCTTTTGGCACAATTGCAGTTGACTGGAAAACAGAAAATAATATGCTGAAAATGAAGATAGAAATCCCTGTTGGCTGCAAAGCCAATGTGACTATTCCTGACGGGAATGAAACTTATGTTTTAAACGGGAAAGACTACAAGAAAGAAAAGCTTTTGATTGAATTGAGAAGCGGAAAATATATTATTGATTATAAGTTAAATAGATAAATGCATATAAAGCTTTTATTCAATAACTGAATTCCTGCTATTTTCTGATTAGCATCATCTTCTTCGTTACTATATTTTTGCCTCCGGGGCCAGTGGCTTCAATCCGGTAAAAATAGATTCCTGCCGGTACCTTGCTGCCATTCTGGTCAAATCCATTCCATTCGGTTCTGTAATAGCCTGATAATTTATTCACATTCTCGAGGATGATTACCGGTTTACCTGATAGATTGAAAACAGTGATTTTTACTGATGCTCCTGTGTGAAGCTGGTACGGAATGGTTGTTTTCTCTGAGAAAGGATTCGGATAATTCTGATAAACGGTGATTATTTCAGAAGAAGATTTGCCGGAACTGTAAATATCATCTGCTCCCGGCGATCCTCCGATATTATATGACGCTCTCCAGGATGAAGGAAGTTTCTGATCACCCGATGGATTCATTTCAATGGGTACAAGCGATTTTCCGTCCCCGTCAGGTGATAAAGGCCAATCGTTTTCGTCATCGTAGGTTAAAGAGCAGAGTGTATCCTTATCTGAATTTAACAGGACTAACTCCTCACCTCCGTTATCAAGCTGTCCGTTATACTGATCAAACGGCATGAAATTATATAATTCATAAAAATACTTGCTATTCGATGCAAGAACAACAAATTCCTGCGGTCCCAGGTAACTTTCAGAAGGAAATCTGTACCTGATCCCCTCAGTAAATTGCAATCCTTCAAGGTATAGAGTAGATGTTCCTATATTCTTCAGTTCGATAAATTCAAAAACAGAATCTTTAATTTCATTCTGATTTACCGGGTGATAGTGAATTTCAGTGATCTTCAGATCACTAAAATCTGCCGGAACTATGAGGTGCAGCTCACTCAAAGCGCTCCATGTCCCATTATAGAATGTCCGGGCCTTTAAATGAGCTGATTCAGTAATCGTTACAGGGCTTAGATACATTTTTGCCGAAGATGAGATACCTGTCACAGGATTATATACTGCAGGATCACTGCCATCGGTAGTATACCATATATTTCCATTTACGGAGAACAATGACAGGATATCACCAGGTTTTACTTTGTATTGAAAAATAGAATTGCTGTTAAGCTGATAGACCGGGGCGTCAATCGATGGAAAAAGTTTAGCGTTTCTTAAATGACTGATAAATACGTCTGTACGGCCAGGGAAATAAGTATTCAGAATATAGTTCAATTGAGGAAGCCAGTGATCATCTCTGTTATAAAGATCGAAAGGTCCAACGGGCTGATACTGGTGAACATCACGGCGGTAATCGCCCCACCTGGCTGACTCAGCTATAACAGCCTTGTTTATCTGGCCGGCTCTCAATGCCCATCGTCCTGCAGCTGATTGAGGAGTCAAGACTCCGTTATTGAAACAAAGCTTCTGAACCCTGTCAGCAAAAAGACGGAGGAACTCTTCATTCTGGCGCAATTGCTGAAACACACGGCTGGGACACTTGTCATTATTCTCAGTAAGTATATTGGCATTCAGGGATTCTACCATATGTTCGGCATCCCAGCAGAAAAACTGAAATCCCCTGCCTGGAGTAACCCGGTTTCTGATTGCGACCCAGTTATGGTGATCCCAATCCCAGTTGCCTCCGTAAAAATTTAGAATCATATAGTCGGCCAGGCTGACAACATCTACCATAGCCTCAATCTCCGGATTTGGAGTACCATCCGGGTTGTTCCCCCTGATGAGCTGATAAGCTTCTTTCTGCTTCAGCCCTGCGTTTGCCATGGCCAGCAATGTGTTCCAAGCCTTGAGTTCACCATCCACCGCCTCTGAATAATCCTTGATGACATCAAAATCATCTTTGTCCCCAAATAGGTACGATTCGGCGAAATCACTGTCCATCCTTTCCGAAGGATTGTATAATCCCCAGTACAATCCATTAATAAATAAATTTACGAAGTTGCCATGGCTTGAATAGTGTCCCATAGCCCTTTGGGTATCCTTTGTCCATCTATCCCTGAGATATTGTGCCATCGATCTTTCGCTGTGACTCCAATGTATCCATGTGTTGCCAAAACCAGCCCTTAAAATGATTGTGTTAAATACAGAAACTGCATCATTGCCAAAAAAAGGATATTTCAGCTTTGAAGGACCATATTCATTTTTGAAAACAAGTTGGAATGAGTGTTTGGGTGATTTCTCAGGCCTTCTGCCCTCTCCGCCCTGTATCTGAATTCCGCAATCGACCTGGAATGAGCCGGTATCATTGGCGCTGAAGTATTCGAATGAAACCGGACGCTCCCATCCATATCCTAACCCCTGTGAAACACCTGTATAAATATAAATTCCGCCTGAGACCTGATCAACATTTTTTGAAAACAGATAACCTTTGTCCGTAACAAGCGAAATCACAGGAAGGTCAAGCAAAGCCTCTTTTACCGATATTTCAAACTGCGGATCTGCCATCAGCTCCGGATCCATTTCATAATCGCCGGGAGCAACCCCGTTGATGCTTGTGAAAGGTGCCCATTCTGAAGGATAGCCCTCAGGATTGTTTGGCTGGTGTATGATGTCGTCAGGAAACAAATAGGAACGGGTCGTTGTTTTACTTAACGACAAATCATTTCCGATGCATAAAGCCCTTATTATTGAAGTAGTATCAATCCAGACAGGCTGAGTATATAAAAGACCGTTATTAACTGCGGGAGTGCTCCCATCCCTTGTATAAAATATTCTGACATTAGCATCAGATGAGGTTATCTCAAGAAAAAAAGGAGCATTGAAAAAGCCGTGATCAACGCTGAATTTGGGATTAGCGGGAGCACTGCCCATCGAATGTATACCTGAAGAACTTTTCAGATCACGAGCCGGGATACAGGCAATGAATAATAATAGAAAAAATACTCTTGAAAAAGTCTTACTCATTGATTGAAATTGTAATTACATTGTAATTACATAACCTTACCTGCCGGTTACCAATATATTCTCCCTTCCAATTCGTTTATCACCCTGGTAAACCTGCAGAATGTAATATCCGGAGGCAAGCTTATTAATATCGAGACCAAGATACTGATAGCCCTGATTATCCGGTATAATTTCATCATGAAAAACTTTTCGACCCAGCAAATCTAAAATCTCAATCCTGATTTCGCCGGAAAAAGTCAGATAGAAATACAAGTTAATCTTATCCCTGGCCGGGTTGGGAAATACAAGGATATCGTTTTTAGAATAATTCTCAGACACATTCTCAGCGATCATTATATTAGCATCTATCCAATTCACCCTTTCTGTTATCCATTCTTTCAAATAAGACACTTCATCTTCATAGGTTTCTCCGATAAAATAATTGGGCCATACATATTGCCCGAGCACCGGCCATCTTGTATAATTGCGGTCAATTGCTTCATCAAGATATTCGATGGTATTATCCAGATACATCATTATTGAGTCACTGTGGAATGCTCCTTTTCTGAGCTCTTTCCACCGTGAAATAAATACCCCTCTGTAGCTCAGATCTTCCATCAGACGCGCCCACCAGTGCATCCTACCGCCATATTTATCTTCGAATTTCGAAAAGAGCCAGATATCTGTTTCCAGATTAAAGTCAGTAAAATCTTCATTCCCGTAACACAGGTCGAAATCCCATAATGGTCCTGCATGCAATTTTCCTCCATCAGAGTCTTTGTCCTTATAAAAAAAAGTACTGAAACGGTACCCGTCTACATTATTCACCAGTTCCTGAATAATCTGAAAATCAACAAATGATTTTACATCAAGGTATTTTCTGAATCCCTTTGACGGATCTGAAAATGAACTTCCATTAAGACTGTTTTCGGCATCGGTCAGAAACTTTTTGATGTAACTCTTTTGTGCTGCAGCTATCTCATCATATTTGGGATAAACATAAGTGAACCTGTAATTATCCGAATTATGATAATGAAGCGAAGGAGAGATCTGGAAGTACCCATCGGACCCATAGTCATCAATTTTATCACCCTTGATAATGTACCCTCCTGTGAGGTCATCCCCGGAAATCTCATCAGGCTTCAGATTACTTATGTCAACCCTTTTGCTGTCACGTTTTATACTCTCCATCAGCTGATAAATACCTATATAATCCCCATCCAGGTAAACCTCGCACCACCGGTTTCGGGGTTGCCACCCACCCAGCTTACTGCCAAGATGAAAAGTGAGGGCATTTCGCAACATTGTTTTGTCGGAATAAGGGGCGTAAAGCACCCAGTCTTCTTCAGCAGGCATTCCAAGCAGGCTTGCGGTTGCATCTGCTCCGGCTTTGGTCCTGAGCTCCAGTGAATAACTTTTCTTTGGAAACATCTGTGATGATTGCCCCCTTACCTCAATACCCATATTTCCATCATAATCAGTTCCCTGCTGAAACTTATTATTCATTGCTCCGGGTCCGTTGTCAATAACTTTCATCCAGGCATTTATCTTTAGATCATCAGTAATAGGTTGTCCGCCTGTTTCAATTACAATCAGAGGCAGATTGAAAGGAGATGCAATCTGGGCATTCGCTTTAATACAGATTAATAAAGAGAAAAGAAAAACTATTATTCTTCCTGAAAGAATATAAAACCTTGGCATCTCAATCTCAGGTCAATTATACTACATCCTTTAACATTCACTCTCAATAATTTATTGCATCATGTTAATCTATTTTAACTGGAAATTATAAAGTCAGCCAAAAAATCAGCGCTTTATCTGAACGTTGTCACCGTAAAAGTACTTAATTTGTCATGCCTGAATAATTAAAAAACTGAAAAGCGATGCCACAGATAGAACAGTCAACTCTCGATTTCCTTTCAGAACTGAAATATCATAACGAAAGAGAATGGTTTATTAAAAACCGTAAAAGATATGACGATGCAAAAAAGAATTTTGAATCGTTTGTACAGGCTTTCATTGACAATGTCGCAGAATTTGATCCCATTTTGAAGGGGTTAGGGGTTAAAAGCTGTACCTACAGGATCAATCGCGACATAAGATTCTCAAATGACAAAACAATCTATAAAACCCATCTCGGAGCTTTTATTGTCAGGGGAGGAAAGAAAAACGGCGACAGGTATGCTGGTTATTATTTTCATGTGGAACCAGGCAACAACAGCATGATAGCCGGAGGAGCCTACATGCCTCCGATGCCATGGCTCACGGCAATAAGAGAAAAAATAGATGAACAGGGAGACACTTTTATTAAAATTATTAAAAACAGAGATTTCTGTGATTTTTTCGGAGAAATCGAAGGAGAAAAACTAAAAAGTGCCCCAAAAGGATACTCAAGGGATAATAAATATATTGAATTCCTGAAGCTGAAGAGTTTTCTGATATCAAAAATGATTTCAGATAAGGAAATTACGGGCAGGGAGTGTTTTGATTATATCATCAGGGCTTCCAGGGTGATGAAGCCATTGAATGATTTCTTAAGCGATTATTGAACTTGATTATCTAAAATCTTGGTTGTCCGGGGATTTTTCTTATCCTGAGATTCAGCGGTGTAACTTCGAGGTATTCATCATCTTTAATTTGTTCCATTGATTCCTCAAGAGAGAATTTAAGCTTTGGAGCGATTTTCAGGCTTTCATCGGAACCGGAAGCTCTCATATTAGTGAGTTTCTTTCCTTTTACAACATTGACCTCTATGTCTTTAGGTCTTGTGCTCTCTCCTATTACCTGTCCCTTGTAGATGTATTCACCAGGATCTATGTAGAATCTTCCGCGGTCCTGAAGCCTGTCGATTGCATAACCTGTCGCCAGACCCTGTTCAAGAGAGATCAGTGAACCATTCTGAACCGGCATAAGGTCATCACCCTTATGTTTGTCATATGCCCTGAACCGGTGGTGCATCACGGCCTCACCGGATGTAGCAGTAAGCATGTTATTCCGCAGGCCTATCAGACCTCTTGCCGGAATATCAAATTCAAGATGGATCAGATCTCCCTTCGGCTCAATTACAGTCATCTCTCCTTTCCTCATCGTAACAAGTTCAATAGCTTTTCCCGAAAGATTTGAAATAACATCAATTGACAGGGTTTCATATGGTTCTGATTTAACTCCGTCAATATTCTTTATAAGCACCCGCGGTTTCCCAACCTGAAACTCATAACCTTCCCTCCTCATGGTTTCAATTAGAATTGAAAGATGGAGAATACCTCTGCCATATACGTTAAATGTATCTTCTGATCCTGTATCTTCGACTTTCAAAGCGAGATTTTTCTCAGTCTCCCTGAACAGCCTTGTTCTTAAATGACGCGATGTTACGAATTTACCTTCTTTGCCAAAAAGAGGTGAGTTATTAATTGTAAAGACCATGCTCATCGTAGGTTCATCAACTTCAATCCTTTGAAGTGCCTCAGGAGAAAGAAGGTCAGCAAGTGTATCACCAATCTCGAAATCTTCCAGACCAATTACTGCACATAGATCTCCGCATCTTACACTGGTGGTCTTAACTCGTCCGAGACCTTCGAATACAAAGAGTTCCTTTACCCTCACTTTCCTTACCTCTCCGTCTTTTTTACAAAGTGTATAATCATAGCCTGTTACAATTTCTCCGCGAAAGACCCTGCCAATGGCAATTCTTCCTACATAGCTTGAATAGTCGAGTGAAGCGACCTGCATCTGAGCTGTCCCTTCAACATATTGTGGTTCAGGGATCTGTTCAATAATTGTATCGAGAAGAAATGTGATATCGGCCGCAGGCTTTTTCCAGTCTTTGCTCATCCATCCGTATTTAGATGAACCGAACACTGTTTCAAAATCAAGCTGTTCATCTGATGCATCAAGGTTGAACATTAATTCAAAAATATCCTGCTGAACATCATCAGGCCTGCAATTCTCCTTGTCAACTTTGTTTACAACAACAATTGGTTTCAATCCAAGGTTTATTGCCTTTCCAAGAACAAACCTGGTTTGAGGCATCGGCCCTTCAAAAGCATCAACAAGAAGCAGAACACCATCAGCCATTTTCAGCACCCTCTCAACTTCACCACCGAAATCAGCATGTCCTGGTGTATCTATAATATTGATCTTTACTCCCCTATAATTAACTGAAACGTTTTTGGATATTATAGTTATACCTCTCTCTCTTTCAAGATCATTGCTGTCAAGGATCAGTTCACCAATCTCTTTTCTATCATCAAAAACCTTGCATTCCTGAATAATTCTGTCTACCAGGGTTGTTTTTCCATGGTCAACATGTGCAATGATCGCAATATTTCGTAATGACTGCATAAAATTATTAAAGACCTGCAAAAGTAATATTGTTGGCTGTATTAATGTAAAAAACGCTTAAAATTTATTTGTATGAAAAAAACTCATATATTTCGTGAAATTTTAAAAATTGAGATATGAAAAAACTGATTTACACCATTTTCTTCACCTTGATAGCATTTGCTTCATCAACTGCCCAGACGGGTAAGCTTGAAGCAGGAATGAAAGCCCCTGTCTGGTCGTTTACTGATGCAAACAAGAAGGAATTCACTATGGATTCATGGGCAGGCAAAGTTTTGCAGGTCAATTATGTCGATCCTGACGAACAAGATCTTAACGAAGCATATAATGAAGTGCTTGACAAAGCTGTAAAAGTTGACAAAATAATTGACAGTGTTTACTTTAAAGGCATAGGCGTTGTTGATACCAAATCTACCTGGAAACCTAACGGGCTTATCAGGTCAATAGCCGGCAAGAAAGCAAAGAAATATAAAACAACTATACTTTTTGATTATAAAGGAACACTTCAGGAGCTCTGGGGGATGCCAAAAAACAGTTATAGTGTCGTGATTTTAGATAAGAACAGGGTCTGCAGATATGTTTACAGCGGAAAGATTCCCGAATCGGAAAATGAGAAGATCATTCAACTCATAATTGGACTGACGAAGGAATAGCAGCTAACCATATTTATAATAACTCTGTATCACTCTGTGGTTCTTTCTGTAAATTACCCCCCATCCCCCCAAGGGGGGGCTAAAAACCATTTCCCAATAAGCCCCCTTTAGGGAGTTTGGGGGTAAACCAATATAGAGTTCTTTTATATAAATGGATGATAATCCCGAATCTTCTGATCATAGCCGGCACCGGCAATAAATCCGGAAAGACCTCAATGGCATGCCGGATAATAGAACAATTCAGGCACATTGGGATTATTTCGGTCAAGATCACTCCACATTTTCATGAAACTACCCCGGGACTTGTTCTGATCTCTGAAAAAACCGGATATTCGGTTTACGAGGAGACGAACAGTGACATTTCTAAGGATACATCACGGATGCTAAAGGCCGGGGCATCAAAGGTTTACTTTGCAAAGGTCAGAGAAAGTTCACTTCATGATGCTTTTAAGGAGATCATCAGGCATGTTCCTTCTGGCACTCCTCTGATCTGCGAATCACCTGCACTCAGGCGTTATATTGAACCGGGAATATTTATAATAATGACCTCGTTAGCAAAAGATAATCAAAAGGATATCAAATCATTATTGGACTTACCTCATGTGGATTTCAATTTAGATTACCTTGCACGGAACAAAGATCTGCCGATAGCCTTCAGTAATGGTAAATGGATCAGCTTACACTATGGTTGCTGATCAGTTGATTTCATTAATATCTGAAATATCTCTTCCCAGCTTTGCTTTTATCCTTTCGAGATCGTTTTTCATAATGGCAATAGATTGAAAAATCTGCTTTTCGGGAAGGACAGGTTCAGGAAGCTTATTGCTTATAAAATTTACAAATTTCCAGATCTCTTTGACCTCATTAATATGCACCTCATAAGGTTCATATAGAGGATTGAGAGAAAAAAGAA
>Ga0315288_10003191_pt1 | contig 20929 bp, 16 predicted proteins | sample YL17G11_20_MG_FD_203454 | JGI IMG/M metagenome (GOLD analysis project Ga0315288, IMG submission 203454) | Sediment microbial communities from Yellowstone Lake, YNP, Wyoming, USA - YL17G11_20 | ecosystem: Environmental > Aquatic > Freshwater > Lake > Sediment | place: USA: Wyoming | collected...
GGAAACTTCATCGGCTACCTGCACCACATGCCGCTGGCGGTGAACCAAACGTTCTCGAATTTCACGCGCTGGGACATCATGACGGACATCGCCACAGGGAACAAATACTGGGCGGTCAACGGCTCGCTCAACGGGGCCTACTCCGCGTGCAGCCCGTGCATTGGGCCGACAACCGAGACGGACAACGGCGGCGCGAGCAACGTCCGGTACAAAATGCTGGTCAACTTCGGCGTGGACAACGACACGGGGGCAATAGGTGGTGTAGTAGAAACAACAGTACCCGCGATCACCAATATTACTCCCGCAACGATAGGTACATATCTTGGAACAAACGACGTTGTGGGTTTTGACGTTACTGATTCTGGTGCAAATCTACAACGTGACAGTGTATTTGCGAGATTCATCCACGATTTTGAGGTCGTCTACTTTGATGGAAGTTTTGGTCCCCGATATACGGGAACAAGGGTCGCCATAACGAATGGCTTTAGATATTCAAACATAATTAGAATCGGTGGTTGGCCATCCATTCCAACGTTCTTCGTAGATGCTCATGATTCTGCCGGAAATGAATCGGCTTAACTTGAAAGAGGCTATTTACAATACTATGATCACTCTATTAGAACTATTTGGTCTCGATGAGATCGGTCACGATGAGATGGATTACACAGGTGAAGTACATCCTCACCTTGAGAAGATGAGGAAGGATATCGATCAGACCGCTCAATGGATCGCACGAGGTCTTCAAAGGATTGAGGATCCAGAAGCAGACCATCTGATTAAGACTCTTAGAAATCTGTCAAAGTTGCCATCAGAACAGATCATGCCGACGATCATGCGCATGCAGACCGTCATCCACAAGATTTCTCAAGAGAAGAAGAAGGACGACAACAAAGCTGTCACAGATGCTTTAAAGGATGTCCAGCAGGGGTTTCCTGCTCTTATGAAGTTTGGTTCGCAGGTTGGCAAGTCAACGCATTCCGATAAGGGTCTTTATCAAACTCGGATGAAAGGAAGATGGGACGATGAAGAGGGATTCATTCCGCTAAGCCAAGTCACAGAGCCAACTGGTGGTGATCCAGAAGATTTCATTAAGAAACGAACAGACTTTAAGCCCAAACCAGGATCACCTGCTGCAGCAAAAGCTGCTGCAAGTAAACCCAAGCCAATGCAATCGATCTCACCGATCATTCGCAAGAAACCAGTCGTTCCCGGTCCCGTCAAGCCAAAGAAGGTTGGAGAGAACTACATTCCGACCATGTTCGAGCTCTTCTATAAAAAATCTTGAATAAATTATGTGTACTCTCAGCTCTCGATAGCTTATATTAAGACCATGGACACCTCAATTCAGATCATCTCAAGCCATCACGGATTCTGAGATTAAATCGAAAAGACCCGTGCAGATCGCTCATTATTGTATTGTGAGAGCCGATCTTCCCCCAGGAACGCAGATGGCCCAAATGCTTCATGCGGCGGGTCGTTCAGCTTCAAAAGACGTTCCACACAAGATTGGTACATACGCGATTGCTTTGCATGCAAAAGATGAAGCTCACCTTCGAGAGATCGGATGGACGCTCTTTAAGCATGGTGTGAAGATCACGCTTATCCATGAGCCAGATGCACCTTGGAATGGCTCATTAATGGCAATCGGATGCCCTCCGATGGCTCGAGAGAACATTAAACCTCTCCTAAGCAAGTTACCACTGGTTAAATAAAGATGTTCATCTGAGTGTCAACCGTAGTTAAATGAGAGTAGAATAGGAGTTATATGCCCGAGTAGCTCAGTGTAGAGCGGCCGCTATTTAAGCGGAGGGTCGATCGGTTCAACTCCGATCCTCGGGCTTTTTATCAACCACGTTAGTTCAAAAGCGCTAGAATAGCCACCCGGAACTTTAACCCGGCAGGGAAGATGAGAGGCTCGAACCCTTTCACGTGGATCAACATAGTTTTGGGGAGTAGCCCAATAGATCAGAGGCAGCGGGTCGAAAGCCCGTCAAGTGTGTGGTTCAAATCCCGCCTCCCGGCTTTACATAGCTTCAAGAGAGAGTAGCTCAGAGACAAGAAGAGCGGCGATGAAAGTCGACGGTCGGTGGTTCAAATCCATCCTCTCTCACCAGTTTATGTTGGGTAGTATAAATAATCGAATACATCCGGCGAGCTTGTCGAATTTGACGTGATCTTTAAGCCGGAAGATGAGAGCCTACGATACTCTCCCCAACACCAGTTGTGGTTGTAAGATGGAAGGTCTAGCGCAATGAGGGTTCGATTCCCTTCTAAGATGGATGATCCGAAGTTTTACGATTACATCGGTAAGTTTCATAACGTAATGCATACGTGCTTGAATTACTGCCGAAACATGCGCTAATAGCTCAGGGGTAGAGCACCGCAAGTGATGACTGCGGAGGTCTCGGGTTCAAAGCCCGATTGGCGCATATATGGATGGAAAAATCTCCCCACATGAATCCTCATTACTTGCACTAGCCGCTCAACGTCCACATGATGTCGAAAAGTATTTGATTGAATTTAAACCGCGACCATTCATTGGAAATGTCATGATGTTCATGGCTGGGAAGCTTAAAGATCCGCATGAAGATGTCAAAAATCTCGGTGTGTATCTTCTTCAATGGGCAAAAGATCGCCATGAACGTCAAGTTGAAGATGACAATAAACATTGTTCAAAATGTGGCGCGCCTTCAAACTGGCGATATCCCTGAACAAAGTTTCTCGAAATCTGGTAAGAATTCCTAGTTAGTCCACAATGGATAAACTAGATCTTTCCAAGCTTCCAACTCCAGCACAGCAAGTCACGGATATGTCTGCGCCGAACTCTGTTCCAACAGAGCTTATTCCTTTACCATCACGTGGTAAAGTGTATCCTCCAGAATCTCCTCTCGCAAATCTCGAAGCTCTTGAGATTAGAGCGATGACGGCGAAAGATGAGGATATCCTCACGTCACGAGCATTACTGAAGCAAGGGAAGGCGATTGACGCTCTACTTCGCAATTGTATTGTGAACAAGGCTCTTGACATCGATTCGATGTTGACCGGCGATCGTAATGCAGTTCTTGTCGGGATTAGAATGACTGGATACGGGCCCGAATATAAGGTCAAGACGCAATGTCCAAAATGTGAGGAGTTCGCCGAACAGGAATTTAATCTATCAACCATTCCGCTCAAGATGCTCGACGCAGATCCTCTTGAGCCAAATACGAATAGATTTCTCTTTACGTTGCCGCTGAGCAAAAAGCACGTTGAGTTCAGGCTCCCGACTGGAGCGGACGATCGAGCGATCTCCGATGCTCTTGACAAGATGCGGAAGAAGTCTGGCGCGGGCAGTGAAAATCTAGTCACTGGACGTCTTCACCATCAGATCGTCTCGATCGATGGTGAAGATGACAGGAACAAGCTTCTTCAACTGGTCAGGAACATGTCAGCGAGGGACTCCAGAGATCTCAGAAAGTTCATGGACAATATCTCTCCTGGCATCGAGATGAAGCAGACTGTAACCTGTGGAGAATGTTCAGAGTCCTGCGAGGTGGACGTGCCAATGGGCACTGAATTCTTTTGGCCTTCAGGAAACTGACAAAGAGTACATCTACGAAGAGCTTTTCAATCTGACGTACTATTGTCACATCACGTACAGTGAAGCGTGGCAACTCCCGATCCCCACAAGGAAGTGGTGGTTTCGACGAGTCAACAAAGAACTTGAGAAGAAAGAGGAGGCCGCCGCCAAGGCGCAGCAACCTCAAACCAATTCCACTCCACAGCCCCGCAAACCAGTGGATTGGGATAAGCTAAACTCTAAGATTGCCCCTAAGTAACTAGAGGACTGCGTGATAGATGGCTGGAAAAATACCAGGGCGCATGCCCACCAAAGAGGATCTCGAGCGAGTTAAGCAGCTCGACAAGTACCTTGGTGACATCGGGGCCAGGCTTTCTGCTATGGCCCGTGGCGAACTTCCATCATTTGAGAAAGCTATCAAAGAGTTCATAGAGGCTCGAGATAAATCAAAAGAACTCCAGAAACAGCTTGAGAAGATGAGCAAAGATCAAGCAAAAAATGTCGACAAAGTCGATCGAGCCCAAAATAAACTTCTTAAGACAGAAAAAGAGATCGAGAAGCGTCAACTCGCAAAACAGAAGATCTCCAAGAAATTACTTGATGATCTCGAAGATCAAAAAGTCGCTCTTGAGAATGAGGAAGAAGCTCTAAGTGATCTTCAAGGTGCCATGAAGAGCGCGGGACAACAATTGGGGCAATTATCAATAGGAGCTGGAGGTTTAGCTAAAGTCATTGGTGTTGGTCTTCTTGACGCATTTGTCTCATTGACTGTTGGTATGGCAAAGCTTGGCATTGATCTTATCGCCAAGTCTTTCAAGTTGCTCGAAGATGGCGTGCAAAGAGTCTATGAGTTGTTCGAGCGATGGACGAAGGCGATGGGAGCCTTCAACATGCAGCTTGGTGCAGTGTCACCAAACATACAAGCAGCAACCAAAGAGGCAAAAGTTTGGGAAGGGCAGATTCGCGGGCTAACAGATCAGTTTGGTGAAGGTCTGCAGATGTACCAAGAGTTCGTGACAGGATTTAAACGTCTTCTTCCTGAAGAGGAAGCAAAGGGTTGGGGAGATCTTGGTATCGCGATGGCGCGAGGCCTTGGAATGGGAGCGACGGCTGCAGGCGAATTCCTTGGAGCAGCATACCAGCTTGATCAGACTCCAAAGGATGTCAAAGAGTCGTTTGGCAATATCGTGGCAGGTGCGACAGCGGCAGGTGTCTCTGTCAACAAGTTCTCAGCAGAACTGAATGAGTCAAGAGACTTCATGCTCGGATTTGGAAAACAAGGGCAGAAAATGTTCATCCAAGCCGCAGCATACGCGAAGAAGCTTGGCGTGTCGTTAAAAGCTTTACAGCAGTTTACCAAGATCACCGACACGTTTGAGAGTGCAACAACAATGGCATCTCGTCTCAACACGGTGTTCGGAACGACTGTGAACTCTTTACAACTTATGCTTGAGCAAGATCCGAGCAAACGTCTTGAGATGGTTCGTAAAGAGCTCACATCACAAGGTAAGACATTCGATAATCTATCGCGTCAGGAACGTGAGTTCCTCGGTGAAACGATGAATCTCTCACAGGAAGAGCTAGCCGGAACTCTCAAGGCCGGACAGTCTCTTGACAAATTTAGAGAGAAGCAGGAAAAAGCACACGAGATTCAGATGAGCGAAGATGCTCTTCTCCGAAAATCTCAGTTAGCTACTGCTCAAACGATGTTTGCGTTTGGTGCTGCATTCGACGACATCACGAAAAATTTATTGCCACTTCTAAAACCATTCACTGATCTTATTGGTTTGACTGGTGCTTTTGACGAACAAGGTAACAAAGTCGGGAAGACATTCGGTGAAGTAATGGCTGGAGGACTTAACGAGTTCAAAAGTTTCCTGAAAGACATCGGAGACAATAAAGACTTCTCTACATTCATGGAAGAGATCGCCACAGATGCGAAGGATTTTATAGATGAGATCTTAAAGTTCGTTAAGTCTCCATTGTTCAAAGAAACATTCTCCGAAGTCATACGGTTCACAAAGAGTGTCTATGATCTTATCAAGAGTATCGTCAAGGGGATTTGGAGTGTCAAAGACACGCTCATCAATACTAGTATGATGATGACGAACGCATACACAAAGCTCTTTAATTTCCTGAATGGTGGACTCGGCGAATTAGCTGCGATGATCGTCGAAAAGATGGAAAAAATCCCCGGCTTAATAAAAGATATGGTTGATACCATCGTTTCATGGGTCAAGTTTTTGGCAGGAAAAGTCAAAGAGCATTTCCCAAATTTTACAAGTCTCTTCGACCCGGCAATTGCCGGCGCGAAATCTTTAATGCTGTTCGTAGATGATATGATCAAAAAGTTCAAGATCATCGACAGGATAAAGTCTGTTTTTTCGAAAGGTGGCCCAGCGCCTGAAGCTAGTCAAGTACAACCAGAACCGTCGATGCAGTTGAAGGCGATGCAGGCAGCAAACCATGCTGTCGTTGGAGCAAATAGATTCGGAGCTCTAGCAGCAAATAGATTCGGAGCTCTAGCTGTGCCGCCAAGTCCAGCGATCGTTTCTCCGACATCCAACGCTAATCCGACAAAGATGAAGCTTCCAGAGTCATCGTCGATCCTCAAAAAGAAAGGATCACTACCAACAGCTGCGCAAACAACGACGAAGAAGATCCCCGGCAAAGCCGGTGATGTTCTTGCAAGCGCAGAGATCAAGATCGTTGCTGGTGATGTTTACCTCGATGGTGCTCTCGTTGGTAGACATATCGCGCGTCTAGCAGCAGATCCAGGCGGTAGCGCATAATGGCAAACGTAAGAGTCCTTCTTGGACAGTTCATGAAGTCCCGTGAAAAGGCAGAGATAGAGGATCGACCTCTTGCTCCTGGTGGACAGATCGATCGAAAGGACAGTTTCCTTGAGCTAGCTCTTCCAAACCCAGAGCTTGTCCTTGGAGTTCCTGGTGTGATTGCATTCGAGCCTCCTCCTGCTCTTGATGTGAGACATGAGATTCCATTTGAATCTCCGCCCGTCCTAGATGTTCGTCATGAGATTGGTACTGAGAATCCTCCTTCGCTTGGTTCACCTAGCATCATTCCATTTGAACCTCCGCCCGCTTTGGGTTCACCTAGCGTCATTCCATTTGAACCGCCGCCACCTCTTGGAGCTCCAACAATTATAGCATTTGAACCACCGCCGCCATTGGGCATCCCGACTGTCGTTCCATTCCAGCGTGCTCCACCTCCTGGGACGCCAGGAATCTTGCCACTTCCTCCAAACTTCAATAGAACATTGCCACATTCGTTGCCGATCATGTTGGCCCCTGCACCTGGTAAGCCGCTTGATCTTCCACCACCTCCGTATTTTGGCCCCAAATACGCGACAGGAAGCGAGCTCTCCGTCAGAAATCTAGCGGAAGAGAATGGCTTTAAAGCTCCAGCACAACACGGTCCCGGCGGCATCATCGAACCAACACAGGATCCTCTGTCTAGATTGAAATCGACGGATTCACGCGTCATCAAGATGTTTGAGAGTCTTAACGATCATCAGAATATATTCTCGACGATCCAAGGTGATGGTGAGCTTGACCCTCTTCTTTTCGCCAGAGGAGTCATCAGAGCCGCGACAGGTGTAGGTGCTGCGAGAATCGCGTTGCATGCTCTTGTCCAAACAAGTCTCTATGCAAGAAACATAAACATTCGTGGTGGTTTGGACTCAGTTCTTCTTTCGAAAGCCGTGGGTTGGAATCCCTTGTCACTTGCTCCTTTGCCAGGAAGTGGACCGTTCATGGCAACAACCATTGATGGAACCGCAATGCTCTCGATGGGGCGAGAAGCTCGCGACATGGTGACTTCTGCACAATCAGAGGCAGTTCAAGTCATTGAAGGCTTTCCAAAATATGCCGAGAATCTTCTAAAGAACGTCTCTAATAACGACCAGGTACAATATCAGGACAATCCGATTCTTGGTGTCACCACTCTTGTCGATGATGCTCTGAACGTAACTCAGTTGATTCTTGATCCTGCTGGACCGGGAGAGTCGCTCGTAAATCTTTCAAGATTCCCATCCAATAAAAGCTTGAGGCTCATGAAAATCTTTAACCAAGGCGCAACAACACTTGGGGATAAGAATTCATACAGTCCAGCAGTACATCGTAATCTAGATGTACACAGTTCGCCGCTGGCAAACTCTGCATTTGTCGATGGTGTCATTCCTGTAAAATTCAAAGGGGAGAGCAATCGAGGGTTCCTGATCAAGAAGAAAAATCAAGACTCGAAGATCATTGACGACGAAGCATACGTTCCGCTATCTTTCACCGATCTTCGTCCATATGGAAACAACTTCAGATCAGTTTTCTTCAGGCCGTTCATTACGTCATTGTCTGAAGATTTTACTCCTGAGTGGAACAAAGCTCCGTATTTTGGTAGAGTTGATCCTGTGGCGACATATCAAGGTACGGGAAGAAATATCAACCTCTCGTTCATGATTGTATCGTTCGGTCCAGAGGATGTAGAGATGATTTACAAAAAACTAAACTGGTTGACGTCAATGGTGTATCCAGAATATGATAAAGATCTTGCGTATCTTTCTGGACCAATCGTTAGGCTTCGTGTCGGAGACGTTATCAATGCGTCTGGGTATGGAAACAATAAGGGTTTACCTGGTATAATTGACTCTCTTGCGTTCGATTACTCAGATCAGATCTGGGAGCTTAAGAAAGGTCTCAAGGTCCCTCGTAACGTTGCTGTCTCAATGACGTTCACTGTTCTTCATGACATGCCAGTTGGTATCGGAGCCGAAGGAAAGTTTGGTGGCATTGGTTCGATTGATTCAGATGGCAGGTATACGACACCCGGATCGGCCAATCAGACGAATAAACAAGCGGGAAAGGTTAGTGACACCGCGGCGAAGGTGACGAAGGGTGGACTGAATACATTCAGGACGATGGGTGACGAGCCCGATGCCGCCAATAATTATTCGGCATTCAATACTTCTGATAGAGTACGTGAGAGCAAATGAGCAAATCAAGATATACAGATACACCAGTCGTCGACGGTAAGCGTTATGGAACTTTTCGTCGTCCTGGCGGTCTACTTGGACTTAAACAGAGTAATCTACTTCTTGGGGTCAAGACGATAGATTACACTTACAAGAATGGAGATCGACTAGATCATCTTGCTGCGAAATATTTCAGTGATGATCAGTTGTGGTGGGTCATCGCAATGGTGAATGACATCGCTTGGCCGTTCGCTTCTGGCGGGCTCGTACCTGGAAGGGTCATTAAGATCCCTCTAAACGCCAAAGACGTGTTTGACAGGCTCTTCAAATGACAGCGGGTATTGTACGCAACGGAATGATGGCTGGCGGCGGCAGCGGAGGTTCCAGCCCGAAATTCAAAAAGATGCCGGCGGATGACAAGCCATTCGCAAGAGCATTCCAAGAAGCCGTAAGTGAACTCGAACGCATAACACCAGCAGACAAAGGTCAATGTGTTCCTTTCTTGAAGATCTGGCAAATACAACCCGAATCTGGAAAGCCTTTCTATCCAGATGAATCAGGATTGCCCAAGAGACCACTCAGTTCACAGATGGTCGAGCCACCACTGTTTGGTGTTTCAACCGATGCCGTCGTTCGATTCAGAGAACGTCCTGCTGTATCTCTCGAACGAGTCGTCATAAAATATGTGAACCCACGTGAGATATTCAGCTGGAGACAATTCCAGATGAACTTCACCGTGCATCGTCCAGACGTTGTGTTCGAAGAAAGTAAGAATGGAGAAGACGTCTGGTCCAGCCTGTTAATACCTGGAAACACGTTTGCACTTGAGTATGGATGGATCTCTTCACGAGGTGTCAAGAATTCTCTTCTGAACGGTGATGGTTTGTTAGACGACGTCTCAAAAGTCGTGTTCGTTCCAGCAATTCAATCTGTCAGATTCACCGTAACTGTATACAACTTCAAGATCGACCCAAATAATGAGATGTCCTTTACGATTGATGCTCTTGAGGACGGTGAGTTCAATTTCAGACAAGCCGTTGTCGGCATGCAATCGATAGCTGGCGTGCTTCTTGATCCTGGGACATGGAATATCAATGAACCGTTCGGAAGAGATACGAAGCAGATGAAAATTTTACGTGATGCATTCCACAACAAGTTATCTAAGTCAAAGAAAAAGACGACATCCAAAAGCGAGATGGTTGCCTTCTCGGACGTGTTCGATCTTTTGTTCGCTCCATTGTTTGATAAAGCATACACCAACCTTGGGTACGATAAGAAGGAACTGTTCATAGGCGGTTTCAATGCACGATCTGGACAACCTATTCCGCGGTTCGCTAAGGAAAGTTCATGGATCGGCGACTTTAAATTGCCGTTGCAAGATGTAGAAAATATCTTTTCTAAGAATCTTGCCATCGGTGATCAGATAACTCTTCAGAACTTCATGAAACCGTTTCTGGATATTTTGGGCAGCGATTCAACATGGGATAGAACAAGCTCAAAGAAAGACAATGCGGGTGATCAGATGGAGATGGTCCCTCGTATCGTCGTTCGTTCGGTAACAAACAAGGACAGAGACAATAAACGTTCCGTTGCGATTTACATCTTCGATGCAAAACACGAGTTCATCAGCGTCACCGCAAACAACAAAGACAAGTCCGCAGACTTCATTGGTACAAATGGATCAAAGGACGATTTGCGTAATAAGTTGAAGGACAAAAAAGTCCCTTTCATCTCTATCATGAAGGGAAACTCGTATATTCGTGAGTCAAATTTCACGGTCGCTCTGGACGATAAGATAAAGAGCCTCATGATCAGGAAAGTGTTCGGTGAGGCTGGCACGCGAGTCAAGTTCACCGGACAACCAGAGATCGATGGAAGGGTCCAGTCCGCTCCAAACGCTGCGAAGTTTATCTACTCCGGAGCCATCATGGGCGACATCACGATGATTGGCAATTTTGCCTTCGACATCTTCTCTCTTATCTGGATTGACTTTGGAATCCCAGTGTGGGATGGAATGTACACGATCATGGAGCGCGAGGATACGATCGAGCGCGGCGATTTCACAACAAAGATAAAAGTCAAAGCGGAAGGGACAGATCCTTTCGGTATTCAGGGAAGAAATAAAGGTCCTGTCAGTAATACTCCTCGAGGACAAAGCTTGAAGGGTTAAGTTTACTTTCCGCTCACATCGTGATATAATGTGTAGATGGTTCGGTTTCTTGACATCCTGAAACATAACGAGATTATCGTTGCGGCTTGTATTGATGGGGAAGAGATCTATCTCGGTGATTATTTACGGCTTGCTGCAGATGATTTTTTAAAGATTGATAGTTCGCTGGATGAGTCCGAAGATCAACTATTCGTCTCAGACTATCGATCGATCATACAATTTGAAGATGGATGGTGGTGGCCCAATGATGCGAGTCTCATTTTCAATAATGGAGATGGTGATTTCTCTGAATCAAACATCGTTGATAGAATGAAATTACTTCCAGCTTATGAGAAGATGCATGCACATCTTCGTGCATGTGAGACTGGCAGGCTGCAACTAGGTGAGGTTGACATTCGTCAAGCGATCCCAAGTCATGTTGTATCTGCATACTTTCAAGGTAGGTTTAATGAACTGAAGCGCGTAGCTGCATTAAGACCAATCTCAAGAAACGAGCAAGCAGAGATCCAATGGAACAATCGTACTCTGTTGTTGGTAGAGAGACATGGGATCCATGTCGATAGAAAAGCTCTTGAGTCCATTATTGCTCGTAAGGACTTTGAATCTTTCGAGAAGCATGAGCGCAAGTATTTCGTCGACATGAGAGACACACAACGTGACGGATATATGTTCGCCAAATACTCACCTCTTGGATCCAAGACGCTCAGGTTTCGTTCTGTTGGTGGTTTCAATCCGATGGGTATTCCTCATGGTCTTTGTCGATCCGTGATCACCAGTCGCTTCGAGGGTGGCTCGATCGTATCCTGTGATTTCAATGCCATCGACTTCCGATGCATAGTTCGAGGGACAGAAGACAAGACTCTAATTGACATGTATGGGAAGGCACAAGATTTCCACGCGGTCACCGCGAGAGCAATATTCGGAAAGTTGTACGATGATCCAGAGCTTAAGGAGCAAATTCGCGATGTCACGAAAAAGCTCACATATGTTCACGTGTATGGTGGATCACCTGAGACGATCGCTCGTGCAGCGCAGATGAGGATGGAGAACGTCAACAAGCTTCTTGCAGATTTCGATGAGAAGTTCTCGGCGATCACGCTCTTCAAGGAACGTCTTTGCAAACAATTCAAAGCAGAGCGACATATCACGTTGCCAAACGGTCGATTTCTGCGAATCGATTCTGACGCACATGATGGAAAGATAATTGGTTTGTATGCTCAAACGTTCAGCTCTCTTGTTTTCTCATTAGCATTCTGTAGGACAGATGAATTGCTTCGACTGAGTGGATTTAAGAGCAAGATAATTTTCACAGTGCATGATGAGCTTGTTATCGATCTTCATCCGAACGATGAGGATAGATTACAGGAGATAGAAGACTCGATGTCTTCAAGCAGTTATGGAACTTTCGTTGTGAAAATCAATAAGGGTAAGAATTACTCCGAAGCCACGAGCTAAACGTGGTGGATAACCACATAATACACAAAGGAGAATGAGATGAAAAAGCAACCGACTAATCGCGAAACGCTAATCACACAACATATCGTGCAGTATGGCATGATCAAACTTGCGCCGCGCAAGAACAAAGCATTCAGCAACTATCTCTATTCGTCGCGCAAAGCCGCGTCGTTGGCTCGTGGCGCTAGTATGCGAAAGACTGGTAAAGGTACTCGAACAACTTTTGACCTGAAGCTTCAAGAGCAGAATGATAAAGCAGGCGAAGGAGAGAAATGAAAGACGAAGAGCTAGATGGAACAGACGTTATGAGTATAATCGACGCGCAGTTAATGTCACAAGGAATTAGCGTTATCAAGGTCTCTGATGGACACGTATATACGTTTACTACTCGTTTGCTTGAGCAGTTGCTTGAGAAATCAAAGAACTCGAACGAACAGAAGGTAATCGTTTTTGTCAAAACAGGAGTCATGTCATGATCTCAGAGTCACAGATAATCAAGAATGCTGAGTTGATCGAGAGTATCTTTAAAATCTTTCCGACAAGTAGACGCGAAGGCGTCTCTCGAATGTTCGAGAAGATTGGTTCGGTGTATTTCTCGGCACCAGCATCTACAAGGACTGAATACCATAGCGCTTTCGATGGAGGTCTTGCCCATCACTCGTTAAATGTGACCAAGCATGTTCGGAAGCTTGCGGACACTTTGTGTCCGGGTCGATGGGATGACTCGACACTAGCATTTGTTGGATTGTTTCATGATCTTGGAAAGGTCGGAGATGGTGAGATTCCTTATTACATCCCAAAGAGATCTGACTGGCACAACAAACAGGGGATCATGTACGAGGTGAACAATCGATGTCTTTATGCTCCAACTTCTGAACGTGGGTTGTATTTGCTACAGAAATTTGGAATTGAGGTCTCTCATGAAGAATGGGCGGCTATTCGGCTAAATGACGGACAATACGTCGAAGAGAATAAACCATATCGCCAGAAAGAACCAGAGCTAGCTCTAATTGTACATTGGGCTGACATGTGGAGTTGTAAGCAAGAGAAAGCTAACCCATGATACAGGAAGGCCGGTCATCCTCTATTTAGACCGAGCAACATTTATTCTGATCTGGAGCGTGTCAAAATGAGAATCAAGAAGGAAACACTCGAGAGGATCGTCCGTGAGGAGTTTGTTAAACATCTCAAGTCGATGATGGAGGCTCCAGAGACGATTGATGCTGGTGTCGATGGCAAAGATAGAGAGAAGAAGGATGCCGCAAGGAAGGACAAGAAGCCTGAACCGGCGAAGGCAGCTCCGCAAAAAGCTAATAAGAAGCAAGAACCTGCGCCGAAGGAGGTGGATGTCGGCGCTGACGAGGCAGACGCTCCATTAGAGAAGGATGTCGCCACTGGAGGAGAGGATGCCGCCAACGTCACCGGATCCGAGTTATCCAAGGACCTTGAGAATAAGACCGTCCAATCGCTCACGATGCAGCCAAAGTCCAAGATTCTTCCCGGGGCCCAGGAGATCGAGATCCAATTCTCAAATTCTCCAGATCCATTGAAGATCCTTATTAATAAAACAGGTGCTGTCAAGTTCTTCTATAAGAATCAGTTAAGGAATACGTTGTAAGATGCCATTCAAGTCCACCGCTCAGCGCCGCTGGATGTACGCTACCCATCCAAAGATGGCTAAGCGTTGGTCTGCGCACGAACAGGTTTCAGAGATGCCATATTTCGATTCAAAGGTCGATTTTGGCGGGAAGATGATCAACACTCTTGATCTAAGAATCGAACGTTATCCGATCGAGAAGGTAAAGAGAGATGAACTTTTAAAGAAAGCCCACAATTCAGGACTTGTTGGAACATTGAAGAACCAAACATTCCTCTTTAAATCAGACGGAACAATCGAAGAGGTTGATGAAATAGAAGCAAGCAAACATGATTCATTGCCTGATTTTTGGGCGAATTATGCAATATCTGAAGGCAGGGTCGTTGTTCCTTCGATGGTCGAGGTCTATGGGATAAGGAGCACAAAAAATGAATAACGATGAATTCATGCAGATGTTAAGTGATAAGCTTGATAGACTTGACGATCGGCTTGATATTATGTCGAACACATCTGTTCTGCAAGCAGCAAGCCTTGATGAACACATACGAAGGACCGAGTTGATCGAGAATGAGCTCAAACCGATCAAGTCGCATATCGCTTTGGTTGGAGCGATCGCAAAGATTGTGTCCATTTTGGGTGCGCTGATCGGTCTTGCTCTGGGAATTAAATCTCTGATCGGGTGAAATGAATGGCGTACGAAACTCGTCCAGGTCCTCAGAGAAAGGGATATCCTGTTCCGCCAGAGTTTAAGGCGAACAATGTTGGCGTCTCGCCAGAGACGACGACTGGACCACAGTACACTGAACTTGAACGAGAGAAGGATAAGTTTCAGGGAAAGGATGAAGCTGTCAAGAAAAAGGGTCAAATCTGGCCTGATCCTGACATGCTTGCAAATCCACTAAAGGTATTTCCGAACTTCAAGTTTCCATCTCGTGTAAAGCTATTTCATGGAACAGTGAGTCCCGGAAAGTTTATTCCTGACGGACCGGCATCGTTTAGCACTAATCCAAAACATGCTGAATTCTATGCACAGACAGAGCATGAAGGAGCGCCTGCGACTTTAGAATTCTCTACCAAGGACATTCCAAGAGTTATCGATATCCCACAAAAAGATATGCGGTCCGCGACTTATTGGCTTAATCGCCTGGTTGACGATAATTCTGGTGGCGGTCGCGGTCCGTTCAACGCTCTTGGTATGGGACGTCTTGGCAAAGAGGCGTGGAGCATTGTAAAGAAAGCCGGCTATGACGGACTATACATCCGAAAAATAAATTCTGGCGGTGATGAGCTCGTTGTCTTTGAGCCAGAGAAATTCTTGAAAGTTATTGGTAGAACAGAACACGAGCCCAAAGAAATGACGACCGACGGCAAATCTATTGAATACATGGATGATCTGCCAGAGTCTCGTCTTGTAGAAGCCAACGTCACGACGCTCGCTCAGATGTACAAGGTTCCAGTTAAGTTTGCAGAACTTGTCAACAACTACGATCGGCAAAATGCTGATCTATTGCTACAAGTTGTCCAATACACTGCTCGTGAACAGATAAAACAACGAATGTCGGGTGTAAAGTCAAGTGATGATAGTACTATAGACGTTTGGAAAGACGTGTGGGAGCTCTGTGGCGGGTTGGTTTATGATATTTGTCAGTTCATAAAGAAAAATCCGTCAAAGAAACAAATCTTCAAATCGATGAGTCTAAATACTCCAGCGTTCGATTATCGAGACGTACTGCGAAGCATGAGAGATAAAGACGCTATATTAAAATTCCCGCAAAAGATGCAGGACGCGTCTGTTCTCAAATTAGCAGACGGATCGTTTTGGTCAAAACTAGAGAAGGAAGATTGGTCTATTGTTGCCCAAGACATGGACCACTGCGGACAACCTGTTTTACATAACTCCGATCTGTATCAGCTTTTCGACAAGGAAGGCAAACCACATGTGACATTGGAATTGAATACCGCGAATTCTGGGCAATTGCCGGGTGTTCAACAGATCAAGGGAAAACAAAACAAATTCCCCGGCAAAAAATACTGGACAGCAGTACATGAATTTATCAAAAAATTCAAAGCGACAAACGCAGAAGAGCTTACACCAGCAGAGTTTAGAAACCATAAATCAAACGAAGGCAAGTCTATCAAGCATCTTGATGATCTCCCAGAATCTCGTTTCCTTCCAACACTCAAAGCGCTGGCCGAAGGAAGACTGGAGATCACTGAGAAGCTCGATGGTTCTGCACGTATGACGTTCGGCGTAGAGAACGGTAAGATCTGGACACAATCAAAGAGTGGACCAAGACGTTATGAGTCCAAGGCATATCCAAATCAGGCCAAATTCAAAGCTCTCCGAATGGCCCACGAAGCACTGGAATCCAATAGCCATGGGGTAATTGGGGCATGGCCTTCCGGTGTTTCTGAGATGGTCTCAGAAGTTCTATACACTAAAGTTCCCAACACGATCGAGTATGGACCGAATGCAATTGTCGTGCATCGTGTTAATTGGAAAAACGAAGCGCTGCTTTGGCCACCTCGAGTACCAGAAAAGATCTGCGTAGAGACGATCAAACTAAAAGAATGGCGCCTTGATTATCGTCCTGATGTAAAGTTCGATCTCGCTCCGTTCCGAGTTCTTCATGCAAATGTCGGTATTCTACCACTGTCATTCATTCAATCAGAAACGCGCAAGCAGATCCTGAAAGCAATGCAGGAGATGACGTCCGCATATGGCACGAAGAAAGGATTGATCGAAGGTGTCGTTTTACGAGATGTTAGAACTGGTGACATGACGAAGGTTGTCGATCGTCAACTCTTCACTCGACTTAATCAATTCTTCTGGAGATTCCGCGAATCACTTGAGCGTGGAACGATGATCGAAGGGAAATGGCAAACAGGAGTCATGGCTGCCTTTCGTAAGAGGTTAGCTGAAGACATCCTTCAGGCAACGGGTCTTCGTAATCCAAAGCTTATCGAGGTCGTGAAGAAGAACAAGAAGTCGACACTCGATGAAACATTGTTGGCAATGATCCCAAACAAGAAGTTTCCGTTGCTTGACTTCGATAATACGGTAAGTGAAGGTACCACTCAACTGAACAGATTGATGATCGATTGGAGACTTCATCTAGCGATGCAGCCATCGCTTGTTCTTGTATCTGAGGACGGTTCATACTCTCGAACTGTCAGCATGCATGAGCTCGTTATTGAAAGGACCGAAGCTGCATTTGCTGATGCGGTCGAGTACTTCGAGAGTATGTCAAGGATCGGAACAAACATCAAAGAGAATCCGGCTCGTTTAGTGATGGTCGCGAAAGTTGTTATGGGGCCCAATGTGGTCGAGAAGCTTGAGAAGTTGTTCGAGGCCGAAGTTCATCCTGGCGATTGGCCCGACACAAAACAACATCATGCTCCTGAAAAGATGGGCGTAAAGATTCCATCAAACACTCAGAAACCAGAGAAGCCAGCTGAGATGAAGAGTAAGATTGACGCTGTTCTGAAGAGTCATATCGAGCTCCTTAAGAAGCGTGGGATCCAAACACACGGCGAGCATGTTGGTCAAGGATCTTTCGGAGTTGCTTTCGACGCAAACTTCAAAGGTAAAAATGTAGTTCTAAAGATCACGAGCGATAAATCAGAAGCTAATGCCAGCAATCATATCATTGGAAAGAAACTGAAACACATCGTTCACATCTATGACGTTTTTAAATTCAAGGATACGATCTATTATGGAGTTCTGCAAGAAAAATTGCAGAAGCTGCATGAATCCGAGAAGGACAATTTTAACACTCTTGTCTTTATCATGCAAAAAGCAAAGGTTGGTCCCGAACTTATTAAAGGGGACATCGACGCGGCTCTTGATAAAGTAGAAAAGACATTTGCAGACAAGCCCAACACGATTAAGTTTTTTGCCCAAGCTGTCGTAAGTTTTGATTTTGACAAGATTATCGAGGAACTTGCTTCAAATGGAATTCAATTCATCGATTACCATGGCGGCAATCTTATGAAGCGCGGCGAGGATTTTGTGTTAATCGATCTAGGAATGTCTAGAGTCCCAAACACCAATATCCCGATTCTTGAAACGATAATGCGTCTTCTTACAGAGAAAGCCGCAGCCCGAGTTGGAGTCACGTTGGGTCGATTCCAACCATTCCACAAGGGACATGCCGCAATTATTCGTGATCTCTGCAAGAAATACACGAGAGTTATCGTTCTTGTTGCAGGAAACAAGAGAGACAAGAAGAATCCATTCTCATACGAGCTTCGTTTAGAGATGATGAAGAACTCGCTACCCGATGTCTTCAGTAAGATCGAGGTTCACAAAGCTGAGTTCGAAGGGAAGTCCAGCGGTTACATTCCAGGGATCCTATCGGACATTTCGATTAACAAGAAATCGTCGATACAAGGAGACACGGCATTCGAGATCCTCGTCGGCGACGATAGAGTACAAGAGATTCAGAAACAAATGGATCACGCTCGACAAAGCAAGATGCGAGGGACACAGCTTTACTTCGATCCAGACATGGTGATCGTCAAGACGCTTCCTGGCGTGAAGAATGACGATGAGGCAGGAAGAGTATCTGGAACATCATTAAGAGCGGCCATCTTGAAGGGCGACAAAGAGTCAGCCAAAAAACTTGTTGACCCACATCTTGTATCCAACCCGGCCGATTTTGAGTCCCTATATGTTAGGATGGAGAAGGAACTTAAAGGTGACAACATCGCTACTGTGGAATCGGTCGTCAATCGAATCGTTGAAGGTCTTGCTCAAATCGGCGGAGAGGTTGCGATACAGAAAGTTCTTAAGGACAACGCGAAGCTTCTCAAACATAAGAACATCGACGTCAGGTCTCTAAGAAAACTAGGTGAGGGAGACAACGGCATTGTCTACTCGATCGGGAATAATAAGGCTCTTAAGGTAACGTCAGACATCGAACAAGACGCAGAGACGTGTATGCACCTCATGAACAAACATCAAGAGAACGTCGTACACATCTTTGATGTGTTCAAGTTTCCGAACGCTCCAATGGCCGGTATCATAGAGGAAGAGCTTAAACCACTCTCCAAAGATGAGATTACTGAGTTTGATGATATGAGAAAGACTGTCCTCGCTTTGTTTGGACAGAGTGATAAAGAGCAGGGCGAGTTTACGAAAGCGATGGAGCTTGGTGATTTTGATAAATTTCGCAAGAAGCTTGAGATATTCCTGGCAAAAGAGATTAGACTCAACCTCCAATATCCTGCTGGATCACAAATAAATCCAAACAAAGAACAACGCTTAAAAGACACCCTGTCAAAGGGAATGACGCGATATTCAAATGTGCTCGTGAAATACAATGTTCCGAATATCATGAAAGATTTGAAAAAGATGGGCATTAAGTTTTCTGATTACCACGGCACTAATATCATGAAGCGTGGTAACGAGTACGTGATAGCAGATCTTGGCGGTGCCGCTTCTGCGAGCATCAAAATTCCAGTGCTTGAGATGGTGAACGTCGTTGTAAGTGACATCGTCAATGAACTTGGCATCTTCACTGGAAACAGTGATACTACCGTTGGGGCTCGAGCTGGCTCTTCACAGTGGTCCAAAGGCAGGCAGCTTGATGCTTCGAGCGGTTCGCTTGATGGACAGTGGCAAAACCAATTGAAGGGATTCCCAAAACTACGATGACCAACAGACGAGTAAGCGTTGCCGAGCGGACCAAGTTGCTTTGGACTCCGTGGCGAAAGGATAACACCGTCTCATTTGAGACGAACATATCTGGCGTTGGACGTGGCGAACAGAAGATGGTCGAGGAGTTCAGGATCATTGGAGCAGAAGTCAAGCTTCATGGTGGATATGAACATTCATACGACATCCTCGATAATTTCGGTTTGAAATGGGAAGTCAAAGAAGTCGATGCTAATCTAGAAATTCGACCTGGCAAAGACGGGATTCGATCGGCAGACACTCTCATCGACGTGCTTCGAGGCGTGTTTGACAGTATGCATGAAATCCTGCAACAGAAAGATCTCTTTGAGGATCAACCAAGAGAGATAGAGTGTTTGCGCGACTTCATACACAGGGGAAAACTCAAAGTTCATGAAGGATCGATCCCGAAAGGCTTGATCTTCGGTAAAACGAATGACAATCCAAAGGGTCTCGTTGCTTTTATTCAAGATATTTCCTCCATCATAAACAAGCATGATTTTCGTGGTGGACGTTTAGATCTACATTTTGCTGATGGTGCGTCGACACCAACACGCCATACGACGCAGATTGATATCGTTGATTTGTTGAACATTTTCCCTGCTTTTTCTCCGGCATACGTTCTAAGTCCGTTTGAAAAAATGATCTCTAAGATCAAGAAATCTTCATTTATGTCGTACATCCTAAACCCGAATCTCATCACTGAACTCTGGAACAGTTCTTCGCTGCCATCATACGCATTTAAATACGTTGATGGACTTCTATTTGTAAACGAGTTTGATGGGTATGCTGTCCTTAATATCAACAAGATCGATGAGTTCCTAATATTCGAAAGAATCTCTGCTGGCAAATCTAAGTTCAAAATCATACAAAAGGAGAAACCAATTAAGCAGAAGGTCAAAATCTTTAAACAGACCGAATTTGATTTCCTTAAGGACATGTGATGAGCTTGATGAATTGGAATGTGCTAGTTGGCGATGAGGCCGGCTTCATGTATCTTCTTGGATCAGAGACGACATTTCTTTTCACCGCCAAAACATGGAGTATGGACATCATTCCAAAAGTACTGTCTGATCTTGAAACCGCAGGAGTTCCTCTCTCATATACTAAAGGTGTTCATTCTATAAAGTTCACTCGCATTCCAGCTGGCAGACTTGGAACGTATGCTCTTGGCAAGATTCACGTCAGCGTGTTTGCAAACTGTGAAATACCACTTGCTAAGCTGATAGTACATGAGTTAGCCCACCATCTCGATGACATGGAAGATGTCGTGAGTGATCCAAAACTCATGCACGAAAAGAAGAAGAAAGCAAAATATCTCGATCCATATGCTCGCAAAAATGTCGATGAGTACTTCGCGGTAGGTGTCGAAGAATATTATTTTGGTGATCGCAAGAAGTTGAGCAAGAACTGTCCTGTTTTACACAAAAAGATCAGCCAATTACATCACAAATATAGGTCACTTTGATTGGCTTCTAGTGGTTCAG